>Ga0208789_1000943_pt1 | contig 20318 bp, 13 predicted proteins | sample Methanotroph_Enr_FD_187368 | JGI IMG/M metagenome (GOLD analysis project Ga0208789, IMG submission 187368) | Enriched soil microbial communities from Old Woman Creek wetland in Ohio, USA - Methanotroph_Enrichment_5 (SPAdes) (version 2) | ecosystem: Environmental > Terrestrial > Soil > Wetlands...
AACCCGTACAAGGTCCTGTTCCGATAGTTACTATTCCTGCAATCTGGAAAAATAAAACTACAAACGGAATTCCAATTTATGGAATCAAGCAAAGTGAAGTGCCTCTGGTTCAGTTTTCAGTTATCCTGAATGGCGGAATGCTTCTTGATAAACCTGATTTGATTGGAGTTGGCTCATTAACAGCACAATTGATGAACCAGGGAACTAAAACAAAAACACCGGTAGAACTGCAGGAAGCCATACAGGATTTAGGCGCAACCATCAATATAAATGGCGGCAAAGAATCAATTACAATTTCGGGAAGCTGCCTGGCAAGCAAGCTGGACGAAACATTTGCTCTGGCTAAAGAAATGATGTTCGAACCCAGGTGGGATGAAAAAGAATTCGATCTTGCCAAAAACCAGACGATTGAAAAGCTGAAAAGAACTGAAACGGCTCCGGCATCTATTGCCCAGAGTGTGTTCAGCAAATTGGTATACGGAAATGATAATCTCCTGGCAAATGAAGCTGACGGAACCATAAAGTCTGTCGGTAAAATTACCCTCGATGATCTGAAGAAATATTATGACCAATATTTCTCACCTTCCGAATGCAAAATCACTATAGTCGGCGATGTAACGCAAGAGAAAGCGGTTGCATTGTTCAATGGTTTAAAAGACTGGAAAGTGAAAGAAATAAAGATTCCGGCTGTTTCGGGTATTGCCTCAGCTAAACCGGGAATTTATTTCATAGATATTCCGAACGCTAAACAATCACAGGTATTTGTCGGGGAGTTGGGACCAAGTTACACCAATCCTGATTTCTATAAAGCGGTTGTAATAAATTATAAACTTGGCGGTGATTTCAATGGAATCTTAAATATGATTTTACGCGAAAAGAAATCGTTTACTTACGGGGCTCGTTCTGGGTTTACCGGCTCTACTTATAGTGGACAATTTCTTGCAAATACTGCTGTACAGTCTAATTCAACCTTCGAAACTTCGCAGATAATCCGTGATGAAATTAAAAAGTATACGGAAGGCATTTCGAAAGAAGATCTTGACCTGGTAAAAAGCACATTGTTATTGAGCAATTCAGGAAGATTTGAAACCTTGCAGCAGTTGAACGAAATGCTGGCGCCTATTGTTCTGTATAACCTTCCTCTCGATTACATCAAACAGCGCGAAGCGATTGTACAAAAAATGACACCGGAAGAACATGCAATGTTATCGCAGAAGTTTATTCATCCGGATAAGCTGATTTATCTGATTGTCGGCGATAAAGCCACCCAGTTTGATAAATTGAAAGAACTTGGTTTAGGCGACCCGGTATTGTTGGATAAAGACGGGCAAATTGCTGCTAAGTAGTCATACCACATTTTAGTTGCGATGATTTTTGGTATTTTCAAATAAATCAGGTTCGCAAAGTCCTGTGAAATTCGGAAAATTAAAAGGAGGTCGAATTCGGCCTCCTTTTAATTTTAGCTGCCTGTCTGGAGCAGGAAGCCGTTATATGGTTTCTTTAAATTAAAAACAAAATTTTTTCCATGAAAATGGTTCCATCAATAGATAAGAAAGATCGTACCCGACATATTTACCAGGAGATTCAAGTCTGAAACCAAGAATTATCAGATAACTCCTTTCCCCAATTTAACCAATCAAGATTATAATATTATATATTTGCTCATCGGGATTCGAACAGAGAGAGATGGCATTTGTTACTGTTTGCAATCAGGCTAGGATTCAGCTTCAATTAAAGAATATTTTTCAATTGGTTGTCTTACAAACCGACTCCATGCGACATACTGTACACTGGGTTGGGGTTTGACAAAAAAACCTAGATCTGAAAATAGAATTACCTGAAAATGGCTCCCGCCTTTACAGATGTGACTTATAAATAATCTATTAATATATGAAACAGATAATTTTTATTTTGCTCAGCGGCATAACAATGCTGGTTGTTGCCTGCAATCCCATTTCCGGCGAAAAGAGTTCTGTTAAAAACTCATCTCAAGCCTTGTACAAAATTGAGGAAGGCTTTGTCGACGCACATGGGGTTCTGATTTATTACAAAACGATGGGGCAAGGCCAGCCATTGGTGATCGTCCATGGAGGTCCTGGTGCTTCGCACGATTATTTTCTGCCTTACCTTTTACCATTAGCCAGGGAGAACCGGCTTATTTTCATCGACGAACGCGGTTGTGGACAATCCCAGAAGCTGGAAGATCCCTCGGCTTATACCGTAGAGAACATGGTGGAGGATGTGGAAGTCGTCCGCCAGGTCCTGGATCTTGGGAAAATCAACCTGCTTGGTCATTCCTTTGGTGGTGTTCTTGCCCAGGCATATGCACTGAAATACCCGGAAAACCTTTCACATCTGATCCTGTGCAGTACCTTTCACAGCACTTCTAAAATGAATGAGATTTTTAAAAAGATAAAAGAGAAAATGGCACCTGAACTGCTGGCCCGTATCGAAAAAATGGAGAAAGCAGGATTGTACGGCCATGGAAAAGACTATGAAAAAAACCGGTATACTTCTGAATACATGACCGCAGCATGGGGCGAAGGGTACTTCCCCTATCTTTATCAGAATCACCCGGATGCCAACTACGATCCAGTTGCCAATGGCAATATGGCCTGGGATGTATACCGGGAAATGTGGGGGTCGAATGGCGAGTTTGTGATTGATGGCAACCTGAAATCTGTTGAATATGCAAACCGACTTTCATCAATTACGGTTCCTACACTAATAACTGTAGGCGATCACGACGAATGCGACCCGTCGCTTTCGGAGGAAATGCACCAAAAAATAACAGGCTCAAAGCTTGTAGTCTTTCCAAAGAGCGGGCACATGACTTTCGTGGATCAGCCAAATCTTTTCATTTCAACGGTAAATGGATTCCTTAATCCGGGGAAATAAAAGGAAACGTAATTTATTATTAAATCATTAAATCATCTGAAATAAGCATGTCAAATATGTCAAAGCTCTTATCACCACTTATTATAAAAGAAATTACGTTTCGAAACCGCATTGCCATTTCGCCCATGTGCCAGTATACTGCCGAAAATGGATTTGCAAACGATTGGCATTTGGTGCATTATGGAAGCCGCGCAGTTGGCGGAGCTTCATTAATTATTCAGGAAGCAACGGCCGTTTCACCGGAAGGTCGTATTTCCCCTGGTGACCTGGGCTTGTATAATGAAGAACATATCGAAATGCTGCAAAAAATTACCTCATTTATCCATCAGCATGGATCAGTGGCTGGTATTCAGCTGGCTCATGCCGGACGAAAAGCAGGCTGTGCCAAGCCCTGGGATGGAGGAAGACAACTTAAAGAAAACGAGGGTGGCTGGACAACGGTTGCCCCATCTGCTATTGCTTTTAATCCGGAAGACGATGCTCCGCAATCGCTGGATACTGATGGAATTAAAAAAATAATCGCTGATTTTAAAACTGCAGCACAACGGGCTGTGCAAGCGGGTTATAAACTGATAGAAATTCATGCGGCACATGGTTACCTGATTCACCAGTTTTTTTCGCCGTTAAGCAACCACCGGACGGATAACTATGGCGGAAACTTTGAAAACAGGACACGGCTGCTGCTGGAAATTGTAAAAGCAATACAAACCGTCTGGCCGCAAAACCTTCCATTGTTTGTGCGGATATCAGCTACCGATTGGGCAGAAGGAGGCTGGAATATCGATGAAGCAGTACAACTTTCATCCATCCTGAAACAAAATGGAGTTGACCTGGTGGATTGTTCGTCAGGAGGAATGGTACCCGGTGTAAAAATCCCTCTTGGACCGGGCTACCAGGTGGCTTTCGCCGAACACATTAAAAAAAAATCAGGCATATTAACAGGTGCCGTAGGCTTGATAACAGAAGCACAACAGGCTGAAGATATTTTAATGAACGGACAGGCTGACCTTATAATTATAGCGCGGGCATCACTCCGTGATCCCTATTTTGCATTGCACGCGGCGCACATTTTAGGCGATGATACAGAATGGCCTTTACAATATGTAAGAGCTAAATTATAAAGCCAGAAGAGAATCCTTAATAATTGCAGAGAAATAGCTGAATCAATTAGCTTTCAGCTAACTCTTTCCATATCAGCGTATTTTTTTACCTTTACTTGGTATACCAACAATCATAAATGATTGGGTATAAAACCAGGTATTCCGAAACAAAATTTCAAAGCGATACGCCTATTGCCGCCGATGCCATACATCCGAAAGTGATTTTTCCTTACAATTAATTGGATGAATACGGGATTATAGCCTTGTAAGGTTTAACTACGAACCACTGGTTACTTTTCAGTTCATGTTTGAGAATGTATTCCAGGTTGCCAACAGTGCATACTTTAAAATAGTCGGCCGACGGCCCTTCAGGGGTAGGGTATGCCTGGTACCAGCGGTCGTATATCTCTTTGATTTCAAACTTAATCTTTCCCCAATAGAAACATATCGGATACTCATCAACTTTATATCCCGAATGACATTCTACTTTTACCGGAATGAAGTTCATTTTACCTGTTTCGAAATCGATTATTCAGCCAGAATAGAATGACGGATAAAATCAAGCATATTTTCATAGTGTGACCCTTCCCAGTATATTGCATCACAGACCGGGCAATTGAAAAATTCATTGTAATACTCAGCTGTGCGGACTTGCAGCCTGTGAAGTATTTCCTGTTTCTCAACCGGCATGAGCATGTGATTGCAATTCAGGCACCGCGTTAAAGGAATGGCCTGGTTCGATAAATCCAGTTTACGGATCAGGTCTTTAACCTGTTCCAAAGGGTCCGACGACCGTATCCAATAAAAATGTGTTATTTCCTTATTCCTGGTCAGCTTTTTACTTCGTGATAGGATAATTCGTTTTTCCTGGCCTGAAATGGCAATCAAATCATCCGGAGTATACTGGTCCGAATACAGCGTATCCCAACCGAGCATGCGCAGGTATTTGCACAACCGCCCTAGATGAACATCACATATAAACCGTGGATTCCGAAGCGGCTTTTCGCTAACCCGGCTGATACCCGAAATATCAAACAATTCAAATACCGGGTAAACCGATATCCGGTCACCATCATGCAACATATAATCAAGCCCTTCGGACTGCTGATTTACCAGGATTAAATCAATTTCTTCCGGAGGAATTTTCATTGATTGCAATGCCTCCCGTATGGTAACTACACCCGGAATGAGATAGTCAAACCAAACCTTGCGATTTTGTTCTGGCAGATAACCATTCAACTCTTCATAAAAACGAAAACGGACCTGTTTCATCGCTAATTGGTTCAAGTTTCTTTATTGAGCCTTGTCCAAAAAGAATTTATAATGATCTGCCACAAAGAGACGAAGAATACAAAGATATGAATTTGAATCCATTAAGTCGTTGCGGACATAGCCTCTTAAAGAGGAAATACTTTTTAGCGTGAATACATCGTTCCTTTTCAAAATTCATGACTGAAAGATAAAGATTTCAATTTTTTTACGCAATGTCTTAGAACTCAGGTTCATTTTGCATAACCAGGCAATATGTATTAACTTTACGGGTATGAAAGCCTGGATTATTGATCAGGTTTATGACCTGAAAACAGATAGCTATCCGCTGAAACTGGCCGAACTTCCCAGGCCGGAACCGCAGGAGGGCGAACTGTTGATTAAAGTAAGCACATGCGGTGTCTGTCATACCGAGATTGATGAAATTGAAGGGCGCACACCTCCACCTGTTTATCCTGTAATTCCCGGGCATCAGGTGGTGGGCACTGTGGAGCATGTATGTGGAAACAAGACCGGCATCAAACCAGGGGACCGGGTTGGGATAGCCTGGATTTATTCAGCCTGCGCAACATGTGAATATTGCCGGTCTGGAAGGGAAAACCTTTGTAAGGATTTTAAGGCCACGGGAAGGGACGTCAATGGCGGGTACGCTGAATATATGATAGTTCCCGAACAATTTGCCTATCCCATTCCTGATCTGTTCACCGATGCTGAAGCAGCTCCGTTGCTGTGTGCCGGCGCAATTGGTTACCGCTCGGTTGATTTGTGCGCAATGAGCAATGGGAAACGGATCGGGCTCACCGGATTCGGAGCTTCGGCGCATCTGGTGTTAAAACTGATCAATTACCAATATCCGCATTCGGAAGTCTATGTATTTGCACGCAGCCCGAAAGAAAGGGAGTTTGCACTGGAACTGGGAGCTCAATGGGCCGGTGACACTTCGGACAAGCCGGTTTGCCTGCTCGATTGTATCATAGATACCACACCCGTTTGGGAACCCGTAGTTCGCGCATTGGAATGCCTGAAGCCTGGTGGCCGGCTGGTTATCAATGCCATCCGGAAAGAATTGGTAGATACAGAATATTTGCTCAATATTGATTATGCCCGCCACCTTTGGATGGAAAAAGAGATTAAATCTGTTGCCAACGTTACCAGTCACGATGTAAGGGCATTTATTCGCATGGCTGCAGAAATGCCTTTTAAACCGGAAGTGGAAACCTATCCGTTTGAAAATGCCAACCAGGCTATTATGGATATCAAGCTGCGGAAAATAAAAGGAGCAAAAGTGCTGGTTTTATAAAATATTTCAGAAGATCATCATCAGTCCTGATCAAAAAGCTTTTCATAGCAACTTAAAATACCTTTGTTGCGTTCCAGCTTTTTAACGGGTGAAAGGCCAATCTGTATCCTTATCCGGTTTACTTTTTCCAATGAAGGCTTTTCCTGGAAACGGGTAAAACTGGTTTTCAGCAGGCAGGCAGTTTTTACCGTCGAACCTTTGAACCGGATCGTGAATGGGCCGGTCCTGGAAGGATGAATGTGGATATAGCGTTCCTTTTCATCACTCTTCCGTACAATCCACACTGACTGGTCCTCCAGTTTGATTTGCCGGTAACCGTTCCTTAAGGCGACCCACCGGGTGAAATCTTCTGGCTGAAGTGCCCGGTTCGATTTCAGAATGGAGATGATCGCTACACCAATAGCTTCAGGCATCATTGTCCCGGTGTAAATGTCGATATAATTATTGCATATCGGATCCAACAGGCTAACTACCGCTTCGGGAGAGGCACCTTTAAGCATATCCAATATATAATTCCGGTGATGTTTAACCGGATTAAACCGGACAGGAGAAGGTATGTTAGTTTCTTCTTCCATTGAAGTAATTTTTTAATCTCAACCCTGTATAAAGATACATCGTTTTGAAATATGAATAATGCAATCCTGGCAATAAAACGGGTACCTATAACTGTATAACAAGTATTTATAGCACTTTGTAATATTCTAAAAAAGAACAGAGTCAAAATTTAGATCGCCTGTTATCGCATCTAATCATAAAAATAAAGTACTAATCGCCTGTTTTTTACCTGTTGCCTTTCGAAAGCTCAGAAAATTTGCATTAGTGAATCACCTTCAGGAGATTCCGCTGGCTAGCCCCAAAATAAAAGCTTGCATGTAACTTTTTGTCGTGAATCTTTCAGATGTTTCCATATCTTTAAATAAATTTATGGCCATTAATTATGAATAACTTTTTCATTCTGGTTGTATTGATTGCAAATAGCTTCTCTTCATCTGCTCAGGTGCCGGATCACAGCAGTTCATTTGAAAGCCGTTCAGGTTTTAGGGCAGGATTCGAACGTACTGCAGAAATAGGCTATATAATTGGAATGGGCAATTATGGCAGGGATTTTCTGAAACTTAATGGAAAGTACGGATACAGGCTCAATCCTTATCTTTCATTGGCCTTAGGTACAGGATTAAGCTACGATTTAGCTGAAAAAGATGTTTTAATTCCGTTATTCACAAATGTCAGGTTGAATTTCACGAAAAAATACGTTTCCCCTTATTGGGCTTTAGGTGTCGGATATTCATTTGACATTACTCGCGATTTTAGCATTGAGGGGATTTATCCCTTGCTGAATTCGACGGCAGGTGTAAGATTTGAAATTGCAGACAAATACGCCCTGTATGTTGGCATTGGTTATGATAAACAGAGGTTGAAATCCGGCAAAATAATAAATACTGACGGTATCGGTATTAACATAGGATTTTCTTTCTAGGCAATTAATGCTATTCTGTGAATCAGGAATCCGGTACTTAAAAAGCAAATTTCAGAATGCTTTTATTTCATTTATCATTTAAAAATCAAAAGAGGCTACAGCAATGCTGCAACCTCCTTTAATTTCGATACTTGAATTCTCAATTAATTGAATTTACACAACAACAACAATTCCCGGTTGGTTTTTCAGATCACCTTTATTCCAAAGAACGGCAATATTGATTCTGCGTTCGTTTTGGTAACCGGCAAGTAGAACTTTCCATCCTTAAAAACATAGAACTCAACCTGGAGATGGGCATTTTTGTAAGTATTATCCAGCAGATCGCCGCATGCTCCAACTTCGCAGTGTTTATAAAGCCGGAAACTGTTACGTGATGTAATGTATTCCATCAGGGCCGTGCAGTTTGTCGGGGCACCTTCGCACATTATGGGGAGCCTTTCAAATAAACGTCCTTTACACGAATAGGCATCCACTTTTTTGAATGGAATTTTCATGATAGATCCATCGTCCATGGTCAGGTTCACGTATAATAATCCTGGCTTCAGTGTTTGGCAGAAATAGGTCTTACCGTCTACGGTTACATAACTGGTAGCTTCGCCTCCGGCTTTAACCAGAAGTCCGAACATGACCAGTATCAGAAAAGCAGCTAGTTTTTTCATTGTTTGGTCCTCCTATTTTTAGGGTTGATATTTAATGACATAAAATTACATAACAACTTGATAGTGAAGCAAATATATTCTATAATCTGGCGAAAAGAATCGGCAAGCGGTTAACCGTCCGGATTGGCCTTTTTGCAGGATGAAATGGTTTGTTTACCGATAATCCCAGGATGGGGAACAAACTCTAAAATGAAAATCAAAAAATACAAAACCTGAACTCATATATAAAACAGGCAATGATGATGGAATCCACATCGGAAGAATTGAGATGGAATTCACTGAGAATAAAAAATGGCTGTCGTTACTTTTTCTTTTCGATGATGTCGAAGAAATTTTTCTGGTAGCTGTCGCTGATGGGGATGCTTTGATCCGCTATTTTTATATGTCTTCGCTCAACGGATTCGATTTTGCCGATAGCCACAAAATAGGATTTATGAACCCTGCAGAATTGAGGTTCGGGTAAAACCTCTTCAATACCCCGGGCATTCATCAATGTCATTATACGTTTATTCCTGGTAATGATCCGCCAGTAGTCGCCCATTCCTTCAACATACAGAACATCAGATGCAGTTACTTTTTCAATGTGGGTGTCCGTTTTCACAAAAAAATAGTCTTTATCGGCCGTTCCGGAAGTATACGTTGCCACCGGCTTTTCCGAAGGAATGTTTGCTTCCTTCTGCATCCGGTCGTATACTTTGTTTATCCCTTTTATGAACCGTTCAAACGAAATGGGTTTCAGAAGGTAATCAGTCACATCGAGGTCAAATCCCTGCTGTGCATAGGAGTCAAAGGCCGTTGTCAGGATCACATATGGTTTCACTTTCAATGCATTGAGTAACTGTATCCCGGTAAGTTCCTCCATCTGTATATCGAGCAGGATAAGGTCGACAGGATGGTTGCGGAGGTATTCCAGCGTATCGATGGCATTATCGAATGTCTGCAAAAGATTCAGGAAAGGGATCTTTGCACAGTAATCCCTGATGATATCGAGAGCCAATGGTTCATCGTCTATGGCAATGCAATTAATTTTCATATCAGTTTTCTATTTCAAGGTTAATACTGAATGTTTCTGCTTCTTCGCCGATCAATAACTTATGTTTATCGGGATATATCAGCTCAAGTCTTCTCTTGATGTTGGCCAGGTCTATTCCGCTTTCAAGCTCATCATCCGTAAGGGATCCTTTCTTCAAATAATTGACGACTTTGAAATTTACCCTTTCATTTAAAGCGGACAAGTGAATTATGATTCCCGGCCGGTGGTTCCTGCTGCCATGTTTAAATGCGTTTTCGACAAACGATATCAGCAGCATTGGGGCAATGGAGTGTCCTTCCATATCTCCCTCTATTTGAAGCGATACAAAATCAGGATGTTTAACGCGGAGGTTCTGCAGTTCAATAAAACTTTTCAGGTATTCAATCTCCTTTTCAAGCGGAACTTTTTCAGCGGAGGAATCATACAGCATGTATCGCATGATGGAGGATAATTTCATGACTGCTGCAGGAGCTTCGTCCGATTTCCTGTAAACCAGCGAATAGATATTGTTCAGCGTATTGAACAGAAAATGTGGATTTACCTGCGACCGGAACAGGGCGAGTTCGCCTGCCTGCTGCTGGTTAATGAGTTCGTCCCTGAGTTTCTGAGACTCAAACCAGTTTATCATAAAATGTATCAGAATGGCATAGATCCCGGTAATGATCACCAAACGGAGGTTATTCCAGACAAAGGCCGTTTTAAATATCATCTCTTTTCCAGGCAGGTTACCGAAAAACTTCCAGAAATAATATTCAGCAGGCACACGGAATGCCAAAATCAAAGCCACTATTATCAAACCTGTCAATACTGCAAAAATCTTCCTTCTGAATTTCATTAATCGTGGAAATGAAAAATATACCAGGTAAAACGAGATCATATTCAGGATCGCCGAAACAATAACATCTTTAAAATACCTGTTATTGGCCAGAAAAGATTCATCAAGTTGTCCGATGTAAAGGGGGAAAAGCCCCTGGTTTATTATATAGAACCAGAAGAAGAAATGAATGAGTATGATGTTTTTCTTTTTCATTTTTTTGACCTTTCGGTTGTCTTTTCTAATTACTAAGTTAATTAAAAAAAACATTATGTCATCATCAAATCGATGAATTGCTTTGATTATCCGGCAAATTGATCGGTTAATTCTGTTAGAGGCAAAAACACCAGGTCAATTTAAAGTACTTATAACAAAGCGCAGAATGAGTATAAACCGGTTGATTATCAGATGGGTTAATGGCTTTCATTCCTGTTTCCGGGAATGATTACCCTGAACTCGCTTCCTTTCCCGACTTCACTTACGACTTCAAGACGGCCACCGTGTTTTTCGGTTAACTCCTTGCAAAGGATTAATCCAAGACCGGTTCCCGGCTCCTGGTCAGTACCTTTGGTCTTGTGAGAAGTATCGATATTGAAAAGGTCTTTAAGCTTACCGGCTGATATGCCAATACCGTTATCCTTTATACTCAAAATGCAAAAACCATCACTCTCTGAAATTCCAACATGAACCTCACCGTTCCTTGGTGTAAACTTCAAAGCATTGGTCAGGAGGTTACGCAGAATCGTACTAATCATGTTTACATCTGCAATTATCATTTCACACTCGTTGAAATCTGCAATTATGCTGATATTCTTACGGGCAGCCTGCACGGCGACAAGTTCGATACTTTCCTCTGCCTGCATTTTCAGGTCAACCGGCTCAGGTCTGAATGAAATTGTTCCGGTTTGAGAACGGGCCCATAACAATAGGTTTTCGAGCAATTCGTGCGCCTGCTGAGAGGAACCTTTTATATTTTCCAGTGTCTTCTGCAGCTTAAGCGTATCCAGATTGTCAATGTTTATCAGTAGTATATCGGTCAGACCAATGATGGCGTTGAAGGGATTACGGAGATCATGGGCAATAATGGAAAAGAATTTGTCCTTTGCTGCATTCAACTCATTGAGTTCTGAATTCTTATTCAATATTTCTGATTTCTGTTCTTCTATCAGAATTGTCCTCATCTTAACTTTTTCTTCCAGTATTTTACGTTCCCTGATATGATTACGTTCACGCATTTTGATAAACAGAAAAACCAGAAAAACAACCAACAGGACATAGGCCGCATAAGCTGGATTGCTTTCCCACCATGGAGGGCGGATAATTATTGACAAGCTGACCCCGGTTTCATTCCACAGCCCGTCATTGTTGCACCCTTTCACCCGCATGGTGTATCCCCCAGGCGGAAGATTGGTGAAAGCAACAAAATTCCTCGGGCCGATATCAATCCAATCGTCATCTACGCCTTCTAGCATGTATGCATATCGGTTTTTGGCAGGATTAGTGAACTCCAGAGCGGCAAATTCAATTGTGAAAGTATTTTCTTTATAATTGAGATTCAAGGGATCACCTTTATCAAGGTTAATATATTCCCTGGCACCTTTACTCATTTTGTAAGCGGCAGTAATTGCGATGACCGGTATGTGCGGATTGCCTCCCAGCGAATCAGGATAAAATGAATTTAAGCCGTTCATGCCTCCAAAAAATATCTCCCCGTCATTACTCAAAAAAGAAGCCCTCAGGTTGAATTCCGGACTTTGTAAACCATCTTCCACTGTATAAGTCCGGAATTTGTTACCGGCAGTATCGAACCGGCATAAACCATTTCCGGTTGCAAACCAAAGAACCTGGTTTTTATCTTTGAGAATGCTATACACAAGGTTGCTGGGAAAGCCCTGTTCCCGGGAATAATAACTGAATGTTGCTTCCTTTTTTGAAAACCTGTTCACATAGGAGTTTGTTCCAATCCAGATGTCACCATGCTGGTCTTCACATAATGCCGTAATAAAATTATCAGACAAAGAATTTGCTTTTTCACCTTTCCTGAAATGAGTGATTCCTCCCTTCGCAGGATCAATGACATCCAGGCCGTTAATTGTCCCCACCCAGATAGCTCCTTCCTGGTCTTCGAGCAGAGCATAAACCAGGTTTGAGCTGATATTGTATTCCTTTATTGCTCCGGCATAATAATGTTCCGGTCGGGGTCCATTTCGTTCCATACGGTATATTCCATCATGGGTTGCAACCCAATAAGTTCCATGATGATCCTGTATCATCATATTGATCCTCAGACCCGGAAAGTTGGAAAAACCCCTGTCCTTGAAAAATTCCTCAGGACGGGTAAAACTTTTCTTCTGTTTCTCATATACCATCAGACCATCGCGTGTTCCGAGCCAGATAGTGTGCATGGCATCTTCAAAAATGCAATGAATATAGTCGTTGGAGATGTGGTATTTGCCGGCCAGTTTCGAGGAATAATGTTCTACTTTGCCTGTTTCGCGGTTATACAGATTCAGCCCTTGTCCCCAGTTACCAATCCAGATAACATCATTTTCATCCTTGTATACTGAAGCAATAACATTTCCGGCTAAGTCGACAGAATAAGGAGAATCGTTTTTACGGTACAGGTTGAAATTCCGCTTTTTAAGGTCGGTTTTATTCAGGCCCGACAAGGTCCCTATCCAGAGGTTTTCGGAATTATCGATTGCCAGGGAAAGGTTAATATTGTGATTCAGACCGCTATTATCTGCCGAGAACCGCTCGAACAATATATTATTTTCGTTGTTCCGGATCATCCGGTTCAGACCTCCGCCTTCTGTAGCGATCCAAAGGTTACCGGATTGATCAGCAAGAATTGCCCTGATAAAATTATTACTAAGTGAAAATTCGCTTCGCTCATCATGGTAGTAATGACCAAATGAAATTCCATCGGATTGCAGGTAATTAAGACCTCCGGATGATCCTATCCACAGATCACCTTTTTGATCCTGGTATAATGCAGTTACATTGTCATCCGACAGGCTCGACGGATTACCCGGGTTATGGATGAAGACCCTGATGGTTTTAGTGCCGGGATCAAAAGACGCCAGGCCTTTGGTCGAAGCTATCCAGATATTGCCCTTCCTGTCCTCAAGCAGAGGGATATTGTTGTCCTTGGCACTTCCGTCAAAAGCGAGCGGACAGATAAAGTGGCTGAACGACATTGTTTTCGGATTGCATACAGTCAGAACCGGAGGCATGTTGATAAGTATGTTCCCGTTATGGGCACATTTAACATCATATACACATTCGGTAACCAAGAACTCATAAGGTGAGGAATACCTGATCCTGCTGAATCGTTTTTCTTTCCTTGTATATTTAATCAGCCCTCCTTTTGTCGCTATCCAAAGGTTAGCTTCTTTATCTTCTGTAATGCCATTAATCCAATTATTGGCAATTGAATTGGAATCAGTGGGATTATATGTAAAAACCTCGAAAGTGTATCCGTTGAATTTATTAAGCCCGTTTTGCGTACCAAACCAGATATATCCCTTTGAGTCCTGGAAAATGCAGTTGACAACACTCTGGGAAAGTCCGTCACTAATGGAATATCCTGAAAAGAAATATTGCTGCGCATAGGTGAGTAAATAACTCAGGAAAAAAAATCCAATTAAAACTGCCTTTTTATTCATCCTGAAAGCAAGATTATTGAACTGTCCGACATTTGATATTTTCCCGGCTTGACATGTCTGAATCAACCCAGGCCATACCTGAATAATGCAAGCTATAATTATATCAAATTTACAAAACCATTACAGATATTCCAAATGAAGATGTATTTTACATGGTTGACAGTCTGGAAAAACGTTTTGGCTGATTGGCCAGTGTCAAATTTTACCAACCTTCCAATGAAATTGCAACTGAGCAATTGTAAATGGCCACTATGCAAATATTTGCGGTGCAGGGTGATTGATCAAATCAGGAAACCCAAAACTCTGTTCTGTACTAAAAATTACAGGTAATAATAGTGTGATGTTTAATTAATATTGATCTCATCAGGGATCATATCCGATAATGTGAGATTGTACTTTAAGAATCAACAGTGCTGTAGGTAAATGGCACGATAAGTTCAACTAAAGTACCCGGATTGACTTTATCAGGTGAGCATTCCGAATAATTGATGCATGTTTCTGTTGCATGTTTTTTGCCAAGAAGATCTAACCGCTTTTTGATCATTTGCATTCCAAGGTGCTTACGGTGCGTATCTTTAGATGAATCCTCTATTGATTGTTTCATCCCGATTCCATTATCCTTAATCCTGATTATCAGCGAATTGGAACTATGTGTCTGAAAACTGATTATAATAACACCCTGTTCTTTAAGTGAAGCTATACCATGCCAGATGGAATTTTCGACTATTGGTTGAATAATCATATTGGGAATATATAATTCATCTCCTTCAATTGTCTGTTCAATTTCAATCCTGTAATCAAATTTATTTTCAAGCCGTATTTTTTCCAGGTCAAGGTAATTCCTAAGCCTTATAACTTCCTCTTCAAGTGCAATCATTGGTGTATTTATAGCATTCAGGTTTTGCCGTATTAGCCGGGCAAAGTTTGAGAGGTAAATTATGGCTTCGTTTCCTTTGTTTTTGAGAAGATAATTCTGAATTGAACCCAGTGAATTGAATATGAAATGTGGATTCATCATCGACTGAAGTGCTTTTTGTTCTAAAACTACCAGCTGATGATCAATCTCTATTCTCCTGATTCTTTGCGTTTTGATTCTATAAACGAATAACATGATCAGAACAGCCGCAATCAATAGCATAAAAGCCCAAAAGGCGGGGTATTCAAATAAGGTCGGTTTGATAACAATAGCCAATAACAAAGGCTTACTCCAATCCGAGTTTGACCTGACCCTGAGCTTAAAAATGTATTTTCCCGGCGGTAGATTTCGATAGAATATTTCAATCTCGCTTCCTATCCCTGTGGTCCATTTTTTCTCAGCCCCCTCAAGCATGTATGTATAAGTTGGTGAACCTGAAAAATAGCTTATACAGCCAAAAGACAGTTGTATATTGTTTTTGCCGGTCAGTACTAATTCTTTTAAAGGAAGAGAATATTTTTTATCATTCACGGTAATTGAATGCAAGTATGGTATAGGTGGCGCAATATATTTGATTAGTGATGATCTTGGGATAATTGTCAGGCCGTCATCACTCGCAATGTAGAGTGAATCCTTTTTTAAAAGAATGTCATTGATATTATTGAAACTTATGTTTAAGGATTTTATTTGAACTGGGTTTCCTGACAAGATCTTAATCGGGTTATAACAAACAAATATATCTTTCATTGTAGAAAGATATAAAGTTGAATCTTCATATAGGGCTTTTTTTATTTGCAATGTAACAGGAGTATTAAACGCTTTTGTTAAATTGTAAAATGCATGGCCTTTTAACAAATAAAGGCTGTCACCGTCGATATTAAACAGTTCGACCGAATCATTCAATACAAGGTGATCTGAAATCAGGCTTCCATTAAACCGCATCAAATCTGGATACTGTTCCAACTGATTATTTCTGAATGTATAGTTTATTTTCCCATTCACAACTAATTCGTCCTTCGTATTATAATACGCATTATAAATTTGTTCATTGATCACCTTAAATTCAGCGTTCAATATAGGTTTTGATGATAGCGTAAACAAAAATCTGCTTATATCAATTAATGTAGTGATAACTCCATTGCGGTCACTAATAACTTTTTTTATTGGTATGGGATATATTATTCTTTTACTATACCCAATCTCCCGGGATTCCTTTTTCAGACTTATGTTTTCAAATGCACATAATTTGATAGCTTTTGTACCCAGTAATAAAGTTTGATTCTTAAAGAAATGTATTATATTAACTGGTTGGACAGCTTTCGGTACAGCCAATTTGTAGAAAAGATCATCTTTTATAAACAAAAAGGCAGCTTTATTATTTAAACACCATATCCCCATTCCGGGAAAGTCACAGAGCATATTCACTCCGGAATTATCAAAATAATTGCGATCAAAATGATCTTGTATCAAGATATCATGATTAATCACATAAATGCCATCTGATTGTGTGCTGACCCAAATATTCTGCTCGTGATCCTGTAATAGGCCAAGCGCATTTTTAATGTCAAAATGCCTGACAATTTTATTGTTTTTAAGGCAATAAACACCTTCATCCAATGCAGCTATCCACAAATATCCCTCGGAATCTTCAAGAATTGTTTTAATTTTCTGTGCATCACCCGGAAATGGAATTTTCTCTTTTTGAAGGTTGGAGGTAACCTTTAAGATACCATCTTCAAGATTATATGGTATTACATAAAATCTATTGTTCCTTGCAGGAAATACCATTCTGGCATATAGGCTGTCATTAAGAATTGTCAGATTTCCACTCAGTATATGTTGGCTATAAATACCGCAATTAGCCCAAATAATCCATTCATTTATAAGGTTTTTACTTAAATATGAAACCCTAATCAAATCATATCGTCTTCCGAGAACCGGTAGAGTAATATTCCCGTTTTTGAAAAGCATGTCTTTTGATACCTTGTTATTTTTATCCAAAGTATAGACTTCACCCTGGTAATTATAGAAATATATTGTCTTCGCGGTATCCGTGAAAAAATCCAGGAAAAAGCCCATCCCCGTCAATATATTAAGAAAAGGTGCATTCCCCCCATTATAGATTTTATTGTTGTAATAAAAGTTAACGGTACCGTTATAATTGAAAAACCAAATCCGGCCTTTTGAATCTTCTTTGATACGAACTACATCGTTACTACTTAAGCCATCCTTCTTCCTAAAGCTCGTAAAGTTGGTGCCATCAAATTTCACTACGCCTGCATCAGAAGTAAACCATAAAAACTTATGGCTATCCTGGCACATCTGGTATATAGTATTTGTCGGTAAACCATCAAGGGTTGTATAATGCCGGATATACGGATTTTGAGCAAATGTGGTAACACTATATTGCAGGATAAGAAAAAATAAAAAAAGATATAATTTTCTCACATTAATCTGTTCTATTAGAGAAATGTTTCACCTTTTCACGAAATTCTAAAAGTTTACGCCTGGAAATACTTAAAAGGGTACCGTCATTTAATTCGGCAAAATTTCCCTGGTAACTTGAATACCCTTCCAGAAAGGTCAGATTAATGATGGTTGACTTATGAATCCGGAAAAACCTGTTTCCATCCAAAAGCTTTTCAAACTCTCCCAGTGTGCGGGTTGCAATGATCTGCCGATCGCCTGTAAGATAAAGATTAGTATAATTGCTGTCAGCCTGCAGATATATCAAATCTTCAACATTCACTATACGAAAACCCCATTGTTCAGCTATTGTGAGCTTTGTGACCTGACTGTTTTTTGACTGCAGGTGCTCTTGCAGATTATTCAGGGATTGATTGTAAACTTCCCGCAATTCCGTATAATTTCGTCGCAGATCATGATTATAAATTGCCTTATTGACGGCTTCTTTCAGTTCAATCGGATTGACAGGTTTCAGAAGATATTCAACCGCATTAGCTTTCAGTGCACGTAAAGCGTGTTCCTGATGCGCTGTGGCAAAAATAATCCCGTAATTATTACTGGGAATCGAGCGAAGAAATGCAAACCCATCTTCCCTGGGCATCGAAATGTCAAGAAAAATAAAATCAACCTTGTAGTTCTCAAGAAGTTTCCTTCCTTCGCTGGCAGAATCGGCAGTACCACATACATGAATTTCCGGGCAATATTGACCTAATAATATCAATAATGCTTCACGAATATTTTTCTCATCATCTATGATAATTGCTGTATATTCTTTCATCTGATATAAACATTGTCTCTGAAGTCCGGATTTTTAAATACTTGGTTGCAGTTCCATTCATAAATTCAAGCAAACAGAATAAAGGGCGAAAATAGTAATATCCCTGAACTGTAGATCAACTTTAAAAATGTATTTCTTTCAGAGACAAATTTACAACAATTGGAATGCTATCACTCTCTATGACAAGAAAATATTAAACCAGGCACCTGCCCTTTCAGCCAAGGATCCTATCTGGAACCTTAATAAGATTGTTGTATGAATCACCGGGCTGTAATCCGGGATGTTGCGCCCTCAGCCGGGAAATGGGCAGAAAGCAATTTCAAGCTGTCACAATCTAACCGATTTAATTCAACAATGCCATAACCTATTTCCCTTTCGCGTAAAATCACTCTTTGCAGGCTTAACTCTTCTGAATTTATTTTATTGTTCAGCTATATCCTTAAACTTACTACTGACAATTTACACTTGCCCCGTTTCTTATCTGACCTTATAAGCAAATTGAGTATTTTTGAACTGCAATTATAAATCTACTTTATAAAAAACAGCTGCCCTACTAGAGGGCAGCTGTAGTATAATAAATATCAAAATGAGTGAATAGTGGAAGACAATCAAAAATCAAAAGTAAATTCATTTTTAAGAGTCTAAATTGCCTTTGAGTGAACGGTAGAGTTAATTGAGTGAAATAACCTCCAGAAATAAGGAACGGTAAATAATGATGGTGTGAACGGCATTCAGTATTTAGTTAAAGAGTGAAAGTATAGGATTATTGAAATTAAGTGAAGCCAGGTTAAACAAAGGGATAGTTTATTTATATTCCAGATTCAAGCTAATTGGGAGGTCTGAGGCTAAAACACCTCTCGAACTTGTTTAACGCAGCTTTTACATCAGAGATTTACTTAATGGTTGGTTATTTTACAAGTTAGAAGGACCTGTCAATAAAGGAAACGGAGGACAAAGACATCATCTTACATAAGTGCAAATTTGATGAATTGATAGAAAAAACATCCTGTTAATATCCATATTTGCAAGAAATTTTCTGCGCGTATAAACCTCGTTGAATAATTCGGGAAGGCTGATAGTTAGTCCAGGACGGAGGCATTGAGATTCATCTCTTCTGAAAAATAGTTTTGGTAAATTAGCAAGTTGCAGGCACTCCTTTAACAATTCGCATCAAGGCATTAATCAATGCCGGCAAGGGTTTAAAAGGATCGGGGAAAAAAGGGGTTCGGAAATGGCCTCCATTCGGGCATGAATCTTCTGGCTAACACTGGAATTTAAACCCAATTCTCAATTAGTCCAAAATTTATTGAACTGGTTTTAGCTTATACTTTACATAAAAAGTTCATATTTTTGTCCTGCCTGAATATTTCTAAAAAAATGAGTTGCCATGATAAATACGAATGGCCGATTTCTTCTGCTGATGTTGAAAGTGAGGATTATTTATTCCCGGGAGGTAATGCTAAAAAATATTTCCTTTACTTCAGCAGGTATCTATGACTGCTTTTCAAAAATGAAGAAAGTAATTGTCATTTCGGTTTGTGCAATATTCCCGCTCTTTCTTTTTGGAAATAATGATATGGATTCGTTATTGCATGTTTTAGACAAAACTGTCGATAATTACCAGATTTATTCCAACCAGAAAGAGGAAAAACTGAATAAACTCAAAGATCTTCTTAAATATACGTCCACCGATCTTCAGAAATTTGAGATTTGCGGCCAATTGTACGATGAATACAGATCCTATAAATCGGATTCGGCTTTAACTTATGCCAGAGAAAAACTACAAATTGCCGAGAAGTTAAATAATAAGTATGATCTGACAAATGCCCGGCTGAATTTAGCTGCTATCATGGGAATAAACGGCATGTATAAGGAAGCTATGGATATTTTGAGTTTAATAAATATCAGTGAAGCGCCCGATTTAAAAGCTTATTATTTTC
>Ga0208789_1000944_pt1 | contig 20303 bp, 18 predicted proteins | sample Methanotroph_Enr_FD_187368 | JGI IMG/M metagenome (GOLD analysis project Ga0208789, IMG submission 187368) | Enriched soil microbial communities from Old Woman Creek wetland in Ohio, USA - Methanotroph_Enrichment_5 (SPAdes) (version 2) | ecosystem: Environmental > Terrestrial > Soil > Wetlands...
AAATACTGATTTTCCTTATCCCCTGCTGCGAGCGCTTGAATAAGGCGCAAAGTAACACGAGAAACCCCACAAACGCGCGCACCAATCGATCTAGCATCTAATCCTATTCTCATTAAAATACCTTATTGAAGTGCAAAGTAGTCTCCACGGAGTATCAGGTCCGCGATATCAAGTCCATCTAAGCTCATTTCCACATCCTTTTTTCTCATTATGACCCTTGTGCCGATAACACACTCACGGGTTTTGGGGATAACGACAAAACTTCTATGAGTATCTAAAAGATTCCTGCCCATTACAGGTATTCTATAAGTCTTCGACGACACGCCCATTATTGAGGCAAGGGTCGGTGCAATGTCAACCTGCCCGGCAACCGCAGCTATTTTCTGGTGACGAACACCAGGTATCTTGATAATAAATGGAACCTTCCCTTCTACTGTTTTTTGGAGAACCGGTCCAGAATAATATATGCTACGCGGCGCCGCCCCCCCCAACACATCATGATCCCCATAAATTGCAACAACAGTATTGGAGAGAATACCTTTAGCTTGCAGCTTCTGTAGAAAGAATCCAATAGCAGTATCAGTGTAGTGGATACTTTGGAAATAATTAGATAAGGCTTGGTTCCCAATATTTTTAAATATTAGGCTCCTATACTTCCCGGGCAAATCAAAAGGGCTATGGCTAGAAAGAGTTATTACTAGCGCAAAAAAAGGTTTTTTGGTCACATCTATTCTTTCAGACACCTGCTTAAATAAGTCCAAATCACTTAGACCAAATCCGATGGTATCTCCAGCAGAGAGAGCATCAGAAGAAAAGAAGTTGTCAATCCCTAGATAGGGATATGCCCCCATTCTGTTCCAATAGCCCCCCCTGTTACCGTGAAAGGCCAGTGTTGTATATCCTTCAAGTTTGAGCAACTTTGGGATACTGTGGTAGGCATGATTTGGATATCGAAAGAACACACTACCTTCTTTCGGTGGGTATATAGAAGTAAGGGCGAGGAATTCCGCATCAGAGGAACTTCCGCCTTTATTTTGTGCGTAAAAGTTTTCGAATAGCAGAGCGTTGCGTGCCAACGTATTCAAGTTCGGAGTAAGCTCTTGCCCTTCAATTGATTGAAAAAGCAGATCAGCAGCTAGAGACTCCACCTGTATCATAATCAGGTTCTTCCCTTTACCTGTCGAGGCAAGGGGTGTTTCGATAGTTTTATCAAAAGATCGCTCCCAGGCAAACCACTCTTCAATTCTATTTTTATCTTCGGCAGACAGCACTATATCCATATGCTTAAGGGAATAAATAGTGTCCAGGAAGTGATATGCCGGCGGAGTATAATTCGCAATACTCATTATTGGGTCAAAAGCTTTGGTCGGGTAAATGCCTCTTAAAAGAATATCTCTTAAAGGTTTCGGCGAAAACAGAAGGCTACCCACAGAACAAAAAAAGAACCAATTCTTTGCGCTGAAACTCAAAAAGAACCACTTTCTTTTTTTTCGCAATAAAAAATACAAAATAAAAGGAAAATCAATAAAAAGAAATATAAAATCCGGTTTAAAGAGACTCATTATTGTTGGGGCAAGCCCGCGAACATTGTCTGTTAGAAGAAACACATATATAGAAGGTGGATATTTAAATGTTGAGATAAAAATAAGATCAAATCCTAGCAGGGAACTGAGAAGGATGTCGGCGACAACCAAATATATTATTCGGGATTTGCCAAAAAACAGGAACGAAAAACTAAAAATGATAATACTTATAGCAGGCACCGTTATTATCTGTGCTTTACCCTCAAACGGACTGCAGCCAATTAATGTATTAAAAATAAATAGTTTGAGCGCAAAAATGGCCAAGAGAGCCAACGGGAATTTTGCCGAGATGGGGATGCGTATTTTTCTCACAGGTGCTCCACCTTTCGAAGTGCCACAGAATATGCAGATGACAACACGGCTATATTAAGCCAAAAATAGGGGCGCAGGATATTCTGGTTAAACTGAAGCTTAATAAAAAAGAATATAAACGACAATGTCACGGCTCTCAATAGAACTACCATATCAGGGTCGTTCAGCTTTTTGGCCAGTACAAAAGGTTTACGCATCAACGTCCACATATAAAACAAGAAAGGAAAAAAACCTATTATGCCTGAAGCCGCTAAACATTCAGCAAAAATAGACATCCCGCTAAATGACATTTCGGAATCCACAACATTGCTAGTAAAGCCGTGTAGTTCAGCGATGGCGCTTGAAACCCCACCCAAGCCATAGCCAATCAACGGACTCTGCTTAAAAATATCAATTGTATCTTGCAATGCCATCATACGCAACAATGGTGACGCGTCTTCTCCGCGCAGCATGGCACCCAGATATTCAGATCCTGAAACATAAAGCCAAAAGCCACCCGCCGCCGCAATCATTAATACGGCAACGATGAACATCAGAATCTTCCTAGCACTATGTTTCTGCAACGTTTCTCGCGCGAACTTGAGCATATACAGCAGCATCAACAACCAACCAGAACGGGAAGCCGCCAGCATGGAAGTAACTGTTATCAGAGCAAAGATTAGTTTGTCCTTCGCGGGAGAAACTATAGCAAGGCGCTTCTCAATACAATATGCCAATATAACCCATCCCGGCAGCATATACATGGCGTAGTATGATGGCTCATAAAGAAAAGCGTTGATGCGCGGAAGCCAGGGAGTCCACCACGCGGTAGGCACATGCAAGGGCGCAGGATACCCTGCCAGGGCGATTAAAAACTGCACAGCGCCGAATGAAGCCACAAAGGCAAAAGAGATGATGTAGAGTTTGACCAAACGAAATATCTTCTCGCGTGTGTCAAATATAAGCACACTTGCCCAGACCATCCCCAGGCTAAAAAACAACCAGAAAGTGTACCCTATATTCCGGACAAGTTCATACTGATACAACACAGAGAACACAGCGATAAAAAGGCTCCAAAGTATTGCCCAATTAAAGCCAAGCGGGAGATAATATCTTCGGGTAGATACCATCTTCGCAGCTGCAAAGAATATTACAGCCATAAATGGGAAATAACAAAACTTGAACTTAAATTGATATTCAATAACCATGAAGAGTTCAAAAGAAACAGTAAACATTCCTAAAACAAAGAGAAGGATTGTCACGTTAAACTGACGCGAAGAAGTTGTGCTTATTTCGCTGCCGATTGGAGTAGTAGGTTTCATGTTTGCCCGACAGACTACCTTACAGAAAACAAAGTTGCCAGTTTTTTCGCACCGTCTGCCCATGTATCAAATCCACTTATATTTGAGGCGCTCTCAATTTTATTTTTTTTAGAAATGACCGCTTCAATACCCTTAATTAATGAATCCCGTTCGGGTTTTACATAAAGAACATTTCCTGAACCGCCAGCCTCCCGAATCTCCAGGATATCCGTAGCAACTACCGGGGTACCGCAAGCGCGGGCTTCGAGCACAGGAATCCCAAAACCCTCATACAAAGACGGGAAGGTAAAGAGATCCGCGCCTGTGTATAGATAAGGGAGGTCTCCGTCATCCACATACCCCAAAAAACTTATTTTCTTATTACATTCATATACTCGTCTCAAATCTAGTTCTTTCCAACCGCTCCCCCCCACAAGGACAAGAGCGTAATCTTTAAGCTTGCCTTCAGCGCACATTACATTAAAAACCTCTATAAGGAGTTTAAGATTTTTTCTCGGCTCCATTGTAGCGACCCCAAGTATATATGGACGTTGGATTTTATGTTTAGAAAGGAAATATTTAACTGAAGGTTCATCACAAGACCGGAAATTAGAATTAACGGAAGGATATACAACAGCACGCACCTTAATGCCAAGAATATCGGTAAGCCGCTTGCTAGTACCTTCCGATATTGCAGTAACCACGTCTGCCTTGGAAACGTCTCCTTTAAAATAAAGCCTATGAGCCCAAAAAAGCGAAGTAGGCATCGTATCGGGCACAATTTTATAGTTAAGGTCATATACAGTAACAAGAGTTCTGATTTTACTGGGTAGCCTAGGCAAAAGAGTCGCTGATCCCCAAAACCAGTCCAGATTGTCCTCTTGACAAAGAGTTGCACACCTTAATTTAAGCCATAAAACACCTTTTAGGAATCTTGAATAATAGGTATTATCCACCCTTGGTACCCAACGGTTATTACTACACGGCATCTCCACCGGTGTCTGGCTGTAAATGAAAAAAGTAGCTTCAGGCAGTAACTTATCAAGCTCTTTACATAATTCGAATATGTATCTACCTATCCCCGATTTAGCGCCTTCAAGCGGACGGCCATCTATACCGATACGTATTTTGTTAGAACTAGTGAAAATATTTTGCATGAGTCGATATCTTGTATAAACTACAAACAAACATTAGATTATTTCTTCGCAACAGTAAGCATATCTAAAGTGTAAATCCCACCAAAGGTTTGCCCATGCATAAAAAGTAGAAATATCTTTATAAAAGGGCGAAAGAACACCGCCCACGCAATACGCCGAACCACGCTTGCTACACCGTGAAGATGCGGCAGGGTTTCATGATGCGTCATGGCACGAAATCCGGAATTCAATAGAAGTTGTTCCATGCTATGGGTAGTAAAGGCTCTTTTATGCGTCAAATCCCAATGTCTATTCGGGACAAAGGGAGATATTGCGCAGGGCACACGGACAATCAACGTCCCTCCTGGTTTTAGGGAACAGAAAATCAGGCCAGCCAAGTCCAACAATTTATCTTCAGCTAGGTGTTCCAGGATGTCAAAAGCGAGGATACAATCATACTCATTGATTTTGCCTTTAAGAAATTCAAGCGCGTCGGCTTTCTTAATGTTACTAAGCCTCATTTTATCTCGAGCATAACACACCTGCGACTCACTGATATCTATCCCCTGAGTATTCACATAATCCATTTCATTCAGAGCCATAACATAGCGCCCATAGCCACAACCCAGATCAAGGATAGTCGCTTTTTTATCAATAGGAAGGTACCTGGTCAACATTGTTTTAAACCAAGCCTTGCACAATTTGGTCATTCCATCCTCATCAATATTTACCAACATTGAGGTGCTGGTGTAATTACGATAAATTTCATCTTCACTCATAAATTCGCGCTCTTTTTAAATCCCGTAACCTTATGTATGTTTTTTTAAGTATGGAAAGAATAATAGCAGGCACCATTGCCAAAGGCAAACACTGGCCCCAATATCTCCAGCAGTGATTATAATAGTGCCTAAGATAGTGGAAGAGCGCACCGAGAGGCCTGCCGTCAGCTTTTGAATTCACAATATAGTTCACGACATAATCCCGGATAACCAAGTTTTTTGCGCTTGCGACAGAATCAGAGGAGTAACCGGCTGCCTCTAAATCCTCGAGGAGTATCGCGCTTCCCTTTACAAACCACTTGGCCCAATCCGGGATAGCGCTGTTACCTAACCGGTTGCATACCATCGGGGTTGATATATATTCTACTTGGCAATCCACCGGTAGACTTCCAAATAGTATCTTCAAAAAAGCCCAGCCGTAATCAAAATATTTCTCATACTCTACAACTGGGGCCGAACGCAAATATTGCCCCCTAAAAACCACTGACGAAATAAACCCGAGGCTCATCCCGAATGTTTTCAGAACATCATCACGTCTTTTAAACTGTTTGTCGGGTGTTACACGAAAATAGCGGGCCGCTATTTCTCGTTCAAATAGTTTTGTATGGGATGAAAAATTACAGATGACCAGGTCTGGCTTCACATTGATACGTTTAAGAACCTCTTTCACCGCCTCCGGGCGAATTTTATCGTCATCGCCTAGTATCCAGACATACTCCCCTCGTCCCCGCATACCTGCAAGCAGAATATTGCGATCACCGCCGACATTTTCATTATTCCGCCACACTTTCAACAGGGTGTTTTTCGCCTGTAAATCGGCAAGGATCTTCTCAGTATTATCGGTACTGCAATTGTCGGAAACTATAATTTCAACAACATCCTCATAGCCAAATAACGCTTGAATAACGCTTTCAAGACACTGAGCCAGGTACGCAGCGCGGTTGTACGTAGGAATACAGATAGAAAGCTTTGGAGTCATAGTAAAAGGCTATATTTTCTCCATATTTTATTAACCTGCATAGTAAACCACCGAAAAGAACGCAAATGGCTAACTGCCAATAATGGATACACTACGAGCCAGAATTTAGAATAATTTGACAATATCTGCCGGTAAAAAGCGGTTATACTCACAACTTCGTTCTGTTCAAGTTCAAAAATCGAGGTAATTATAGCCCGGGGCAGACCATCTACAAGCAACCGCTTCCGAAACTCCAAAGCGTCGGAAGTAATCAGTCCCATGCTAAACCACTTAGCATAACATTGATAATCTTTAAAATAGGGGCCGAGAATCCATTTGTATGCCCGAACTGGCGGCTGGCCCGCAACGAGCAACCTCTTACCCAGAAAAAAGGACGGAAGAGTTTCCGTTCTGGTGACTCGCACCGCGATCTCCGCATAAAGAATGTCTGTTATTTCGCCTTCACCGTATCGCGCAATAGCTTGAGCTAAAGCTTTTTTCGCAAGCTTGGCATTATAGACAAAACCTGAGAAATGTCCGACACTGGGGTATTGCAGAATATCATCTGCATTCGGGAATTCCATATCTTTTTCAAGGGCAAATTCGAATTTAGGACGTCTCATATTCGAATAGTTTAAATTAACCAGTGAATATTCGCGTTTTGAGAGAACCATCAGTAGTTGCGAGACTAGCCCTGGCTGATAGTAGTCATCATCACCAAGCAGGGCAATATATTCTCCGTTAGCCAGATTGATACACCTCGCTGTATTGCCATGCCAGCCCAGATTGCGGGAGTTCCTCTGGTATTTAAAAACAGCAAACTCACGTGATAGTCGCTCGCAAACCATCGGGGTATCATCCGTTGAGGCATTATCAATCACGAGAAGTTCTACCAGATCATTCGCCACTAATTGTTCCGCCACGCTGCGAACGCACTTTTCAAGCAAAGAAGATCGATTAAAAGTGGGAATACACACAGAGAGTTTATAATTCTTACTCATAACTAAGTTGCAGACTGAACTTCTACCTTATTTCTATCTAGAAGCACCCGTAGGCAGACCACACTGATAACTTGAGACAAAACAACAGGAAGACCAATGGTCCAAATATTCAATATTCCGAGCAGGTAAAGGAGGAATAAAATCAGTCCCATACTAATCATACCAATAAGCGAAACAAGTGGAAGCGCATGCATTCTATTGCGGATTGAGAAAGCTATGCTTAAACCTCCTCCGAACAGTGTGCATCCCTCTGCAACAACACCAAACAATATAAGCAAAGAATATTTAACAAACTCAGGTTTAGTAAGCAGTGTTACAAAAAAGCCTGAGAAGCAAATTGAAACAAGCAGAATACTTACTATCAAAAGAAGACCATTCTTTATAAATACTGAAAGAGAAGCGCCTGAAGATTTATACAACTCAGGGGCAAAAAGACCAGAATATACGGACGATACGGCAGTCATGCCTGATGCGCCGACCCCTGAAACAGTAGCGTATATCCCTACTAGTTCCGTCAGCCCTAGCGGAACCAGGATTAACCGATACCCTTGGGTCTGAATCCAGTAAAGACAAGTACTAATAGCCAAAGGCCAGCCAAAAACCGCCACTTCGCGTGTTTTAATGGGGGTGACAGGCCCGTCATAAAAGATATTTAGCCTGCGCGCTGCGAACAAAAGGAGCATTAAACTACACAATAATGCAATCGCATTAGCACCGATGAGAGTAGCCCCTTTTTCCGGAAATATGCGAAAGAAAATGATAATAAAAAGAACCCTAAGTATTCCCTCTATTACCATAAGTATCGCCGCTGTCTGTTTATGTTCAAGGTTGGTGACAAGACTCCGCAGAGCGGTTGTACCATATAAGACAAATGAGAAAAATGCCGCAATCAATAAATTAAAGGCCTTGCTAGCATCTAAAAAAGAAGTAACGACAACGACAACCGCAGAAATGCTAAGAATCCACTTAAAAACAGTAACGTTTAGAACTAAAAGAGATTTGAGAGATAATTTCGCACGCAATAGAGGATATATTCTAGCCTGTTGGTAATAATCCAAAGGAACAAATATTAAAGCATTCAATGAATAGGATATAGTTGAAAGAAAGTAATATATTCCGAGTTCAAAGTTTGATAAATAATGTACTGAAATTTTGAGAATGAACATCTGCAAGAATATGAAAATAATTCGTGCAGAAGCCAATACAACACCATCTTTAACATGGCCACGGGATATGCCTAAATAAGAAAATATATTTTGCCAGCTAACATCACGAAGATTTCTCATTATAAAGTGAATATCGTATTTAACGGGCGGAATTGTTTTACAAGCAGTAAACCCACCGGTCAAGCCCTATACAGTTAAGGAAACATGGTATAGCCTAGGAACCCATTGCCACCGGTTAGCATAATACGTTTTAATGATAAGTCCATAGATAAAATCAAGAATCGAGAGTAAAAATCAAGAAAACTGGGAAACCCAAACGTCTTAGATATCTATATTATAGCAATTGGGGATAAATGGGAGAAAGATAACATTAATGCATTCGGGGAATCGAGAATCAGGGGTCGAGAATCGGGAATCAACGGCAAGAGCCGGAACTTACTGTGTCGTTTAGGTATTTGATTAGGCCGGTGGTTTGGCGGCTGACTTCGTCGGCTAAAGTGTAAGCTTTAGTAAAGTCGTCTTGGGTTATGTATTTTAGGTCCAGGGCGATGTAGAGCTGGCTTTGGACTTCGGCGGCGGAGCCGTGGGCTATATGGAGGAAATTGGCGAAGGCTTTGTCGCTTCTGCGGGCGTAGCCTTCGGCGATATTGCTCATTACGGAGATAGCTGCGCGGCGGATCTGGTCTTTAAGGGAAAAGTCCTGCTTGAAGGCCTGGGTTCCGGAGGTGGCCTGGTAGACGCTTTTTACCAGTTCGCGCGATCTTTGCCAGACCTGGATGTCTTCGAAGCGTTCGATTTTCATATTATTTTTCGGGTTTGAAGCCTTGGACCGACTTTGGACCCGCATCTGTATCTGCCGGTGGCTCCATAAGGGCTTTTATGGCGTCGAACACACTCTTGAATTGGGCGTCGTATTTTTTCTCAAGCGCAGCGATTTTACGTTTAAGACTGAACTGCGCCAACAAGAACTCACGCATCCTGGTAAAAGCCCGCATTATCTGTATGTTCACCTCTACAGCCCGACGGCTATTCAATACGCTGGAAAGCATTGCCACGCCGTTCTCGGTAAAAGCATAAGGGAGGTATCTTTGTCCGCCCCAGCTTGAGGTGCCAAATTGGCGCCTCAAGTTCTTCAATTCTTCGCTTGTAAGCTGAAAAGCGAAATCCAAGGGGAAGCGATATATATTCCGCTTAACAGCGCGTTTTAAAGCCTTAGTCTCGACCTGGTACAGTTTTGCCAAGTCTTGATCCAGCATTATTCTTTTGCCGCGCAAGATAAATATTTTGCTTTCAATAATTTCATGCGGAATTATAGTTTTCGACATAAGGCCCCCAGTCTAAATTTAAATTTTTCATTAATAGCATAGCAGACGAACGCGACAACTGTCTGTCGGGGAAAATCGAAGATCGAAAGTCGGGAATCGGGGAGAATAAGAATCGAGAGTCGGGGGTCGGGAATCGAGAATCTGGAATTTATTAAGGGGCGGATTTTTCTTTTGGGGCCCAGAAGCCTTCGAAGATGTAGCCGAGTTTGAGACCTACCGCGGGGCGCAGTGTGGCGGGGCGGCCGGCGGCATCATCTATTGATATGCTGCTGAGCCTGTAGTATACAGACAGGGTGATGCCGCTTGGGATCTGGCCGGGGATTGTCTGGTAAAGCAAGCCGGCGGTGAGCATTGGCGCCATGAAGAGGGTTGTGTCGGCCAGGCCCAGGTCTGCCAGTAGTCCGGCGGAAAAACGCAGTGGTTTATTCTCCACTTTGGGGCTTAGGTACTCCCCGCCAAGAAGGAATTCGAGCAGGTAAAATGAGCCGTTTAAGCCTAGGGCGCTGTTGCTTACCGTTAGTTTCTGAATTTGCAGTCCGCCGGTTTTATCCACGCCAACACCGTTGCCTACAGCCCTATAACCAAGTGCCCAAGTGTCGGCATGAATGGTTTTACCGGGATAATGAACGCTCTGTGAGAAAGGGGCGGAGAAGTAAAATTCATTGGAGGGGAACCATTTGTAGATGGGGGCTGCTGAGTGAGATGGGACGGCGGAGAAGAGGAAGAAAAGAATTAGAAGAAATTTCATAGAGAAAGAATTCACCACAGAGACACAGAGGGAGATGAGGCGGAGGAGAAAAGACAATACCCTAAGGCAAATAAAGTTAAAGCGAAAATTTTATTTACCAGAGACGGAACCCTGCGCTGTTTCTGGGGTGGCCGGCTGCTTTTTGCGGTGGTGTTTTTTTTCGCCTTCGTGGCCTTCGGCGTCGGGGCCGTAGTTGTAGTTGTACTGGTAGTAGCCGTAGTAAGAATACGACAGGCCGCCGAATTTAGACATATTGACAACGGCGCCCAGAACCTTTATGCCGGAAGCGGCGAAGCGCTTTACGGCAGTTTTAATGAGGGGCACGCGGGTTTTGCCGAAAGCCGAAACAAAGATACAGTTATTGATATATTTGCCCCAGAGCAGTGCGTCGCTGATGGGGAACATGGGCGGGCAGTCCACGATTACGCGGTCGTAGTTCTCGTTGGCCCAGGTAAGGAAAGCGGAAAGCCGCGGGGTATTGAGCAGCTCGGCCGGGTTGGGCGGGCGCGGGCCGCAGGTAAGGATAGAAAGGTTGGGCACGTCGGTGGCCTGTATCAGCGGGGCCAGGTCGTCCGTATTGCGGCCGCCGGCCAGGAAGTCGCTTAGGCCTTTTGCGTTCGAAATGCGGAAGACCTTGTGCATATTGGAGCGGCGCAGGTCGCCGTCAACGATAAGAACTTTCTCCCCCGCCTGGGCGATGGCGGCGGCCAGATTGGCCGCTACATAGCTTTTGCCTTCGCCCTGCACGGTGCTGCTGACGATAATTGATTTATTCTTGCTGCCCACCTCGGCGAAGTCCACCATGGTTCGCAAATTACGGATAGATTCGCTTATAAGCGAATGCTCCTGCAACAGAAGATGGTTATAGGAGGTCTGCTCCTTGCTTTGGCGTGTCATCGGCACAATACCCAGGAAGGGCAGGCCCAGTTTGTTTTCGACGTCTTCCTGGGTGCGCACGGTCTGGTCGATGAATTCAACTAGAACAGCGGCAAAAAGGCCTAAAACCAAGCCACCTATTACAGACAACAGCATATTAAAAAGTTTGCGCGGTTTTATGGGCTTTAACGGCGGCATGGCGGCATCGATAAGGCGGATATTATTGCCCATCAGCTGGCCGGATAGATCTATTTTCAAGCTCTGGATGACCTTATCGGTTTCAATTTTGATCTGGTTCTGTACGGCCTGGAGATTGGCTGTTAAAGCCAGAACCTGGGGATGCTTAGGGGTATAGCGGCCTGAGGCCTCGGCCACCTGAGACTGCAGTTTGGCGGACTCGCGCTTGAGGTCCATGATAAGAGTGTTGTTCACCACCGCCGGGAGGCTTTCATAAATGGCACGGCTTTGGTTTCCTGACCGTTCGGCCTGCAGGGCGTTGAGGACGTCCTTCGAGATGAAAAGCTGGTTGCTCAAGTTCTGCTCGATGAACACGTTGGCGACCATATTGGCGATATTAGCGGCCAGCATAGGGTCGTAAGCGTCCACTTTTATATACACCAGGCGGCTGCGAGGCACCGGGGCTATAGCTACAGGCTTATTAAGTTTTAAGTAGCCATACACACCGGCAAATTCAGGGATGCTTTCAAGGTTGAGGCGTTTGTAAACTGTTTTAAGCAGGGCTTCGCTTTTGAGAAGTTTGTACTGGGTCTGGTAGTAGTCGTCGTTGCCGCGCTCGACGGTGGGGCCGCCCTGGTAGATGGTATTATTGCCGCGCTCTTTTTCTATTACCAGCAGGGACTGCGCCTGGAAGACGGGGCGGGTGTTGAAGGTGATCAGGGCGGTAGCTATTACGACTGAGGCGAAAACGGAGAGCACTATCCAGCGGCGCCTGAGGACAAGTTCTACGTAGTAACTTAAATCGAATTCCAATTCGTTGTCAGAATTATTGTCGTTCATAAAACGAAGTCCTTGCAGGCGATAGGATTTTTAAAAGAAGCTTTGGGGGACGTAGACGGTGTCGTTGGGTTCCAGGTAGATGTCTGCGTTCTTGTCGCCCTGTTTGGTGATGCGGCTGATCTCCACCTGGATACTCTGGCTGGTGCTGCCGGAGCCGCGCAGAACTTTGGTGCGGTCCTGGGCGGCCAGGTCGGTAAAGCCGCCGGCAAGGGTTATGGCCTCGAGAACGGTAAGGCGGCGCTCCGCCGGGATCTCTATCGAGCCGGGCTTTTTGACTTCGCCCAGCACGTAGATCATCTTGTTGCTGTATTCTTTGATGAAGGCGGTTACCTGGGGTTTTACGAGGAACTCGGAGAGTTTATCGGCAAGGAGGGCCTCGGCTTCAGGGACTGTGAGGTCTGAAAGTTTTATATTGCCGGCTAAGGGGAAGGTGATGGTCCCGTTGCCGCTTACGCGGGCGGTGCGGGACATGTCGGTTTCTTTGAAAACGGTTATTTCGATGAGGTCGCCGGGCTGGATCTTGTAGTTGAGCTGGCTTTTGTTTTTGAGGTCCAGGGCGCTTTCTATAAGGCGCTGTTCTAAAATGGTTTGCTGCTGAGGGGTTTCTGGTTTTATGGCGGCCAGGGCGGCGGGGTCGGAAGAGGCGGAGTTTACCCCGGGGTTGAAACGAGCGGCGGGGCGCTGAGGGGCGCAGGCGGAGAGGAAAATGATGGAGGAAAGGACCCAGAATACCCCTGATTTCATATCGATATTATAGCAAAAACAGGTGAGGAGAGAAGACTGGGAAAGAAGAGAAGAATTCACCACAGAGACACAGAGAGCACAGAGAAGAATAGAACAGAGAGGTTATTGGATGTATTTGGAGGAGACTATGCGCTTCAGACCGTCTTTCAGGCATGGAACATTGAAGTTAATCAATAGGCCTATGGGCCAAGCGCCGAGCTTTAAATAGGTTAAGAGCTGGGCTTCATGTATTGGGTGAAGGGAGTCGACGGATTTTAGTTCGACTACTACGGTTTTCTCTACCAGGAAGTCCAGGCGGTAGGCACAGTCCAGAGCTACGCCTTTGTATAACACGGGTAGAGGAGTCTGGCGCTCGAAGTGTAAACCTTGGAGGCGCATTTCGTGGGCCAGGCATTCTTCGTAGGCGGATTCCAGGAGGCCCGGGCCTATGGAGCGGTGCACTTCTATGGCGGCGCCTATTATTTTTTCTGTGAGGTCGTTCATTGTTCTATGACCTCCCAGCGGCCGTTTTTGTCTGAACCAGCCCTGCGGAGGAGTTGTTTGGCTTTAAGTTTGATAATGATCTTTTTTATAGCCGGCAGGGAAAGCCCTGTCTTCTGCGCTAGTTCCCCCCGTGTAATACGAGGCTGCCTGCCGGCCAATGCCAAAACAGCGACTTCAGATCTCGAAATATTTTCAGGATACTTTACAGGATACTTTACAGGATACTTTACAGGATACTTTACGGGGTTTTGGGAATGAATAACTATTCTTGTACCGGAGGCCAGTGCCTCAATTAAAAGCGGAGGCAGGTCTGCGCCCGCCAGAAGCCGGCAGACTTTTTGCAGGCCGCTGCCGAGGTTTTCTATCAGGCCTATCTCCTTAAAGACGCGCGTAAGCAGCGGATTTCTTGCGCTTGGTTCATAATCACCTGACTGAAGCTTGTCCAGAGACAGTCCTCTGGGCATCTCGCCGGCGTTCCACATCTCGATACGGTCGTCAAAAATAAATACGCACGCCGGTGCCGCCCCACGGTAGTCACGGTGAATAACAAGATTTACCACTAGTTCGCGCAAAGCGTCCGGCGGGTATTCCCAGACTGGCTCATGGGTCAATTGTTTCAGAGCGGAAACCTTTCTAACTCCCTTCTTAATGCTCCTTAGGATAAATGCCATGAGCAGATCCGTTTCACTCACCAAGTCGTCTTGAATATAAAAATCCTCTATAGATTCATCCTTGCCGACGCCTTTAAACCGCACAGCGTGAATTGCTGTGTTGGGTGGCGGTTTTAAGCAAAAGAGCAGGGAGGCTGCAAAAGTCAGTTTCCGCTCGTTTTTCATTAAAGAGAATTTTTTCAGAAGAGTAATAGAGTCCTCAGGCACGGAAACCGCCGCCTGCTTCTCTAGAAGCTGCCTGAACCGCTCCACTTTTTTAGAACTAAGTTCCGCCAGGGTTTTATCGGAGTCGATAAGGCTATCCCATGAGAGGTTATAGGTTTTGAGATACATATCGGCAATTTCTGAAATGCTCATCAGGTGATTGCTGCTGCCCCGCCGTATATAACACTTACCCTTGGTGGAAACCGGTTTTACGGGAACGTCTTTGGTCGAAAGAACAACGACACTCCCATTATCTATATCGATTACACCTAGCTCCGGGAATAGTGAGGGGGCTGTTTTCATTTTGATGTCGTTTATCCAGGAAGCGACATTTGGCTTGTTGGGGCCTATGCCGCAAATCGTGCCGTTATCCCTGACCCCGACAAGGATTTTCCCGCCGCCGGCATTGGCCATTGCTACCAAAGCCTCTATTACTGCATCTCCGAATGATTCTTTGAACTCCACATGGGCGGATTCCCCAATGGCTATTAGTTTCTTTAGGTCTTTGATATCCATATTCCCCCCCTTCGCATTAATAGGATAGCAGAGGAACCCGACAAGGGGGTGTCGGGGAAGGAATGAAGTCGTAAATTTCGACTTCAATGCCTTCTATGTCTTTTTACTTAGGGACGAGAAGAGTTGTTGGTTGGGGAGACGGGGAGAGGCAGGGATTTACGGGAAGTTTTTAGGGTTAGGGGGCGGTTGTAGCAGTTGGCTAGTTGGAGGCGGAGGTTGCGGGATAAGAGGCCGAGGTTGGCGTTGAGCGGGGCTTGGCGGAGGTAGGGCCAGGTGATATTGTTTGAGGCGGTGAAGAGTTGGCAGGGAGCGGCCTTGTCTTTAAGCCCCTGGTTGTAGTATTCGGCGCCGAGGCGGAAGGCGGCTTGGGGGTTGGGCTGCCATTTCAGGCTTTCGGCGCGCAGTTTTATTCTGTCGCCGGGACCGGCGGTTTTGGCGTTCTGGTCGTATTGCCAGGCGAGGTATTGCGGCACGGCGGCGGCGGTGAGCAGGGCGGCGAGGGCGAAAGCGGCGTAAATGTATTTTTTAGGCGGAGGAGGCAGTTCGATAGCGTCTTCCTCCTCGTGAGGTAGAAGGCCGCGGCCCTCCACAGCGGGCTTCGAGGCCAGGGCGCCCAGGAGCGCGTAAAAAGCCAGGGCGTTAGCCGGCATCTGCGAGGCGAAATCCACGGAGCTGTGCGACATCGCGGCCAGAACAGCCCCAAGCGCCCCTCCGTAAACGGCCTTCATGCCGAAAGACCGGCAGCGCAGCCAGGCCCGGTAAAAGCCGTAAAACGCGGCCGCGATTCCCGCGAGGTAGATCAGCCCGCCAATGAGGCCCACCTGGAGAAAAAGTTCAAGCCAGTCGCTGTGGACGTGGCGCACGAGATCGGCGGTTACAAAATCCGGGCGTTTATAAAATGGGAAAGCGTGCTCCACCGCGCCCAGGCCGGTGCCGAAGAACGGGAAGTCTTTGAACAGCGCCCAGCCGCTCTTGTACATAGAGAAGCGCGCCGCGACGGAAGAATCGAACTGACCGCCGACGAGACCTAGCAGGTACTTATATTTCGTCAGGAGCAGCACATAGCCGGCCAGCGACAGCGTAAGCGCGGCCCAGGCGGCGAGCTTTTTGGGCTTGCTCTTCAAGAAACCGGCCGAGATAAAGCCCATTAGAGCGGTGGCGCAGACAAAAGAATGCAGCCCCCCCCGCGACCCGGTCTTCACCAGGCCGGCGACGACGGCGACTATCATTACGAGCTTGAGGAACTGCACCGCAAGCAGGTCGAAAAGTTTGGTCTGGCTTTGCTGGGAGAACATACCCCTGAACCCGCCGAAGAACAGGCCCAGCCCGCACATTGCGGCCATCGTCAAGAAGTAAGCGCCATGGTCCCGGTTGACGAAAGGGCCGAAGGCCTGGCCGCGCACGGAGCGCAGGCCGTAGACGATGGTATTGTCGCCGGTCTTCTGCAGCATGCCCATAAGGGCCACGAACACGCCCATGCCGAAGATAACCCACAGGAGGCGGCTCAGTTGTTTTGGGGTTTTTATGATCTTGGCCGCGCAATACATGACCGCTCCGTAAAACAGCCAGAGCAGCACGGCGTTGAGCGTGGAAAGGCGCCAGGCGGTGAAGACCAGCGGGGTGGGCCCGTTCACCGGGGCCTGCCTTAGCGCCTGGATAAGGCCTATAAGCGCCACAGCCAGCACTGCGGGGATAAGGTTTTTATAAAGCGGGTTCTCGTGAGCGTCTCCCCCCTTCGAATAAAGGGCGGCGGCGCCGAGAAAGAATACTCCAAATAACGGGACAAAGGCCCAGGGCTCCACGGCGGCGAAGGCCAGCGGGGCGAAAACTAAAGAAATTAACAATAAAGTCTCCATCAACAAATCAATTTTACCTTATTTCCCTTAGCGAGGCCTCGCCTCCTATTGAGGCTAAGCCTCGATAGAATGGTAGAATTAAAGGATATGAGAATACTTTTTATTTGTACTGGAAATATGTGCAGGAGCCCGGCGGCGGAGAAACTGCTGGCGCATTACGGCGCGGCTAAAGGGTTCCAGGCCAGGTCGCGCGGCACGGCGGCGCAGCCTTACTGCAAGATGCCCCGGCAGGTAACGGCTTTTTTAGAGGCGCGGGGCGTAGCTCACCTTGCGCACAAGCCGGCGCTGGCTACCGAGACAGATATTAACTGGGCGGACGTGATACTGGTGATGGAAGAAATGCACCGGGATACACTGGCGGAAAAGTTCCCCCAGAGCATGAGGAAGAGCAAATTATTTTTGGAGTACTGCGGAGGAGAAGGGGACCTGAGGGACCCGATGGGGAAGGGCGATGAGGTTTTTGAGGAAGTTTTAAAGCAGATAGAAGAAGCGATCAAGAAGATGGTTGAGAAGAAATAGGGGAATTCACCACAGGGTGGAGCGAAGCGACACAATTCAACTGTATCTAACAGGACACAGAGAGGGATGAGGTAAGAGAAGATTTGGGAAAGAAAGAGTTCATCGCGGAGAGCGCGGAGAGAAGATGAGATAGAGAGTTAAATTTAGAGACAAAGAAAAAGGCCGCTGATTTCTCAGCGGCCTTTTCTTTGTTGGCTAAGGTTAGAACGACGCCTTGAGGCCGACGGAGACTACGTTGTCTTTGTACTCGAAGGCATCCTCGTTAGAGGTGCGGTCTTTGTACGTGTAGCCGCAGCTGGCGGTAAGCCATTTCTGTATGTTGTAGTCGGCGGTAACGCGCACGCTGGCGTTCTCGTCGAGGCGCTTGGGCATGAAGGCATTGGTCTTCTCGGGGTACTGCACAGCTTCGTAGCTGAGGCCGAGACCGACTTTCACTTTCCTCACTTCGCGGCTCATGGAGAGGTCGGTAAGGGTGCTGGTGTAGAAGCGGCTGGTGGCGTAGGTGGACTCCACGTTGGCGCGCTTGGCGAAGAGGATGACTTCGGTCTTCTCCATGGGCTTCCAGAGGGCCTGGACGCTGTAGCCGCCGGTGGTGATGTCGTCATCGGCGCCGGCGAGCTGGCGGGTGTAGTGGCGCATCTGCACGCCGGCCTTCACGGTTCCGACCACTTTGGGGGCGATATCGCCGACTATGCCCACGTCCATGTTATTGGTGGTGGCATTGCCGAAATCGCTGTTCTGGTAGATCAGGTTGCCGTAGCGGTAGGAGAACATCGCGCGGGTCTTGGGCTGCAGTTTGTAGGTCACGTCGAAGCCGACCTGGCTCTCTTCGCGGTCGAGGGCGGCGAAGGTGTGGGACAGGTAGTTATTGTAGGTGTCCTGCACGGCCACGGCGAAGCCGAACTGGCCGCGGAGCGGGGCTTCCACCACAAGGCCGGCGGTGTTCTCGATGCGCTTGGCGCGCTGAGTCAGTTCGCTGGTGGCCTGGTCGGTGGTCTGCTTGTAGTTGTCGGTCAGGGTCGCGGTGATATCCTTCGGCATGCGGCCGACGGCGGCGATGTTCGCGTTGTGGTGCACGGCGTTGTTGATGGAAGTAGCGCGGGAATAGCTCAGCAGTTCCATGTTGTAGCCGCCCATGAGGTCTACGCGGGAGCCGAGTTTCTCGACAAGGTTCACGCCGACGGCGGAGCGGTTGATCTCGGCCGACTTGCGCTGGGTCTTGGTGAGGTAGATGTTGCTGTCGTAGCTTTCCTGGGTGCTCACGAAGGGGTTCACTTCAAGGTTGCCGAACTTGATGTTCTGCTGCGCGCTGGCCGCGGCAGGCATCAGGAGCACGGCTGCGATTATAAGGTTTTTCATTATTAAGTTGTCTCCTATATTATGTAAAGCGTAGCTGCCCGGTTAGGGGTTCGACGCGCTGACTTCGGTAGCCTCCAGGACTTCCTGGGTGGGGATCACGGAAGAGGGCGGGGGCTCGGTGATGACGGGCACGGTGAACGCTTCACCGGTGGGCGCGGCTTCTTCGGTCACGGGGGTGATCGGCGCGGCGACAACGGGATTCACCGTGGGGGTGGAGGACAGGGAGATTTCCTGGCCGACCTGCAAGGTGCGGGTCTCGCCGCCTGAGGCGTTGGTCATTACCGCGGTGCCTTTTTCCATGGAGACATTGACGGTTCCGTCGGTGTTGACCATCTTGACTTCGCTGTTGGCGGTCATGATGAGGTTATTGCCGGTTTCGGTCTTAACGGCGACCGGGGTTCCGGCGCCGAGGGCGACGTTGACCTGGCCGGGGTTGGAGGTTACGGTGAAGTTGGAACCGGTAGCGCCTGAGATCTTTTTGCCGCCGGCTTCCACTTCCACGGTACCGTCGATTATGGCGAAGGTCACCTTGTTGTCGGTAAGCTCGGGAATGGCGTCTCCGGGCATAAGGGTCATCACGACAACTCCGTCCTTCAATATGTTGACGGTTCCGGTTATCTTGGTGATCTTTATGGCATTGGCGGCCTGGCCGGGGGTGGCCGGCTGGGCGAATACATTGACGCTGAACGCGGTTACTGCGACTAAAGCTAACAGATGGAACAATTTCATTCTGCCTCCCTAAACTAATTTAACGTATTACTATATTACACAAGTTCCTTTTTAGCTGTCAAGAATTTTTCGGATAAAAAGGGGAGTTTACATATTTAGGGTATTTGGTAGAATTACGATATATGAAAACCTTAACACTCTTTTTCAGTCTCTTCACCGCGCTCGCCGCGTTCTCGGCGGCAGGGGATTTCCCCCTTTGCTTCTACGGCATAAACGGCCCGCAGGAACTGGCCGTGCTGAAGCAGGGCGGGTTCGATTGCTTCCAGACCTATGTGCAGGACCCGGCGCGCCTGGCCGCTCTGGCGGCCGAGGCGAAGAAGCTGGACCTCAAGATGCTGGCCTACCCGGACAAGGTCATAGATTCCCCTTACGCCAAAGAGGCGAAACGCTGGCCGATGCTGGCCTGGTACCTGTACGATGAGCCGGAGGTTAAGCATTTGCCGGTGGCGGAGCTTGAGAAGATGGATAAGCGGCTGAAGAACTGGTCCGGCGGACAGAAGACCGTTTTCGTGATGGGCGAGGGCGTTGCGGCCTTCGTCTACGGCGGCGTGGCCGACGCGCTTATGGTGGACTGGTACCCGGTGCCGCATCTGCGGCTCGAATCGGTGGGCGAGCAGGTGGCCATGGCGAAGGCGGGCGCGGCCATTACGGACCCGAAGCGGCAGAATAAGCCGGTGTGGGCGGTGCTGCAGGCTTTCGACTGGATCAACTACCCGCAGCGCAGGAAGCCCTCGGTCGGCGGCTTCCCCACTTTCGAGCAGGTCCGCTACATGACCTACCTGGCCATAGCGCGCGGCGCCGAAGGGATCTTTTACTTCCAGTATGCCGGTTCAGACGGCATTCCGCTGCCTTCCCGGCCCGAGCGCTGGGGGATTTACCAGCGGATAGCGGCCGAGCTCAACGCGCTTATGCCGGTGCTGAAGAAAGGCAAGCCCGGGGTTCTCCCCCCCGGCCTGGACCCGCAGCTCGCCACCCGCGCCCTGAAGCAGGGCGGCAAGACCTACCTTATCCTCCTGAACCCCACGGAAGGCCCGCTCCCCC
>Ga0208789_1000946_pt1 | contig 20210 bp, 16 predicted proteins | sample Methanotroph_Enr_FD_187368 | JGI IMG/M metagenome (GOLD analysis project Ga0208789, IMG submission 187368) | Enriched soil microbial communities from Old Woman Creek wetland in Ohio, USA - Methanotroph_Enrichment_5 (SPAdes) (version 2) | ecosystem: Environmental > Terrestrial > Soil > Wetlands...
GGAATACAATTAACAAAAAGCCAGCCTGCCCGTGTGGGTAAGCTGGCTCGTTACAGTATTATCTGTGGAATTTAACACTCTGAAAATCTAACCAACTGAATTTAGAGTGCTGAAAATAGGAAACCAAGTTTGCTTATGAAAAATGTAACTTGCTCTTCCAAAGAACTGTAACATTACTTTTAATAACCAGGGTTTTGTTTAAGGTTAGGGTTCGCATCTATTTCCACTTGCGGAACAGGCATGATCCAATGGTTCTGGTCGCAATTTGAATAATCCATTTTTACAGGATCTCCCGGAGCTCCGTCAACACAACTGTAAGTATATTCGTTTAATGCGAGCATTACAGAAGTGGCTATGCCGGCCCGTACAAGGTCGTCCCAGCGTTGCGCTTCAAATGCAAGTTCCAGCCTGCGCTCGTTGAGAATGGCGGTTTTCATATCAGCCTTTGAAAGAGAGGCGGATATGGGATCAAGACCTACTCTGCTTCGAATCTGGTTTACTGATGCGGCAGCTCCGGCTATATTACCGGTTTCATTTTGTGCTTCAGCTTTTAGTAAAATAATATCAGCAAGACGAAGCAAATAATAATCATCCCCACTGGCCCATCCTGCCGGATGTTTCTGCTTGTAATTAAATGGAATTGCTATTTCAGGATCCTGGCAAGGATTCCAGTTCTCATCAGCCCAGCTGATTGGATCGCCATAGGCATCGGTAGTCATCCAAACAATATTGGCATCCTCCCTTACGGCATCACCGGCTGCATTATAAGCAGCTACCAGGTCTTTCGAAGGCACACAATATTTTTGCCATCCGTCTTCAGGGGCTAAATATAACTCAACTCCCCAGTTGGAAGCTGACCAGTTGCCTTCTTCAAATGGAATTTCGAGAATTGATTCTGAATTCAGATAATGTGCCCCGTCAAATAAATCAGCATAATTTGCCATTAACGAATAACCGGCAGGGCTGTTTATTACTGCATCGCAATAGGTGAGCACTTTTGAGTAATCCCTGTCGCTGCGTTGAGCCCAAACCTTGGCAAGCGTTGCATTTGCAGCACCTTTTGTAGCCCGCACTTTGTTTACTGAAGCCTGGGTGCCATAGGTATCTGGCAGGTCAGCAACGGCTGTTTCCAGGTCTTTAACAATCTGATCATACACCTCAGTTTCCGTAGCCCTGGGTTTCCGGGTAACAGCAGGATCTGCAGTATTGGATTCCAGTTCAATGGGCACCCCACCAAATAATTTTACCATCTGGTAATAATGAAAGGCTCTGAGGAAACTTGCTTCCCCTATGATTTGCTGACGCCTTGTATCTGTTAAAGCCGGGTCAGTAACTGTATTAATCTTATCTAATAAAATATTGCAGCGGGCAATGCCATTATATAAAGCGCGCCAGTGTACACTGTTGTGAGTATTGCTTGGAGGTAAAATAAACCTGTCGTAATCGTAGAATGTTTCCTCATTTCCACCGCCGGGATAGGCATTATCCGACCTGACATCGCTAAGCATCACATTTTCCCATTGATAATAATCGGTGCCATAGAAAGTATTGTAACATCCTGCCAATACATTTTCCATATCGGATGCTGTACTGTAAGCATTTCCCGTAGTTAATGATGTAACAGGTTTATCATCAATGAATTTATTGCATGAGCCCAATGATACCGCCATTAAAAGGAGCATCAGAAATATGGGCAGATTGAAAGAATATTTTTTCATGTGTTTATTTTTTTAAATTTTTACGGGTCACATGGAACTCGCCATGAATAATCATCCCTCTATGTGATAATTTATTGTCATGGCTTGTTTCATAACGTTCATTTTATAGAATTAGAAAGAAATTTTTAAACCCAGTACAAAATCCCTTGATTGAGGATAGGTTCCAAAATCCACGCCTGGCGCAGTATTTTGGTTTGTCGCACCCTGACCGCTGCCGCTAAAAGCGCTGACTTCCGGGTCAAATCCAGTGTATTTGGTAAATGTAAACAGGTTCTCAGCTGTAAAATAAACCATGAAGCGGGTGATTTTGAGCTTGGACAATATGGAAGGGTCAATTGTATAACCTAAGGTAAGTGACTTAACCCTGAGATACGAACCATTTTCAAGGTATCGTGTTGATGGGTTTGAATTGGTCCAGTCGGATGGCGTTACTCTTGGTATATCCGTAATATCGCCCGGGTTATGCCACCTGTTCAGAACAGTAGCAGACTGGTTCTGGGCTAAAGCCATCGATTCAGTTAAAACGCGGGTTGCATTAAGTATCTGGTTGCCTTGAACTCCCTGGAGGAAAAAATCAAACGTCCAGTTTTTATATGAAAATGTGTTAGTGAGGCCATATATGAATTTAGGATTAGCGTCTCCGATTATTCCTGTGCTATCAGCCGATCCATCTGCCGTTTGCATGAATATAATATCACCTGTTGCAGGATCAACTCCTTGCGATATTTTTCCATAAAATGAGCCTAATGGTTTCCCTTCCTGAACTACAGCGGTATTAAATTCGTCGCCTGCCGGGTTAATTGCTCCTGAAAAGATGGTGGTGCCAACGATGCTTAATACTTTGTTTTTGTTGAAAGAAATATTGAAATCGGTATTCCATCTGAAGTCAGAATTTACCATATTTCTGGAACTAACCTGGAATTCAAATCCTTTATTTTCGAGGCTGCCTGCGTTTTGCAATGCTGTTGAAAACCCTGAACTGGTTGGCTGTGGTACTTCAAGTAAAAGTCCGGTAGTTTTTTTATAGTAATAATCGGCAGTAAATGATATACGGTTATCTATAAAAGCCAGGTCAATTCCAATGTCGAATTGTGATGTTTTTTCCCAGCTCAGGGCGGAGTTTTCAAGCGTAGAAGGGGTAAATGCAGTATGAGTTTCACCTCCGATAAGATATTTGTTGCTAATAGTGTCAACTATCCCATACCAGGCATAGGGAGCTGCCCTGTCGTTGCCTACTAATCCCCATCCTGCCCGAACTTTCAATTCGCTGATAACGGCATTATTTTTTAAGAATTCTTCCTGTGAGATTCGCCATCCCGTTGAAAAGGAAGGGAAATATCCCCAGCGATTCTGTGGTGCAAACTGTCCTGAACCATCAGCCCGGAAATTGGATGTGACAAAATACTTATCCTTATATGAATAATTTACCCTGCCAATGTATGAAAGATGTGATTTTTGTACAAAATCAGGCACTGGTATACTTTGTACGGCACCTGATCCAACATCTGTGTTTCCATTGGAAGCCCTGCTGAAATCATGTGATGATCTGTATAAATTATCGGTTTGCTCTCTTGAAATAATGAAACCGGCCATTGCACTAATATTATGGTCCACTATTTTTTTTGTATAGTTCGCTGTATTTTCCGAAACCCAGTAATTGTAATTATACTTGTTTTCTGAAGCTAAGCCTCCCATAGTTTTGCCATACCTGGTTTGGACTGAATCCTGGAAAGAAGTAAATTTCCCGTCTGTTCTTTCAAAACCATAAAGGCTCTTTAATTTTAGCCCGTCAATTACTTCTGCTTCGGCATAAACATTGCCATGAAACCTGGTATTTGTATATTGCTGATCGGGCTGATAAACAGTTGACACCGGGTTTTCCAAATCATTGATAAATGGGCTCCTTGCATACATTTCGGGGTTTTCCGGATCCCGGATTCCTATATTTGGGATTGTAGTGTATAACCTTGTAATAACACCATTCCTGTTGTTTTCCGAAACGGCTTTATCTTTCCAGTTGTCCAAAGCAAGGGTAGTCCCTATTTTCAGGATTTTATTTACCTGGTGGTCAACATTTGCATTTAGAGTACTTCTTTTAACATTATTATTCAAAACAATTCCGTTTTGATCAATTAAAGATCCTGATATATAATAGCTTGTTTTCTTAGTTCCGCCTGTTGCTGATAACTGATAGTTCTGGGAAAGTGCATTTCTGAATGTTTCGTCCTGCCAGTTGGTATTGGCATTGTATTTATCCCAGAATGTGGGATCACTTGTTTCACCCATTTCAATGGCAAGATCTTTAAACTGGCTTCCATTAAGAACATTCTCTTTTTTCCATGCTTTAGATACGGAAAGAGAAGTGCTGAAATCCAGTTTCAGTTTCTGGTTTTTCCCTCTTTTAGTTGTAATTAAAACAACTCCGTTTGCGCCACTGCTGCCATAAATAGCTGCTGAAGAAGCATCTTTCAGGACGGTAAAACTTTCAATGTCTGCTGGGTTTATTTCGTTTGTGTTATACGTCTGAACACCATCCACAATGTATAACGGATCGCTCCCCGAAGTAATGGAAGATGTTCCCCTGATACGCATGGTAAATCCGGCCTGGGGTTGCCCCGAGGAACGTATAACCTGGACTCCTGCAGCCTTTCCTTCGAGTGAATACCCAAACTGAGTATTAGGCCTGTCTTTCAAATCTTTTGACGATACCACAGCTACTGCACCCGTCAGATCTTTTTTCTGCTGAGTTCCGTAGCCTACTACAACCACTTCGCTCAGGTTACTGGCTGTTTGAGTTAGAGTTATATCCATTTGAGTCTGTGCTCCAACTAGCACTTCACGTGATTCAAATCCTATAAAGGAAAAAATCAACGTACTGTTCGAATGTGCTGAAACGGAAAATTTACCCTCAATATCGGTAGTTGTTCCTGACGAAGTGCCTTTTATAACCACACTTACACCTGGCATTGTGGTTCCGTCATTGGATTTAACTGTGCCTTTAACTGTAACGTTTTGAGCAAAAAGAACAGATTGCACAATCAATAACAAAAACGCAGTAAGATAAAGCGTCTTTGTCCTCAGGATTGGCACGAGATTAATTGGTAGCTTTTTTTTCATTGGTTTTGGTTTTGGTTGGTCATACGTATAAAAATTAAAATTGGATTGAGGATTACCGGTGATAAAAGAAGCGTTTAGAAGGATAGTTCCTAACAGAAAGGAATGATGACTATACACCTTTAGTAAGCCAAAGGTACATATGGAATATTCTGAACGTGTATGGATTTGCGTATTATATTCTTCGATTTGCGTAAATTCGAATTCAGGATTCTTGGAAACTGGAATTTGAGCCTTGGAATTTTTTGCAACCGCAAAATTATTTACGGGTAAGATGTTTTTTCCTGTATTCGATAGGAGTACAGCCTTTCACTTGTTTAAACTGGCGCGAAATATTTTTGCTGTTGTCGAAACCTGATTCAAGTGCAATCTCAAAAATAGTTTTATCCGTTTCGAGCAATCGTTGGGCAAATTTCTGTATTTGCAGGTTATAAATGTATTTGTACACTCCTATTCCGGTAGTTTCCTGGAAACGTTTTTCCAATGCTCTGCGTGAGAGCGGAACCTGTTTCACCACATCAGCAACATTAATCCTGTCATCAATATTCTGATGTATAAATTTGAGGGCTTTAGCAATGTATTTATCGTTGGCCGAAGCGATATCGGTTGATTGCCGTGTTATAACCTGGGTAGGTTTTACAAGAATGTCGTAATGCTCGGTTACCTGGTGTGTGATCATAAGATCCATTAATCGTGCCGCTTCATAACCGCCTTTTTCAGTATCCAGGTCGATACTTGATAAAGGAGGATCTGATAAATTGCAGGTCATCTTGTCATTATCAACGCCAAGTACTGCGATTTCTTCCGGGATCTGGATCCTGGCATGTTTGCAGGCTTCGGTAATATGCTGGCCCCGTTCGTCGTCGCATGCCATAATTGCGATGGGTTTTGGCAACGACTGCAGCCATTGGCTCAGAGCCGAAGGTTTATAATGCCACAACTCGCGCGAAGGAGCCTGGTCGTTATCAAAATAATGTACTTCGAAACCAAGTGGATTTAAGTGATTGGCAAAACCTTCGGCACGTTCGCGGGACCATACTATATTTTTAAATCCGTAAAAAGCGAAATTCCTGAATCCTTTCTCAAGGAAATATTCAGCTCCGATTCTCCCGGCTTCAAAATAACCTCCGGTGATGTTCGGAATATCCGAAAACCGCTCCTTAAAATCTTCAACAATCAGATGTATTCCTGCATCGAGTACTTTTTTAACGTCAAGGTCATTGTATAACTGGGCGATAATTCCATCGGCCCCCCATTCTTTTGCGAAATCCACTATGCCTTCCATTCCAAGTGTTTCCCTGTAAAACAATGGCATACGGCAGAATATCCAGGGGCCATGCTCCTTCGAGTATTTTACAACTCCTTTCATCAGGTTCTGACCGTATTCTTCCGAAATATCGATGAGAAGGATAATTTTGTGCATAACGCTTGGTACAGTTATTCAGAAGCTAAAGTAATTCAAAATACAATGATGGCGAAACCGCCTGCTTAGTCTCTGATTGTTTTATTGGTGATAAGCGGCTTAGCCCAGAAACTGATACTGAGAATGTAGCCTAATGTTATAAAAATAAACAACATTCCTACTTGGAGTGAGGTAATATCACTGATGGCACCAATCAAGATTTGAATGATAGCGCCTCCGGCAATACCGGTCATTAAAATTCCTGCAAAAGAACCATGGTGTTTGGCAACTGAATTCAGTCCCAGCGAAACGATAATAGGATACATTACTGACAAAAAGAAACCTGAAATCGGGAAAGCCCACAACGAAACCTGAGCGTTGCCAAACAAACCGGTAGCCACACTAATCATTGCCAGAATAGTAAACCATCTTAAGATGGGTTTGCTGTCGTATAGTTTCATTAAAACTAGTCCTAAAACTCCTCCAATAGTCATTAATCCCCAGAAATAGGAAACTGCATCAGCACCTGCAATATCAGGATTGAAACCATGATATTTCAACAAGAATTTTGACATCCAGTAGGAAATACCCTGTTCGGAGCCCACGTATGCAAAGATGCCGAGAAAATAGAGAATCACATATTTATTTTTAAAAAGTTCAAGATAACTGTCCTTTGTGCCTGCTTTTTCATCTTCCTGTAATTCAACCTTTGGAAATTTTACCGTGGCAACTACCACAACCATCAAAACAGCAATCAGTGCAAAAACCCAGTACACCGAAACCCAGGACATCGATGTCGGAACCAATCCCGACATCAGTCCGATGATAGGCTTGTTCACATTTCCCTTGTCGATGTTTGTCACTAAATAGGTGTACATCTGGGGGCTCACAAATGAAGCCAGTCCAAAAATCAGCTGAGCTAGAACAGAATTAAATGCGTAATGCACTTCGCCTCCGGATACACGCAAAAGCGGATTGATAACCACCTGCAATACCGCCATTCCGGCTCCGATGGTAAAAAGTGAAATTATAAATACATTAAAACTTGGGGAAAGAGCGAATCCTAAAGCACCTGCAAAAGCAAGCAAAAAAGCCAGCATCATCATTCTCTTTTCGCCGTACTGTTCAACTAAAAAGCCGGAAGGAATTGACATTATTCCGTAAGCGATAAAAAAGGCGAAAGGCAGCAAACCGGCCATGGTTTCGCTGAGAGTGAAACTTTCGGAAACTTTTTGGTTGAGTGCTCCCAGGATATTGGTAAGAAATGAGATTACGAAGAAAGTGAGCATAATAAGTATGACTATCAGAAGGCTTTTTCTCTTCATGGGAAAGAAGTTATTAGATTAAAATGCTATTTATGATTTGACTGGTTTCCAAACGCTGGTAACTGGTGATTTGTAATTCATTTTTCGTAATCTGAGGCTCGACACTTTTTCCGCTATTTAACTTCCACCGATTGATTCCTGACATTCCAGCCTGATATCTGAAGTTTCTTATTCCCTGACTTTAAACTACCTTTCGGCATTGAACAGGTAATGTTCCGCTTTTCACCCGGCAATAAACTAATGTAATTATCATCCCAGAAAACCGGGTAAACCTGGTTGCCATTACCGTCAAGCAAAGCCAGGTTGATAAAGAAGGCAATTTTATCACTATGGTTTTGGAGTTTGGCAGTGAGTTCCAGATTATCGCCTGTGTTAACGGATAGGTATGAAGCCGAAATTTCAGTTGCCGGCAATTTATTTAATCCTGTGTAGTCGGCAAAATCTTCCATAGGTGTGTAAGCCCAGGTTGTCTTTTTCCAATCAAATACATCCGGTTTATCCGAAAGCCAATAGAAATTCTGTGCAAGCTGTTTGCCTTTATTATCAAATAACCTAACATCCAGGAAAACAGCCTCAGTCAATGGTTCAAGAGCTAATACTTTTTCAGAATTATTGGAACTAACTGTGAAATTCACATCTTGTTGAGATAACAATTTGGAGTCCAGGTTGAAAATACGGATGGATGCCTTGAGATTTTCAGCATCATTCACTGTTTCGTTAACTGCAAATACTGAATTATTTTGATAGTCATACATAAGTTGCAATGGCTCATTGGCTTTGCGGGTAGCATAGTATGCGGATGTTGGAAGAAGATAATAATCGTATAATTGCCAGTATGTGGATGGCCAGGCAGAATTAAGCATCCATTGTATAATTCCGGTGGTTTTCGGTAGTCGTACCCTGAATGCTTCGAACATGGCACGCATGGCTTCATATCCCTGGGCATCTGCCTTCAGGAGATAATCATCCAGGTCAGCAGGCTTTCCATAGCGATTTTCGAGCATCTCGGTAGTAACTTCCATGGTGTTAAATCCGAATTTCGAATGAGTACAATGGAAATCCCAGGCCTTGCTCAGTGGCCATAGTTGATCAGCAGGAATCATTCGTTTAAGCGATTCCAGAACCGGAACCTGTGCTCCCGGGCCGGTTTCGGTATTAAATCCAAATGCGCCGCCATTAATGGTATCATAGTACCAATATACCGGGGCTACATATTCATAAGGCCCGTTCATCTTTACTCCTGTCGGGCCGCTTATAGCACTCACACGTGTTCCTGCTGAAGTCAGGTATGGCCTGTTATCAAGGGTTTTAAACAGACTGTCGTATTTCAATTCAAGCTCCGGTTTGGGGCATTTATCACTTCCAATCATCCATACAAAAATACTGGGATGGTTTCGTAACCATAGAATCTGGTCGCGGAACGAATTAAGTGCAAGAGCCATTTCCTGGTCCGTTTGAATTCCTCCGTATTGATCGCAGGTTTTACCCAGGTACTCGTCCCATTCCCATTGGCAACTCCAGCCAACCATAACCATTATGCCATATTTATCACACAGATCGTAGATATCCTGTGTGTTTCCCCAAATGCTTTCGAGCCGTATTGTATTCAGGTTCATATGCTTAACATATTGAATCTGAGTCTCTATACTTGCGAGACTATCGCGAAGAAAAAGATCATCGGTCCAGCCGGCACCTTTAATTAACACTTCTTTACCATTCAGTTTAAATCCTTTGTGCCCGGCAGGATTTGTGTACATTTCAATTTGCCTTATTCCAAACTGAATCTTTTCTGAATCTGAAATTTGCTTTTTTATTTTAAAATGCAGTTCAAGCTGGTATAATTCGGGGGAATCCAGGTTGTTGCACCACCAGAGTCGCGGATTCTTAATGTGCAGTTCGGGAATTTGCGTGGAAGTAAGAACCAGATACAATGTTTGGCCGGCTTTAAGCACAACCGGGTAACTGAATTCCCGGTTTTCAATTTTCCCTGTCAGAAAACCCTCTTCGGTTTTTGTGGAATTATTTTTAAGACTGGTTTTAATAGTCAGCGATGCTTCCTTAAGTGTGGCAGTATTTACTTTTGATTCAACATACGTATTGTTGATACTGACTTCACCTGAAATTTTTAGATATACTTCACGCCATATTCCCATATTTTCATCAACCGGTCTGGGATTCCAATCTACAAATCCCAGGTTAAAGTCGCCGGGTTGTGCCCTGAAAATTTCTACAGCCAGCACATTATTTCTATTATGCAGCAATTTTGTGATGTCAAATTCAAACCGGCGAAATGTTCCAAAAACGCTGTCGCGCGAAGCCAGCAACCTGCCGTTCAGCCAGATATTGGCATAATAGTTAATTCCGTCGAAATGAAGCGTAACATGCTGACCATGCTTGATTTCAGGGGTTTCGAATTGCTTTCTGAACCACCACGATTGATCGAATTGTTTTGTTTCTACATTATTATAGTTTTCGCCAACAAAAATATCCTTATAAAGTCCATTTCGGGTAAGTGCTCCCATTACCGTTGAAGGAACTGAAGTTTTGTACCAGTTCCCGGTACTGATCCCGTTAGTGGATAATTCAGATCCCTTAAGATTGATTTTACCGGATTGCTGAACATACCAGTTCTCTTTTAAAACTGTTTTGCCCGGATCGGCAATCCGTTTCTGCGCAAAAGAACTTACCGGCGTGAGCAGTGAAATTAGTATTCCGGTTTTTAATAGCAATTCTTTTAACATATTCGGAGCTTTAAGTAACAGGGTTTTAATTCGTTGCATGATTTCTGCAGAAAATCAGGAATGGAATATTCCGGAATTCATCAGTGTGCTTATCAGAAATTACTTCTACAGATCGTAGGTTCAAAGCTATTCATTTTTTACCAGGGCTGCCGCGCCAAGCAAGGCGATATTTTCAACTTTTGTTCTCAGTATTTTCAATTTTCTGAATGATTCGGGGAATTGAAAACCATTCATGCTTTCTTTCATCGAAGATTCAAAAAATGCATATGCTTTGGAAATGGAACCACCCAGTACAATGGCCTCCGGATCATAGGTATAAGCTACTGCTTTTATTACATTTCCAATATGAATGCCATATTTATTCCAGATATCCAAGGCTTCGGATGAGCCCTGTAATGCAGCCAGATGAGCTTCAAGGGCGGTGGTTGAATATACGGATTCGAAGAAAGAACTGCTGGTATAAAACTCAAAGTTCTTATCGAGGTAGGGTAATGACCCAATTTCGCCGGCGCCGCAATTGTTTCCTGAATACAGTGCATTATGAATTATAATACCTGCTCCTAATCCTGTTCCAATTGCTATTGCTACAAACGACGAGAATGATTTTGCCTCACCGTAGCGATGTTCGCCAAGTGCAAAGCAATTTACATCATTGTTGATACATACCGGGATATTAAATTCTGTTTCCAGGATTTTCTTCAGTTCCACCCTATGCCAGGAAGGGATATTTACCACATCGAAAACAATTCCCTTGTCAATATCAACTACAGAAGGCACGCCGATTCCAATGCCTTTCACCCCGGGTGTAACCAGGGGGGCGATAGTAGAAATTAGCTGTGAAATGGTTTTATGCAGGGATTCCTTTTCAATTAACAGAGCCTGATTGATTGATGTAATAACATCCCCTTCAACCAGTCCTGCCCTGATATTTGTGCCACCAAGATCAACGCCAATAATCATTTTAGTAAATTTAGGTGATGTAGAATTAAAAAATTTAAAGGATCTTAATGCAAAGCTATGTAACAAATGTAGAAATAACGCAGGAATATGCGTATTTAAAACCTCGATTTGCGCAAAAAGGGATTATCAAGGAGGGTTTGAATCAGAAGAAACAAGAACTGGTTCCAGGTTCCAGGTGCCGGGTGCCGGAAATACAGGCATTTGGAAATCTGACCAACAGCAAAATTAGTGTTTCCGTATGTCACCCTTCGCCCCATCGCTCTTCTCCCATCTTAAAGACAAAAGGTTCAATGTTAATTAAACCCGAACGATTCAGTCGGCCCATGCCGGTCGGCGGTAGTGAATGTTTTGTGAGTTTAAATAATTGAAATGTGGTTTCATTCTAAGTTGAAAGGAATACCAGTCCCTTGCTGGTGTCCAGCAAACTTCGGAAAGAGCCATTATTGCAGGAAAAACATGTTGTTCGAAAACAGCTTCGGATGGTATTTCTTCAGTCCAGACACAGCCCTGCATTCCCCGGACTTTGCTCATGACTGTAGCAGGATATAAATCAACCGGATTATAGGAATACAAATTTTGTAAATTCTCATCCGTACTCGGACTCGAAAGGTAGAATTTCGACCAGTCGGTGATGATAATCGGATTGCCATTGGCAGCCGAGCGTGCAGGTGAATCTGTTACCCAGTCACGCCAGTACATCATAGTAATTTTATTGTCAATCTTTCCGTCAATTGCATCATCCCAGGCAATAACCGTCTTACCTTTTGCCTGCAGGTGTTCCTGCAATTTTTTTACGAAATAATTCTGAATTTCATTGAGGTCTGTCATGCCATTCTCATTCATGAAAGCTTGGCATTCGGGCGAAGCAGCCCAGGTTGCTTTTTCCACTTCATCGCAACCGATGTGTACAATTTTTGAAGGAAAAAGGTCGGCTATTTCATCCCACACTTTGTAGGAAAAATCCAATACATCAGGCTTGCAGGGACAAATGGGAAAAGAAAACTCCGTTCCCCAACCGGCCGAATCGACACAAGAAAGCTGTGGATAGGCTCTTATGGCAGCCGACATATGACCCGGCATATCTATTTCGGGAACAACGTCAATATAATGCGCCGTGGCATAAGCAATAATTTCACGAATATCCTGCTTTGTATAAAAACCTCCATAGACTTTCTGTCCGTTTACCTCTTTAATAAAACGCGGATCAATCGTATAGTCAGGATCCGTTTTGGCAAATTGCATGCAAGTGGAATCCAAATTATTGAACGTACGCCATGCGCCAATTTCGGTAAGTAACGGAAACTGATCAATTTGAATCCGCCAGCCCTGGTCATCAGTTAAATGTAGCTGTAGTTTGTTGAATTTATAATAAGCCAGCCAGTCGATAAGTTTCAGTATATATTCTTTGGTGAAAAAGTGCCTCGAAACATCCAGGTGGAATCCGCGCCAGGCATAACCCGGTTTATCCTTTATTGTCATAAAGCGAAGGGTGAAAGAATGTGTTTTCTGCCCCAAAGTGGAATTCCAGATCATTTGCCTTATTGATTGTGCGGCATAATAAGCACTTTCCGGGCTTTTAGCTTTTACATTAATTCCTTTTTCTGTAATTTCAATCTGATATGCACTGGTATCCAGGGTATTATCTATTGAGAACTGGATATTAGTCTTGCCTATTGGGGAATCATTTTTAGTAATCGGTGAACTAAGAACTCCGGCAAGAGCATTTTCAACAACAGTAATAGCTGTCGGAAATTGTGAATTGTTTACCAGAACGATATTTTTATCAATGGCGAGATTGCCATCGGCCAGGTTAACATTTAACGGAAGTGGAATAATGCCATGAACATTAACGGTTTGTGCCTGTGGATTTTCACCGGTCTTTTTACATGAAGGAGACAGGAACAGGCAAAGTATAATACTTGCGACCCCTATATTTTTTATATAGATGCTTTTCATGAAATATCGTTTTGTTCGTAGATGGAAAATGATCCTGAAACTAGCACAAAGTTAACCTGCAAAACAAATCAAAGTGCAGGAATATGCGCATTAAAAACTTCTATTTACGCAATTTAGCTTCAATCCGAATGAACGAATTCAAATTCAAGAATCCTTTCAAGCCCCAAAACCTGACATTAACTATGTACAACCATCAACCCATCAACATTTAAACCGATCAACCGCTAGTACCCCAATCCCTTCTAAATAAATCTCCTCTTCACAAAATCCTTCAGCCTGGCAAGGGTTTCCTGCTTATGATCCCAATCTGAGTTTTGATATTTATGCAATATCCAATAAGCCTGATCTATATGAACAGCTTTGTTGACCCGGGTAATGGCTTCCTCATAAAGCTCTATATTGTTGCCAAACAATTCGCTTATAAAGTTGAACTTATCGTTAAGCCCGATGCCTGTCGAAAGGTCAGCAATTGGCTGAAAAAGCAGGCGCGAACCCACCACTCCCTGTGCAGGAACCGATGACAGGGTTTCACTCAACGATTTGTTGCTTGTATTGAATTTATCGGCCAGCATTGCATTTGAAGTTTCAGGGGTGTCGGTGTGAATCGAATTGTGTGCTGTGTCCTGAACAGGTTTTTCAACATTATGTACTTCAACTTCAGTTTTAGCCTGACTTTCAGACAATGGATCATGAATTTGTGAGGTAGAAGATAGATTTCCCGCTTCTTCACCGGCAGTCCGTATTGGTGCAACAACTTGTTCTGGAACTGGTTTAGGATCCCGTGTAACTTCAGCTTTGCCTTCGGGCTCCGGTTCTGGTTGAAATGTTGCAGTTGTTGCATCAGGTTTGGGAACATACGCTTCACTGTGAAGCGGTGGTGCTTCCGGTCTATGCTGTTGGGCTGAAGGTACATGTGTATTTACCGAAACCTCTGGTTTATTTGAGGTATGTTGAAGTGTGAGGTTTATCTGGCCAATTGTTTTAAAAGCATCGTAGAGCTTTCGCAGATCGTCGAGCATCAGATCAAGTTCCAACTGCGAGACATTTCCTGCCGGAAGGTATAATTGGTTGTACCTCGCTACTACTTTCCGGATCAGGTCGTCAGCATCGTGGGTTAATCGGTTTAAATCCATGGTTTGGTGATAGTTAATGGTTAATGGAAAATGGTTCCTTTCGACTACCACCGCCACTGGCGGGGCAGGCTGCTCAGGGTAAAAATGACAAAGGGTTAATCGTTAATCGTTATTTGTTAACAGGATTTGAAATTCACGAAGTATTAAATTCGATAAGCTCGTTTGCAGGTCCCTGATTCTGTTTCCTGGTTGGATTTACTATTTATTAACGTGTAAGATGTTGAGAACAGGAATACTGCCTGGTTTTTGTTGAAAGATTTTATGTTTTAACATAGATGCTGATTCTAAAGAAATACATTTAATTCATTAAGTTTGCATTTCTAACCGAGTGATAAAATTAGCAAAGAATAAACTACGCAGCATATGTTTCTTGAAAAATCCACTAACAATCCATCACAAGGCAGAGGCTGGATCGAAGTTATTGTCGGTTCCATGTTCTCCGGGAAAACCGAAGAACTGATCCGAAGGCTTACTCGTGCGCGCATTGCCAGGCAAAAAGTGGAAATATTCAAGCCTGAAATTGATAAACGTTATGATGAAACAAATGTTGTTTCGCATAACGATAATAGTATTCGTTCAATTCCGGTTCAGAATGCATCACAGATACTGCTTTATATTGATGGTATGGATGTGGTGGGCATTGATGAAGCCCAGTTCCTGGATGATGACCTTCCGGCTGTATGCAATTATATTGCCAACCAGGGTATAAGGGTGATTGTTGCCGGGTTGGATATGGACTTCCAGGGGAAGCCTTTCGGACCTATACCGGCACTAATGGCAACAGCCGAATATGTAACAAAAGTTCATGCAATCTGTATGCGCTGCGGCGACCTGGCACATTATTCGCATCGTACTGTTGCCAGCGAAAAACTGGTGTTGTTGGGCGAAAAGGATAATTATGAACCTCTTTGCCGGAAGTGTTATAGGGATTCAATGACTGGGTTTAAAGATTAATTCAGTTATTGCCAGGTAGATATAATAGATAGAATAAATTAAAACCATTAAATTTCATCCGCCGCGGCGGGACAAATTCCCGACATAAATTATTTCCAATGAAGAATAGATTTTTCATCTCCATCCTGATCGTTTTACTGGCAGCCTGTACCTCCAGGCCCAAGGAAACATTAGTCAACATTTCAACTCCTTATGGCAATATTGTAGTAAAATTATACGACAGTACCGCCAGGCATAAAGAGAACTTTATAAAACTTGCAAATGCCGGGTATTTTAATGGAACTTTGTTTCACCGGGTTATCCGTAATTTCATGATCCAGGGTGGTGATCCGACTTCGCGTAATGCCAAACCCGGTGTTAAACTCGGCGACGGCGATACCAATTACACTATTCCCTTCGAATATTTTCCTTCGTACCTGCATAAACGTGGAGCTTTCGCTGCCGCCCGCGAAAGCGATGATTTGAATCCGTCAAAAGCTTCATCAGCATCTCAATTCTACATCGTGCAAGGCAAGGTATATACCAATGACGAACTTGATGCAGTGGAACTCAAAGTGGAACGTCGCACCAAGCAATATATTATGATGGACCTGATGAAAAAGGATGGCAAAGAAGATGAACTGAAAGATTTCAGACTATATGTTGAACAACGAGATACTGCCAACATGAGAAAGGTTATCGAAAAATACCGTAATGCCATTGAAGCTCAATATCTGCGAACCAAACCGTTTAAAATTACTGATGAGCAACGACGCGTTTACACCACTATTGGCGGGACACCTCACCTCGATGGATCTTACACCGTGTTCGGTGAAGTGGTAAGTGGTATGGATGTTGTTGATAAAATTGCAGCCAACCAAACGGATGCTAACGATCGACCATTAATAGACATTCCAATGACAATTAAAGTGATTAAGAATTAGAAAGAACTTCGCCTTGTTACTCCTCGCCTTGCTGCCATTTTCTTTTTCGCCCTTTCTTTCAATACGCAGCAAAACAAAATAAATCAGCAAATATCACGTTTAAAACACTTAATCAAACTAAGTAAAATGAAACGCTCGATCTTTTTAACATTAACACTTACTTTCTTTATTATTATGGAACTCGACGCTCAGAAAATGACCAACGTGCTCATACACACCGATATGGGTGATATTAAGGTATCACTTTACAACGACACGCCCAAACATCGCGATAATTTCATAAAACTTGTCAAAGCAGGCTTTTACAACGGATCAATCTTTCACCGCGTTATCAAAGGTTTTATGGTTCAGGGTGGTGGCGCTCCGACAGGATTACCCGAAATGAGTGACAGGGTTCCGGCAGAATTTAGACCAGGTCATATTCACAAAAAAGGTGCATTGTGTGCAGCCCGCATGGGCGACCAGATGAATCCGAAAAAAGAATCATCCGGCTCACAATTCTATATTGTTCAGGGTGATAAAGTTACTGCTGAACAACTCAATCATTATGATCAAAAGCGTGCTGTAAAATATACTCCTGAGCAAAGAACTATTTATACAACCCTTGGAGGAACTCCGTTTCTTGACGGTGATTATACCGTATTTGGTGAAGTGACTGAAGGTATGGATGTAATTGACAAAATTGCTGCCGTTCAAACCGGCGCCGGCGACAAACCGGTGAAAGAAATTAAAATGACGATGAAAGTGTTGTAAGAAAGAGAAGTTTTTTTACAAGATAAAAGGATCCGGACTTTAGAGCCCGGATTTTTTTTGTACTGGATAGAGTGGGTATATTGCCATATAAATGGCAATAAGCTTCCCGGCACCGGATCATAAAACCTAGCCCCGTAATCCAATCACCCCAAGCCCATCTCATCCTGCATCATCTTGCCGTTGTAAAGTTACTCATTGGGGCTGGATGTGGCGCTGCCGTTTGCGGTTAAACTTATACTATTCATGCCAAAGGATGACACTTATTTGTTTTATGGAAGACTATGGACAGTGGGGGTTGTACTATTCAAGCTCTATACTCTCCTTTATCATCTCGTTTATAAAACCATCTCCATTTTTGTAATAACTTGTTGGGTAAGGATGTGTTTCAATAAGTGGATATTTGATATTAATTTTCGAATATAGTTTTAAATTATCAAAAATATTATCATTGAACTGGTCCGAAACCATCAATAAGTCAATATCCGACCATTCATGTAAATTGCCTTTTACAACTGATCCGAAAATAAACACTTTGTAGAAAGTTAATCCATTAGTTTTGCAATCACTGATAAATGATTTAGCTGTATCTATTGCAATTTCCCGAGTAACCATATCCGAATTTTATTAGTTGAGTCTATCATAGATTTTGTAAATGTCTCATTACAAATATTATGCATTTTTGTTAAATATTCAGGGTAGCGTCCTTCTAACTGAAATCGATTCAGATTCAACAGAAACTCGCTCTTATCATTTGCCACTTCAATTGGTGTTGCTGATAGTAAATGGATTAGGTTATGCGTCCTGGGCGGAATGTTTTCACTATTGTGTTTTATCCATAAAGACTTACATAATTTTTCAACCACGAGATGGGCAAAAAACAGTGAATGCAAATAATTTTTACCATTATACAAGGTGAAAACAGCTTTCCAATCGTCTTCCGCTTGTTCTATCCAAAAATCAATATGTTCGTCTTTCGTTTTCATGTATCAAAAGTAGCTCATTTTGAGAAAATATCATATTAGTTCTTGCAAAATTCGAAAATGCCTATATTCATAACCTAACCCGTAGGCTGGGAAAGAAAAGTCAGCAAGCATCTCATAAAATGGTCTGGATATTTGGTTATAATATCATTTATCTGACGTTCTTTCGAATGAAGCAAGAAAAATTAAAAATCTTTTCCGACCTTTGCACTATCTACATACTTGCTGTGTGGCATTTGTAAATTATACCGTATGAAAGACACAATCAACCAGTTACTCGAAGAAGTAAAGCTGTTTAATGCCGAAAGTGCGGAACAATTAGAGCATTTTCGTATCCGTTTCCTGGGACGTAAAGGACTTTTGCAGGATTTATTCGACGCATTTAAAGAACTGCCCGGCGATCAGAAACGTGATGTGGGCCAGTTACTTAATGTACTTAAAAATGCTGCACAGGAAAAAGTTAACCTGCTGAAAGACTCATTTGTAAGCGTTGAAACAAAAAGTGCTGTTGAAAATGATCTTACCAAACCAGCTAATTTCAGGGAACCCGGCACGAGGCATCCGCTCTCTATTGTCCGTAACGAAATGATCAGTATATTTTCCCGTCTTGGTTTTACTGTTAACGAAGGTCCTGAAATTGAAGACGACTGGCATAATTTCTCCGCACTGAATTTCCCGCCTGAGCATCCTGCCCGTGATATGCAGGATACTTTCTTTATCGAAAAAGATCCTGATATTGCTTTGCGCACACATACTTCCAGTGTTCAGATTCGTGTGATGGAAAACACAAAACCTCCAATACGCGCTATTTTCCCGGGACGTGTTTACCGCAATGAGGCTATCTCAGCACGGGCTCACTGTTTCTTTCACCAGGTTGAAGGATTGTATATCGATCGCGACGTGTCGTTCGCCGATCTAAAACAAACATTATTATATTTCTCGCGCGAAATGTTCGCTCCCGACACACAAATCAGGTTGCGTCCATCGTATTTTCCTTTTACTGAGCCTTCTGCCGAAATGGATATTTCGTGTAATTTATGCGGAGGTAAAGGATGCAGTTTCTGCAAATATACTGGCTGGGTCGAAATCCTGGGATGCGGCATGGTCGATCCGGCTGTACTCGAAAACTGCGGAATCGACAGCAAGGAATATTCAGGTTATGCTTTTGGAATGGGAATTGAACGCATTACCAATCTTAAATTCCAGGTTAAGGACTTACGCATGTTCAGTGAAAACGATCTTCGTTTCCTGAAACAGTTTGAGTCGGCAGGATAGGATAAACTGTATCCCAAAACTCCTTTTTTTACAGGTATTTCTTCAGAATAGCTTCTTTTTCTGCCGGAATTTTATTGATTTCGGTTTCCAAAACGGCTATTTGTGCTTCAATGGTTTCAATTTCGGCAACTATGGTTTGTTGATCGGCAAGGGGTGGAAGAGGAATTTTTACAGAAGACAATAAAGTTTGGTTCAAGCTTTTGATATTTGAGCCTTTGCTGGAACCTGCTAATTTTGCTCGAACAATATCGGTTTTTAAATAATAACAGAGATACTTAGCATCTACTTTTCCCGAAACTGGACGAATTCTAATAGTAAAACCTGAAAAAGATGTTTTAGTATTTAATTCATTAATGAACAAAAATCTTCCAACTAAATTTGATGAGCCATTGGATCGAACTACTAAAATATCAGATGGTTTCAAATTGTATTCAACACTTAATCTGCCATCAATTTGAATTTTTTCCAATGAATTTATATCTGGTGAAAATTTATTTTGAAAATCTTTAACGCCAACAATTTCTATCAACTCTCCCTTACTACCTCTCGAAAAATTCAAACCATTTTTAAATGAACTAATATTACCTAAATCGTATTCATCGAGTACTAGATTTTTAAATTTATTGGTTATTGAGTTTCCAAATTCTTCAATTTCCAGTTTCGCTTTCTTTTCTTTTTCTTCCAACACCTCAATTTGGGCCACTATTTTTTCTTGGATGTCTTTGGGTGGTAGGGGGATTTTAAAATCTTTAACTTCATCAGGAGATAAATTGCCTTGAGCATTTCCATGTGCAATAGTTTGAGAATATTCATAAAATGAATTCCCAAAAATAAAATTTGAAATATAATTTATTCAACTTTCGCAAGTTCAATAAATTGTTGAAAATGAGATAAAAAGCAGCATATTTATTTTGTTATGTTATTGATATTCAATAACTTTGTTTTGCCAAACAAACAAGATAAGATATGCTGCCAA
>Ga0208789_1000947_pt1 | contig 20148 bp, 30 predicted proteins | sample Methanotroph_Enr_FD_187368 | JGI IMG/M metagenome (GOLD analysis project Ga0208789, IMG submission 187368) | Enriched soil microbial communities from Old Woman Creek wetland in Ohio, USA - Methanotroph_Enrichment_5 (SPAdes) (version 2) | ecosystem: Environmental > Terrestrial > Soil > Wetlands...
CGCCAACCAGACCCTGGCCCAGATCGAGCTGTGGACCAAGCAGGGCCAGTACCAGGTCGGTGTCTACACCCTGCCCAAGCACCTGGACGAGCAGGTGGCGCGCCTCCAGCTGCAGACGCTGAATGCGAAGCTCACGGCCCTCCGGCCCGACCAGGCCCAGTACATCGGCGTGCCGGTGGAGGGGCCCTACAAGGCGGACCACTACCGCTACTGATCCTGGCCTGAAGCAGAAGGGACCCCGTCCTCTGGCGGGGTCCCTGGGCGTACGGGAGAGACAGCCCTAGGTGACCAGCGCCTCCTCGTGGTGGGTGGCGTGGCGGACGGTGGCCTCGCATTCCAACTGCGGGGTCTGGGTGAAGTGGGCGTTGGCGAGGTCGGTCCGGACCTTGGCCAGCACCTTGGCCCGGGACAGCTTGTTCTTCCCGGCCCGCAGCTCCTTGCAGAGGTAGTACGTGAAGGCGCCGTGCCAGTCGCCGCCGATGAGGGCGTCGGCGCTGGTCTGGCTGTCCTTGCAGGCGGCCCACAGGATGTGGTGGGCGATGCCCTTCTCCAGCAACTTCAGGTGCTGGGGTCGCGCCCGGCGGAGTTCCATGTCGCGGAACGCCTCGATGGAGGGCGCGGGCAGGTAGCGGGGCTTCCGGTCCAGCAGCAGGTCGATGGCCTTCAGTCCGGTCCCGCTGTGGCAGGTGTCGAGGTAGACCTCGAGCAGCACGTTCGAGGGGAGCTGGGTGAACAGGTCGTGCAGCTCGTCGTCCACGATGAGGTGGTCGCGGTTCCAGTTCGAGCCGCTCTGGGTCAGGTCGTAGGGGCAGAAGGCCTCGTCGGCCCGGTCCATCTCGTCCAGGTTGAGGTCCGGCACCTGGGTGCCGTGGCTGGAGAGGCTGAACACCAGGTGGTTGATCTTGCCGTTCCGGGCCTCGGCCACCATACGCTTCAGCTCTCGAATGATGTTGGTCTTGGTGGCGTTCTGGTCGGTCAGCTTCGTGATCTCCGGATCCGTGAATCCGTTCATGTCCTTCAGCAGCTGGGCCATGTCGTTCGCATCGTTGACGCAGCCGTTCAGGGTGGCCGTTGGGAAGTTCTTGTACTGATTGATTCCGACACATAGCGCGTTGCGACGAACCATATCGTTCCTCCTAGGCTGCAATTGGCAGCAGAGGGCTCCGCACAGGGGCCCTCTGCTGGTCGTCGTAGGCGACGGGTTATTCCTTGTGCAAGTCCGGAGGACTGCGATCGTGCACAGCCATTCGTGCGTCCCGGGGCCACCATAGGCCCTGTGGGGGCCTGGGCAAGGGCATCATGGATCTGTCCGGAGATCCCATGACCTGGTCCCTCACCGTCGCCGCCATCATCGAGCGCCAGGGGCGCTTCCTCGTCGTGGAGGAGACGGATGGCGTCCACCCCGAGCGGGTGTTCAACCAGCCCGCGGGGCACGTCGATCCGGGCGAGACCATCCTGGACGCCGTTCGCCGCGAGGTGAAGGAGGAGACCGGCCTCCTGTTCACGCCCGAGGCCGTGACGGGGATCTACCAGCTGCAGGCCCGCAACGGCCGGGACTACTGCCGCATCTGCTTCACGGGCACCGTGCCTGAGGACGCCGAGGCCCAGCCGGAAGACCCCGAGATCCTGGGCTGCCGCTGGCTCAGCCGGGCGGAGCTGGCCGCGGCGCCCCTGCGCTCGGGCCTGGTGCTCCGCTGCGTAGACGACGCCCTGGCGGGGCTCCGCTATCCGCTCTCGCTGGTGGAGGTGGTCCGGCGGGAGCGTTGAGCCCAGGCGGGGCCCAGGGCCAGGATCTCTCCATGCACGGGGCAGTCCGCGTCATGGGCGCCCGGAAGGTAGCCGGTGCTGAGGAGGAACTCCTTCACGATCTCCCCGCCGGTGAAGACGAAGGTCTTCTTGAAGCGCTTCGTCCAGTCCCCCAGGCCCAGCGGATGCTGGGCCTCCAGCCAGCCGCGGAAGTTCCCGAATTCCGCACGCAGGGCCAGGATGCGCCGGGCGTTCTCGATGGCGGCGTCCACCTTCAGGCGGTTGCGGATGATGCCCGCGTCCGCCAGCAGCCGCGCGCGGTCGGCCTCGCCGTAGGCGGCCACGCGGGCGGGGTCGAAGTCTCCGTAGGCCCGGTGGAAGGCCGCCTGCTTCTTCAGGATGGTGGTCCAGGAAAGGCCCGCCTGGTTGATCTCCAGCACCAGCCGCCCGAAGAGGGCCGCGTCGTCAGTCAGGGGGAAGCCGTACTGGGTGTCGTGGTAGGCGCGGTGGAGGCCGTCCTCGGGGTGGGTGCGGACATGGGCGCAGTAGCTGGTGGTCATGCCTTCTTCCTGCGCAGCCAGGCCGCAGCGATCAGGGAGGTGAACAGGCCCGTGAACCAGGTGCCCAGCACGCCCGCGAAGGCCGTGGGCAGGGGGCGCTGCATGGGGGCCTGGGCGCGGATCACCGCCTCGATCTGGTCGGGCGTCAGGCCCTGCTGGGCCATCTTCAGGCGGCCCAGGGCCTCCAGCTCGCGGAAGTAGCTGGGGAAGACCACCGCGGTGAAGAGCAGGCTGCCGAGGAAGATGAGGGCCGAGGCGATCACCGAGGCCGCCACCCCGTTCCCGACCTGGCGCAGGTAGCCGTCGGTGGCCGATCGGATGCGCAGCAGCACCAGCAGCACGCCCACCTGCAAGGGGATCACCAGCCAGAAGAGGAACAGCAGGTCGGGATGCCGGTACCAGCCCGTGAACCCCATGATGAAGGTCCAGAGGGCCACCAGCACCCCGAGGGTGATCCCGGCTCGAATCGTCGTCATGAGGGGCTCCTAGAAGACGTGGCCGCCGCCGTTCACGGGCAGGGTGGCGCCGGTGACGAAGCCGGCCTTGAGGATGCCGACCACGGCCTCGGCCACGTCCCCGGGGAGGCCGTTCCGCCGGAGGGGCGTATGCTCGGCCGCCGCCTGCTTGTGCCGCTCGGCGAGCCCCGCGGTGGCGTCCGTGAGGGTGAGACCCGGGGCCACGGCATTCACCCGGATGCCCATGGGGCCCAGCTCAAAGGCCAGGGCCCGCACGAGGCCCTCCAGGGCCGCCTTGGCCGCGCTGTGGGCACAGAAGCCCCAGCCGGGGTTCCGGGCCAGGCCGCTGGTGATGGCGACGATGGCGCCGCCCTTCCGCTCGGCCATCTGGGGGACCACCGCGCGGCAGCCGTGGAAGGCGGCCCCCATCTCGCCCAGCACCTTGGCCTCGAAGGCCTCCCAGGGATAGTCCAGGAAGCCGGCCATGGGGAAGCCTACGGCGGCGTTCAGCACCAGGATGCCGATCGGGCCCAGCTCCGCCTTCACCTCGGCGGCCATGGCCTCCACCTGGCCCCGGTCCCGGGCATCGGCCTTCACCGCCATGGCCCGGCCGCCGACGGCCTGGATCTCGGCCACCACCCCACGGGCCGCGGCTTCCGAGCCGTGGTAGTTCACGGCCACCGAGACTCCTTCGGCGGCCAGGGCACGGGCCACGGAGGCGCCGATGCCTCGGCTGGCGCCGGTCACGAGCGCGACATTTCCGGCGAACGGCATGGGACCTCCTTCAAAGACAGTGCCCCCGATTCTGCCGTCCCGGGGCCAGGGACTCAAGGCTGGTCGAGGTCCGGAATGGCCATGGCCCCGGCGCTGCGGGGATCCGCCGTGAGGGCGCGGCGGAGGTAGCCGGTCTGCCCCAGGTGGAAGGCCAGGTGCGCAGAGAGGTGGAGCAGGAAGCGGCCGGTGGGCGGCTGGACGCCCGCCACGGCCACGGGGAAGGGCGCCGCCAGGGCATCCGGAGACAGGGCAGGCAGCCCGGTCTCCAGGGTGGCGAGCGCATCGGCCAGTTCCGCCGCCACCTCCCCCCGTGATCCTTCGCGGCGGCCGAATTCGGCCTCCCGGTTCCGGGCGTAGCCCGTGCCGCCCAGCACGGTGCCGACGAAGTGCCGGAGGTTGCCCGCCACGTGCAGGGCCAGGTTGCCGCCCGCGTTGGCGATGCCGGGCACCGTCCGCCAGAGGGTCTCGTCGTCCGGGAACAGCGCCACCTCGCGGGCGAAGGCCTCCAGGTCGCGGCGGAACAGCACCAGGAGATCAGCGGTGAGGGGCGTCATGGCGCCCATGCTAGCCCGGTTGTGGGATCCTCGTTCCATGGATCTGCAGGCCCTTCTCGATGACCTCGCGCGGGAATCCGCGCCCTTCGCGGCGCAGGGGCGGGTGGCGGACTACATCCCGGCCCTGGCGGCGGTGGATCCCGCGCGATTCGGGATCGCCCTGGCCACCATGGACGGGCAGGTGTTCGGCAGCGGCGACTGGCGCATGCCCTTCTCCGTGCAGAGTGTCTCCAAGGCCTTCGCCCTGGCGCTGGTGCTGGCCCGGGACGGCGAGGCCCTGTGGCGGCGCGTCGGGCGGGAACCTTCCGGCAACCCCTTCAACTCCCTCGTCCAGCTCGAGTACGAGAAGGGCATCCCCCGCAACCCCTTCATCAATGCCGGCGCCCTCGTCCTCGTGGACCGGCTGCTGAGCCTCACGGGGGACGCCGTGGGCGCCATCCGGACCTTCCTGCGCGAGGAGAGCGGCAATCCCGGCGCGGACGTGGATGCGGAGGTGGCCACCTCGGAGGCCGCCCATGGTCACCGGAACGCGGCCCTGGCCCACTTCATGGCCAGCTGCGGCAACCTGGAGAACCCCGTGGGGGCGGTGCTGGACCACTACTTCCGCCAGTGCTCGCTGGCCATGAGCTGCAGGGACCTGGCGAAGGCCGGCCTCTTCCTGGCCAACCACGGCCTGCGGGCCGACGGCAGCCGGCTCCTCACCCGCAGCGAGGCCAAGCGCATCAACGCCGTCATGCTCACCTGCGGCACCTACGACGCCGCCGGCGACTTCGCCTACCGCGTGGGCCTGCCCGGCAAGAGCGGCGTGGGCGGCGGCATCCTGGCGGTGCTGCCCGAGCGAGGCGTCCTCTGCGTGTGGAGCCCGGCCCTGGACGCCCACGGCAACAGCGTGGCCGGCGTCGAGGCCCTGGACCGCTTCACCACGCGCACCGGCTGGTCGGTGTTCTAGACCCTAGGAGGGACGGTGGAGACTCGCGCGGAACGGGACACGATCCTCCTCCTGGCCGACATCAGCGGCTACACCCGTTACATGGTGGAGAACCGCACGGCGGCGCTGCACAGCCAGGGCATCATCACCGAGCTGCTGGAAGCGGTGATCAACCGGGTGGAACTGCCCATGGAGGTGGCCAAGCTGGAGGGCGACGCCGTGTTCATCTTCGCGGAACGCCGCGAGGGCGCGGACTGGGCCGCGGACTGCCGGCGCATCGGTGCGGGCCTGGATGCCTTCGTCGCGGCCTTCGACGCCAAGCTGGCCGAGCTGGTCGACACCCTCGTCTGCCCCTGCAGCGCCTGCCGCAACCTGGAGAAGCTGCGCCTCAAGGTGGTGGCCCACGCCGGCCGCGCCGTGCGGCACCGCCTGGGCCGCTTCGAGGAGTTGACGGGGGTGGACGTGATCCTGGTCCACCGGCTGCTCAAGAATCGCGTGGGGGCGGCCAGCTACCTCCTGCTCACCCCCGCGGCCTTCGCGGCCCTGGAGCCCCCGGCCGCAGCCAGCTTCGAGGCCACCGCCCTGGAGGACCGGGACCTGGGCGACCTCACGCTCCACGTCCGCCTGCTGGAACCGCCACGGATCTCGGGCGGCCCGGGTGAAGGGATGGGCGCCCGGGCCCGGACTCTGCTCCGGGAGCTCCGATGGCGGGTCCGGGCCTGGCGGTCCCTCCGCCGCTGAGGGTCAGCTCCGGGCGGGGCGGAGGCGGATCAGCCAGGCCGACCAGGCCGTGAAGGCCGCCACGCCCCCGAGGATGAGGACCAGGCGGAGCCAGGGCTCGCCGTAGGCCAGCCGCTCCCGCGCGTCCTGCACCAGGGTCCACAGCCACACGGCGGAGCCCAGGACCAGGGCCCAGCGCACGACCGTCTGCGCGCCGGGCCGGGACAGGAAGAGCGGCACCAGGAGCGCCAGGCAGAGGAGCGCCAGCGGCAGCTGGCCGAAGCGGAGGAAGTGCGCCCCGAGGAGCAGCAGGGCGAGCAGGGCGGGCAGGCGGCGAAGGACGGACACGGGGACTCCGGCGACGGGAGAATCATACCGATCTGTCCGAAATATCCGATCACAAGCTGCAACTAGCCGTTGGCCCAGTGTTTGGCCCAGGCCGCCCGGGCCCCGGGCTCCAGGAAGGTCCAGGCCACGAAGCGGCTCTGCTTCTGGCCCTGGGCCATGGCCACGGTGCGGACCTCCCGGGCGCCGGCCTGCCGCAGGGTGCGATGCACGGCCGGCAGGCTGGCGGAGCTGGAGAGCAGCGTGGTGAACCAGAGCACCTGGCCCGGGGTACGGGCGCTTTCGGCGATCATGCGCCGGGCGAAGCCCGCCTCGCCGCCCTCGCACCACAGCTCGGCTCCCCGGCCGCCGAAGTTCAGCACGGGCCGGGCCGAGTCGCCGCGTCCCAGGTTGCGCCACTTCCGCTGGGTGCCCTCCCGGGCCTCGCGCAGGGAGCCGTGGAAGGGCGGGTTGCAGAGCGTCAGGTCGAAGTGCTCCTCCGGGCCCACCACGCTGGTGAAGATCGCGGCCGGGTCCGCCTGCCGTCGCAGGGCGATGGTCTCCCCCAGGCCATTCGCCGCCAGGATGCGGGCCGCCGAGGCCAGGGCCGCCGCGTCGATGTCCGAGCCCACGAAGGACCAGCCGTACTCCCGGTGGCCCACCAGCGGGTAGATGGCGCTGGCGCCCACGCCCACGTCCAGCACGCGCACGCCCGCGCCACGGGGGATCGTGCCTCCGTTCGCCTCCGCCAGCAGGTCCGCCAGGTGGTGCACATAGTCCGCCCGGCCGGGGATGGGCGGGCAGAGGTAGCTGGCCGGGAGGTCCCAGCCGGTGATGCCGTAGGCCTGGGCGAGCAGGGCCCGGTTCAGGGCCTTCACCGCCGCCGGATCGGCGAAGTCGATGGAGGGCCCGCCGTGGGGTGCGCGCACCACGAAGCGGTCCAGCTCCGGGCTGACCTTCACGAGGACCGCGAAGTCGTAGCCTCCGGCGTGCCGATTGCGCGGATGCAGGCCCGGCTTGGCGGGCCGGGGGCGGTCCGGGTTCGAGGGGGGACGGCGCGGACCCGCCATATCAGCGGGACCCCGCGGGAGGGGTTCCACCACCCGCGCGATCGCAAGGGGCCGGGTCCGCGTCGGTGGCCAGATGGGTGGCGGCGATCCAGAAGGCGCCCGCCAGGAGAACCGTCAGGCAGGCCAGGGTATAGGCCAGGGTCCGGCCGTGCCAGAGCCCCTCGAACCACTGCCTGAACTCGGAGGCCAGCAGGTTCGCCTTCCCCCCGTAGACTTCCATGGCACGGAGGTAGGACTTGGTGTCCTCCGGCTCGTAGCCGAGAGGGTTGCGTGCCTCTGGTCCGGCGGTCAGGTAGACGATGATTGCGCTGCCGAACCCGCCCGCCAGGAGGCTGCCGGTGACGAGTCGGATCCGCAGCCGCCGGGCCGCCGGGGTGATTCCCAGCCAGTGGACAAGGCGGAATCCCGCGCCCGACCGCCGGGCGGCGTCGCGCTGTTCGAGGCCGAGGCGGATGCGGTCGAGCTCCGCCAGGGGAACCTCCTGGCCGCGACGGCGCAGCTCCGCCAGGGCGGCCTCCACCGCCTCGGACCGGTAGTCCAGTGGGTGGTCCAGGTATTGCCGCAGCTCGGTGTCCGAGAGTGTGGGGATCCGCGCATGGAAGGTGTCGCTCACGGTTCCACCGCCGGTGGATTCTCAGGGCCGGCCAGTGCGACGAAATCGCCCGTGAACCGGCCCGCCACCTGGCCCCCGTGTTCGAGCACGGCCAGGACCGTGATCCTGGCCTTCCCCTTGCGCTGGAGGAGGCGGAGGAAGCCCTCCCAGGCCTCCGGCGACTCGAACCAGGACCTGGCCTCGAACGCGCCCTGGACGGGCCGCAGGTAGTCCATGGTGTTCCGCTGGATCACCACGCGGCAGGCGAGGCCGGCGACGCGCAGGCGCGTGTGCACGAGCGACCAGCCGGCGAGGATGGCGATGGCGGAGGCGCTGCCTCCGAAGACGGTCTCCCGGTGGTTGATGTTCGGGGCCAGGGGCGCCCGCAGGACGATGCCCGTCTCCCCGGCCGATACCACGGTGATCTCCATCGCCTTGGACAGCGGGATGTGTTCGTGCAGGTACTGTTCAAGCTCGGCGGGCGACACGGGTTCCACCTCGGGGGTCGACGCGGGCGCCGGGCCACACCGGCTGGGCCCGGGCGATCGAAGGGACAGGGCCATTATAGATTGGCGATGGCGCGGTCCCGGGTCTTCCGGAGAAGCGCGACCCCGTTCCGGAAGTGGCCTTCCGCGGCGGCCTGGTCCCCCCCGGTCGCGCAGGTGGAGACGAACGTGTTGAAGAGGGCCTGGAGCTGGGCGGAGTAGGCCTGCTCGATGGCTTGCTGATCGTTCATGGGGTGCTCCTTCGGGGTGAAGTCTGACGGAAAAGGCAGGTGGTCCGTCTGCAAACGCCTGAATTCAGGTGAGGGGGGATCAGTGCATGGGCTTGCCAAGGTGGCTGGGGGAGGGTACTACCCCAGCAGAAGGCGGCAGGAAGGTTTTACGGCCATCGCAGGAAGCAGGGCCTCCGCCGCCCCAGGGGGGGGGGTCATGAGGCCGGTGTGAAGATGGCCGCGGTCCCGGCCTCGCTTGGGCGGCGCCACTTGCGCAGCCGCCCGCCGCCTTGAAAACGGACCCTAGGAATCCTGGTTGGATCCCCCGCGCCAGCGAGGCGGTTCCCCCGTGACGTAGCAGACCAGGATCAGAAGCCCGCAAAGAACGACGCAGAAGAAGATGAATTCCCCGATCTGATGCCGCGGCAGAAAGTGGAGGGCCCCCCCGGCGACCAGCGCGTAGAACATGGCCAGGACGGTCCATCCCTTCCGGTTGGAGGGCAGGCCCCAGCCCCAGCCTTGGCGCTTGGCTGGGAACCAGTAGTCGGCCTGCTTGCCTGGGGTGGGATTCATGGACGTTCCTGATGGCGGATTCCATCCGGCCCAGCCAGCACCAACGCGAAGGCTGGATCCGGGAGAACGGGAAGACAAGAACGAGCGGACCGCAACGCAGGCGGGGGGCTGGACTGGAGCGGAAGGTCAGGCGTCCTTTTCATGGCCGCTCTGCTTCTGTGCTGCGATGGGTGTGGCTGCGAGCCACTCCTCCGCCTTTTCTCGTTCGTCCACCCGAAACGCCTGAAGCTCACAAACGTCTTCCAAGAGTACCCCGACCATCCGGATCATGCCATAAGTCAGATCATTAGATAGGATTACGGCCGTTGGGCCGAGCATGCCCTTGCGGCCGAGGTTCTTCAGGATTTCCACGATCCGCCGAGCATCCTCCGAACTGAAAATGGCGGTGGCTTGGGAGGCATCAACCAATTCCCGATAACCCAATCCAGCTCGGCCGCCCTCCTCGTCCAGATGCGATCGTATGTCCGCGAACGTGATATCGCCGGTCACGATGACGCGGGTTTTTTGAAGGTGATGATCGATATCAAGGCTGACTGGCATGATGGGGTCCGGACATGATGCGGGCGGTGGCTTCAGATTGTCGCATCGATGCGGCCCAAGGGAAGAAGTTGAGCGGACCAGACGCAGTCGAGACGAGGGCTACGGCCCCTGCCGCCAGGCCCGGCTGGCATGAAGAGCCAGGCTCCGGTCTCAAGACTGAAGAACCTCGTTGGCCACGATCGCTAGATCGGATCAATGGCGCCTGCCTTCAGAAAATCGGCGAGCAATAGGCTGCTGGGTCCTGCCCTTCGTGCCGGCCGGGAGCACGGGGGGCATTTGGCCGATTTGGCACGATCCACAAACTTCGAGCATTTCCGCGACTCGGCGCAGGAATGATCTGCGTTGTCGGGTTTGAGGAACCCTACCGCCTGGCCTTGAGCATCAAAGAGGATTCCATCCTCGACCCAACCCAAGTAATGCCCATTCCAGCCATGGCAGTTCAATCGATCATCAATGTACGCGACGGCCTGTCCATTCCAGAGGCAGATGGTTCGTTCGCCATCATCAGCGAGGTAGGCAACCGGACATCCCTTGGCGTCGAACAGAGCCCTTTCCATGGTGATGATTCTCCTGTCGCGGATCGAACGGAAGAATGAGGTCACCCATGAGACTACGGTTTGTGCTCAGGACCGATCAAAACAGCCGAACGGTGGTTTCTCCGGTCCCAACGGTGAGGACGGTTCCGTCCGATCTCAGGGGAGCGGACCCCTCTCTGCGGCCTGACGAAGGAAACCACCCGGCCACGCCGCTGCTGAAACCATTGGCCAGGACGAAGTGAAGAACCCGGCAGGGCAAACGACGACGGCCGCTCCTGGTCCGGGGCGGGTTGAGCGGGTCCTCAGGTGTGGATGGTGAAGGTGGGTTGAGAGAAGGGGTTAATTGAGGTTCTCAGGCGGGAATACCCTACCTGTTAGGCCATGGACTCGGATCGAGATCGCTCTGAGTGACGTCGGCGTGATGTTCTGCTTCGTCTTCTCAAGGAACAGATCCAGCGGACCCACGGTGATGTAATAGAAGTCGTTATCAGCGAATAGGTGATTGCCAAACTCACTGGGGCATCTGAACTTGACCTTCCCCTGCGCGAGCTGGAACGCGGAATTCGGGGTGATCAAGAAGCCAATGGGTATTTCTGCGGGGCGTCCAGCGATTGTGACATGGGCGCAATCCTGGAACACATACCCTACTTCGACCACTCCAATTAATTTGGGCTTCCACAGAGCCGGGTCCTGGTCCGCCGTAGAAAGCAGCCAGGAGCACAGCAGCATGGGGATCAGGAGAGGTCTCATCCTGGGTTGCACCTAACGGAAGAAGTTAATCCGATCTGGCGCGTGCGCCCGCGACCCCCGGCGAAAGAAGCCAACCGGCCCCGTTCGCACCGAGGCGCTGAGCGAAGCCGAGGAAGCGGGAAGCTGAGAGAGGGCGGAAGGCGATGCAGGCGGGTACGAGCTGAGCGGAGGGCTAGCCCTGCATGGCTCGAAGATCAGGCTGCTTGTCTTTGATGGCTTGGGTGAAGCTGATACTTAAGTATATGAACCAAATGCCCCATCCGACATGGAAGAAACGCTGCTTCAGGCCAGGGAGAGATCCCAGGATTGTTGGATAAAAGGCCAGGAATCCGAGCGACATGATGGCAACTGCCAGGCTGGCCATGACCCTCAGATTCGAGGGGGCGTGCGCGCGGGGCCACAGGAGCAAGGCGGTGAGTGGAGAGAGAATCAAGGCAATCGAGGGCATGCCAAGGATTCCGTGCAGGCGCAATGGCAAGGGAAAGAGGCCTGCGCCAGCAATGGCGAACGAATACGAGAAGATTAGCCACACGGGGAGGGTGCTTAACCTCAGGTGCTGGCATATTCTTCGAAGGCCAAAAATGAAGAGCACACTGAGGATCGAGCAGGACACCAGTCCAGCCGTGAAAAGGAATTGGGAAGGCGATCCTATGGTTCCGAGCTCACTCACCATCCTGGAGAAGTGATTGTAATTTCCCAGAACGAGACCGCAGACAACGGTGGTCGTCCAGAAGATCAAGGGTGTGAGCGAACCACAGAAAAGAAGGCGAACGGTGGATGCCTGGGAAGGATGGTTTGATGATTCGTTGCTGGATTCAGTGTTGGCCATCGCCAGTCTCCAGGTGCATGCTGCCTGACGAAGGAGGCTAACCGGCCCCGCCTGCACCGAGGCGCTGAGCGGAGCCGGGGAAGCGGGAAGTTGAGAGAGAGCGGTGGACAAGGCCGGCGAGGTCCGAATTGGGGCGGAGGGTTAGGCCTGAGCCGGACTGATGGAGTATTGCCTTTGCCATCAAATCTGAGCCAGCAATATCTCGACCAATGCTTCTGGCTTTAGGCGCGGAATGTTGTGTCCGCAGCCGAACGCAAACGTTGTCCACTCAGGGTCCGTGCTCAGGCGCTGATAGAGATCGAGAAACGGGCTTCCTTCCCATCCATGTGCTCCGATGAAAGTCTTTCGTGTAACGTTGCGCCAACGCCCAGTGAGGTTGATTGCTTGGAGAAATGTCCCCATTGGGTGTGGGCGGCATCGCGTGTCGAGATTGGGTGGTGGCGCGCAAGTCAGTCCGTCGGCCGCCACCCCGGCGATGAACGTGTCACGGAAGCGAGGGCTTGTGAGTGACCAGACCGAGTCACCCGATTCGGGCACATAGGCGTCGGAATAGACCAACGCCCGGATGTTGGCGGGCTCCACATCCGCTGCGCCGCTCACGATCATTCCGCCGTAAGAGTGACCGACCAAAACGAGTTCATCGCGATGAGCCCTTATGGCACGGACTGCCTCGCTTATGTGAAGGGTAAGGTTAGCTGATGGAGCCGGTACGTCGCCGAGCCCGGCGAGGGTTAGCGGCTGAGCGTTATGCCCGTGCGCGATGAGCAAGTCTGCGACTTTCTCGAAAGCCCAACCGCCCTGCCAACCTCCGGGTATCAAGATAAAGGTAGCCATTTCTCTCGCACCTATGTGCCTATGTCGTTGACTGGAGAAATGACTCGATAGAGATGCATAGGCTGTTCTTTTACCGGGCAATTTGCGTGAGGTGGGATGGGACGCCTAACGGATGAAGCTAACCAGCCCCGCCTGCACCGAGGCGCTGAGCAGAGCTGAGGAAGACTGAACAAGAGAAAGAGCGGAAGACAATGCAGGCGGGGGCCGAGTTGAGCGGAGGGTTAGGCTGCGAGATAGAATCAAGGTGAATAATTGGACTGAGTGGTCTGAGGTACGGGATTTCTCTTATGGCTTCGGTTGCTTGGCGTCGAGAAAGTCGTTCACCATCGGGACGATGACGGACATGCGCTGCATCAGCGTCACGTGCGTCGTGGCGGGCAAGATGGCCAATCGCGAGGCGGGGAGCGGCTTGATGTCGCCGTGGATCCCGCCGCCTTTCAGGCGAAACATTTCCGCGACGTGCTCGAGCCGTATACCATCCGAATCGCCGTGAATGAAGAACATCGGCGCCGTGGTGGCCTTCAGTTGATCGTCGCCAATATCGTGCCCTTTCGAATCCATGGCGAGGAGCCGCTTGACGAACTTCGGGAAGTTGTCTGGATTCGGGTTCAGCCTTTTGTACTCGGCTTCAATGGACGAGCCTTTGAAGGCATCCGCGGTGAGTGTCGCGAGCGCGTCCTGGCCTTCCTTGACCGCGCCATCACGGCGGAGCATGGACGAAATGACGACCACCTTTCGCACTTTGTCCGGATGACGAATCGCACACTGCATTGCCACGGTGCCGCCCATGCTATAACCAATGAGGTCCGCGCGTGGGATTTTCAGGTAATCGAGCAGCGCCGACACATCGTCGGCGAGGTTTTCGGAAGTGATGTCGCGTGGGATGTCCGCCGTGCGCCCATGGCCCTGCATTTCAACGGCAATCACTTCCCGGGTTTTGGATAGCTCGTCGATCCACCCGGTCCAGTTGTTGGTGATCGTCATAAACGCGCCGTGGAGCAGGACCACGGGGTCGCCGCTCCCGTGGACCTCGTAGTACATCTTGAGTCCGTTCACGGGGGCGTAACCTGTTGTGGGTTGTTGCTGGGCCACTAAGGCAGATGGCAGAAGCAACGTCAGGAGAATGGCCGCCGTCTTCATGAGGGACCCTTCCTTTTTGGTGAGGTTGAACAGGCCGTGCAGCCTAACGAACCGAGCTAACCGGACCCGGCCTGCGCCGAGGCGCTGAGCGGAGCCGAGGAAGCGGAACCTTGAGAGAGATCGGAGGACAATGCAGGCGGAGTGGAGTCCGAGTTGAGCGGAAGGTTAGGCGTAGCACGACCGAAGAACTCCGAGGTGATGCAACTCATGCCCTGCAATAATGTAAGCAAGTGCTCTGACGCTCACCTCGTTTCCGCTAGCCACCCCTTTGCGTTGCCACGCCTCCGCGCTCAAGCTCCGAAACATACAGGCATTCGCTTTGCGCACGAATTCAAACTCGGCGGTCAAATCCTGTAGGGAGCGATCGTCCGACGAAGCAAGCTTTACGTAGTCGTCCTGCTCAAAGCCCGGCACAGGCGTGCGGTCGCCGCGTGAGAAACGTAGGGCGCGATAGGCCATGATCCGCTCGGCATCGATAAGGTGTCCGAGGACCTCCCGGATGCTCCATTTCTCGGGAGCATACCGGTAGAGAGAGTGCTCTTCCGTAATGCCCTTGAGGAACGAAAGAGTGGTCTCGAGTTGCCGATCAAGCTGGGTAAGGATGTCGTTTCCAGAAACAAGATTGACGGATTTGACAAAGTCCGGCGCTAGTTCGTCGGCTTCTGGGCGGCCTATGATTTCATTCATCTTGAAACTCCCCTAATCGTTGCGTAAATGATGGGATGGCCGTTTCTGGCCCGAGACAACAGGAGTGTCAGGGTGACACCTAACGAATGTAGCTAATCGGCCAGGCCTGCACCGTGACGATGAGCGGAGCCGAGTAAGCGAGAGGTTGAGAGAGAACGGAAGACCATGCAGGCGGTGCCCGAGTTGAGCGGAGGGTTGGGCGACGTGCTGGAAGAACCTTCCGTATATTCGCAGGCTAAACTCGACATTCTACTCTCTGCCTTGCCACACCGATGCACTCCAAGTGGGTGCGGCGGACCTTATAATGTCAAGAAGCCTGGGTGGAATGTCATTCGCACCCGTCAACTGGCGAATTTCCAACACGTCATCGGTGCCCAATCCTGATGGGGCGCGCAATGCCCACTTGATGGCTTCGTCGAGCGATTTCACCTCGATGATGTAGAAGCCACCGACTAATTCCTTCGACTCAGCAAAAGGACCGTCTACGACGTGTCGCTTTCCTCGGGAAACCTCGACGCGAGCGCCCGGCGCCGCAGGATTCAATCCCTCGGATGCGATCAGAACTCCGGCTTTGTGCATCTCTTCGTTGAACTTCATGTAAGCGACGAAGAGCTTCTCGTCGAAGCCCGCTTCGGTGCCCGCATTTGTTTGATCCGCGCCAGCCTGTGCCGTGATGATGTATCGCATGGTCGTTCCTCCTGTGCATTGTTGCCACTACTAAAGCGACGAATGACCGCCAGGCAAATCGACACAACCAGTAATCTTTTCGGAGATCCGAAACTGACAGGTCGTAGCCTACTGGCCGGGCGACTAACGGACAAGGCTAACCGGCCGCGCCTGCACCGAGACGATGAGCGGAGCCGAGGAAGCGGAACAATGAGAGAGAGCGAAAGGCAATGCAGGCGGGGTCCGACTTGAGCGAGGGGTTAGGCGCATGGGAGCAATGCTAAAGGAAGCTGGAGAGCCCGATCACTTTGTTTTTCGAAGTTTCCTCAAGTAGGAATACTTCATGTCATATGAAACCCGAGTCTCATCCGGGAGATTAGACAGGCAGATCAGGTCGAGGACGCCCGACAGGTCTTTCTCCCCATGCGTCAATACAATCTCGAGCCTAACCTCATCAGATTCATAAGAATAATTTGGAACATAGTTTGTGCCTGGCTTCCTTTGCCAAAGGCCGCCTGAAGACGCCTGGACCTTCTCGTAAGGGACGACGAGTTTCCCGAGTCCCTTGGTTGTCAAAGCATCAGCAAGGGGCTTCGAATACTTATCTATGAAATCAGCCTTCGAAATTGTCTGATGCGGAATATGGATGATCACAGAGTGTTCAGCCGGGGCAGATTGCACCAGCCCGGGGATAACGATCAGGGATAGAAGGGCTGTATTCATGGCGTCATCTCCTGGAAGGGTGGGTTACTTGGTTGCGCCTAACGGATGAAGCTACCCGGCCCCGCCTGCACCGAGGCGTTGAACGAAGCCGAGGAAGACGGATGAAGAGAAAGAATGGAAGACAATGCAGGCGGGGTCCGAGTTGAGCCGAGGGTTAGGCCTTGCGTTTGAACTGATGGGATAGCCCGAACCATTTCCCAGCCTTTCGAAGCCGAACCACGTAAATCGCAAGGAGTCCGACACAAATGAGCAGGAATACGTAATTCCTTGCCCCAGAATGGTCTCCACTAAACCAAGCTCGAATGGCCAAGGTTATTAGAAACAAAGGTGGTGTGATCTTTCCGGCGTAATAGATAAATTGTCCAGAGGTGGAGCTCAGCACACTTTCGGGCTCCTTCTGGCCAACTAACCAAATGGTGGACACCACTTTGGCTAAGGCAAGTAGCCCTGCGACGAAAAGTAGGATGTTGCTTGAGTTCAATAGCATGTCATTTCCCCAGAGTTATAGAGTGAATCAATCTAGGAGGCCTAACGAAGGACGCTAACCGGGCCCCGCCTGCACCGAGGCGCTGAATGAAGCCGAGGAAGCGAGAGGATGAGAGAGAACAGAAGGCAATGCAGTCGGGGTCCGAGTTGAGCTAAGGGTTAGGCTGGTGACAGATGAGGACGCCTTTGATTTACTCATCGTGTTGTACTTGTTTTCAGTTAGACCGGTTGCATTATGGATGGAGCTTTTCGCCATTGCTTAACATTTCAATGAATTGAGCGATCTTCTTCGCGCGTGTCTCGGCCTTCTTGACATTTTGAATTCGGAACAAGATGGCATACCTATTTTGGCTATTGAGCGTTGCAAAAAACATCTTGGCTTTTGGGTTTGCATCAAGAGCTTGTTGCAAGTCGTCAGGGACGGTCGAAGTGCTCACTGATGAGTACGCCGCATCCCATCTACCGTCCAGCTTTGCCCGTTCTATTGCGACCAGACCTGTCGGCCGCATTCTTTCCGCCTTGATGAGTGCCTCCGCCTTTTCCTTGTTGATCTTCGACCAGAGGCTCTTGGCAGTTCTCGGTGTAAAGCGCTGAAGCCAATAGTGCTGGTCTTCTGATTGCTTTTGGCCGTCAATCCAACCATGGCAAAGAGCGCTCTCTAGCGCTTCTGCATAAGTGACCGTTGGCTGCTCGGCAGACTTCTTTGCCAAGCGAAGCCATAGGCCGGGCGAAGTGCTGCCATTGCCATCAAGCCAGGCTTCCCACTCTGATTGCGTTGTGAATGTAAGTCTCGGTTCGCTCATGGTGCTTTCACGAAAAGCCTAACGAAGGAAGCTAACCGGGCCCTGCCTGCACCGAGGCGCTGAATGAAGCCGAGGAAGCGAGGGATGAGAGAGAACAGAAGGCAGTGCAGGCGGGGTCCGAGTTGAGCTGGGGTTAGGCTACTTCAGCGTGCGGGGATTCTGATGGTGTATACAACTGAGAATATTTTCCATCCCGACTCAGTTCTGACTAGCTGCCATTGCTCCTTGCCTCAATTGATCATCTTGGCGTTAGTGAGATAGATGTAATCAAAAGACACTGAGGCAATCTCTCCATCAGTATCGATGGACAGGTTGGACATCTGCTCCTCTTCTGAACCTTTGCTTGAGACGACGCTGTCGATCAATGAGATAAAATTGTTGCCAGGTATTCGCCTTGCTTTGATGGCTTGAGGCTTATCGCGTTTGATTTGGGGCAGCTTCTCATCGTCTACTACAGCTTGCCATCCGATTTCTTCCGGCTTGTCGGGAAAAAACAGATTCATGTAGGGAGGTTTATCTTTATCTAGAATCGCCTTTCGGAAGGTTTCAACAACTTGCTTAATCTCAGATTGGTCCTTTTTAGAGTCAGAATTATGTGGAACAGCAGCCCGTACGGATAGAGCGAAACATAGTAGGACAGTGGTTGAAACCTGGTCGCGCATGGAAAACCTCACAAAGTAGCCTAACGGACAAAGCTAACCGGCCTCGCCTGCATCGAGGCGCTGAACGAAGCCGAGATAGCGAGATATTGAGAGAGAGCGAAAGGCAATGCCGGCGGGGTCTGAGTTGAGCCGAGGGTTAGGCCGTTGGGTGACATGAAAATTAACTTGATGGTACGGTATATGGTCGAGAGGCGCCGTACACACCGTAGATACATCCAGCAAGAGTGAGAGACAAGAAGCTCAGAGCAAGGATGTGCATAACTGGGTTGCCGTATGCGTGTGCAACCATGGAAAAATCACCGAAATGAAAAGCCAGGACAGCAAAATAGTTGTTAACAAGATCTGCCAAAGGGCGGAGGCAGAAAATTGTTAACACTAGCGTGGATAACATCAGGGGCATTCGCCGGATGGATTTGAGCAAGAGAAGGCCGAATGCGACCCAGATAACACCTGACCAATAGGGCGCTGTGGCCCCAAGAGCGGCCTGAAATGGGCTTTCTGGACCGGTGTTTACGAAGGCATCAGCGAAGTCTCCTCTCCAAAAGTGCGGGATGAGGCGGACATCAATGACCTGGACTCCAGAAAGCGAGTTCACTAGGTAGTGAGAACCCTCATGGAAGAGCGAATTCGTTAGATACCAACTCGGGTATAGAACAATCCAATAGAGCAATACATTCACTTTGGTGTGTGACCGAGAAACAAAAATTCCCAATGGAAGCACCACAAACAGAATGAGGGTAATGAACCCGATGGCTGTTCTAAGAATAGGGGGCATCGTCAGACCTCTTTGGTGAAGAGTCGACTTTGGGAAACGGCCTAACGAATGAAGCTAACCGGCCCCGCCTGCACCGAGGCGATGAGCGGAGTCGAGGAAGACGGATGAAGAGAAAGAGCAGAAGACAATGCAGGCGGGGTCCGAGTTGAGCGGAGGGTTAGGGCGCCTTGGATGCAATGACTGGATCGCATTCCATTGTGCCAGTGAAGGCCATTTCAACGAACGAAGGCAGAATGAGTTTGATTTCGTCGGGCTTTCCTGGAGGACAGACGGAAGGCCCGGCTCTCTTCATTTGGAAAGTAATCTCGAACTTGACTGGTGTATGTTTCTCGAATTTCCAGGTCATTAGGAATTTTGTTAATTCCCTTTGCAACATGGGTGGGCCATCGCTCTTAATAATGCTCTCAATCGTGGTGCCGTTGGTCTGCACGAGGAAATGAACGACCCCGGTAACACCGCCTACCTTGGCGAGTAGAGGGTATTGAGGGACCGCCATTTCAATTACTCTCGGTCTCACCCGAAACGCTGGTTCTTCGGCAGCCAATGAGATTGGGATAGCCGTGAAGAGCAGGCAAATCATGATCGATTTCGGGTTCATCTGATCCTCGGAGGCACCCTAACGAAAGCAGCTAACCGGACCCGCCTGCGCCAAGGCGCTGGGCGGAGCCGAGGAAGCGAGATGCGGAGAGAGAGTGGAAGACAATGCAGGCGGGGTCCGAGTTGAGCTAAGGGTTAGGGCGATGAATGAGAGGGGTTTTCTTTGGCCTTTGCTTGGCGACGCATTCGACTAACGGGATTAAATTTTGAATTCACTTCAGGATTCACTTGGGGTGTTTTCAATTTCTCGAATGATTTCATGAAGAAATCTCATGTGGCCTACTTTCAGGTAGCCAATCGCAAGTTCAAGCGTTGCATGTTGCCCAAAGAGTTGCTTGATTGCTGAATTATCACCGTTAAGAACAACGCCGAGGCAAGCCACAGCGATTCTCGCTTGTTCATAGTCCCAAGTCTGAATTTCCTTTTCGAATTTTTGAATCGGCCCATCTTTCACATGCTCCTTCTCGCTTCGTTTGAAAAGCCGATTGAAAAGATTCATGGTGGTAGCCCTTCTGAGGTGAATGCTCAATAGAAGGAGGGAGCCCTAACGAATGAAGTTAACCGGACCCGACCGCGAACCGGCCGAGCGGAGGGGAACGGAAATCGAGAAGTTCATGGGAGAGCGGAAGACAAACGCGGTTGGGTCCGAGTTGAACGCGAGGTTAGGCCGAGCCCAAAGCAGTGGTGCCCCGAGCACGCGGCGCGCTTGGGTTTGAGCCAGCTTGAGTGAGGACGAAAGTTCATACCGACGAGCCCAAAGGAGAACACCGGAGTTATCGCGTGAGAGTGAAGGAATGGCTGTTGAAGTGACCTCGATGATGGCAGAAATCCATGGGCCGATGGTTGGTGAGTAAGCGATAACCCCATTCTTGAAATGCCGAAGACTGAGAACTGGTGGGGCTTTGCCATGAATCGGTGAACCAACGATTGAACCCGACGAACCCCACGCACACCCAGCAGACAGAAAGGGAAGGGCGAACGAGGCCTAACGAACCGAGCTAACCGGACCCGGCCTGCGCCGAGGCGCAGAGCGGAGCCGAGGAAGCGAGTGGATGAGAGAGAGCGGGGGACAAAGCAGGCTGGGTCCGAGTTGAGCGACCGGTTAGGCC
>Ga0208789_1000948_pt1 | contig 20133 bp, 21 predicted proteins | sample Methanotroph_Enr_FD_187368 | JGI IMG/M metagenome (GOLD analysis project Ga0208789, IMG submission 187368) | Enriched soil microbial communities from Old Woman Creek wetland in Ohio, USA - Methanotroph_Enrichment_5 (SPAdes) (version 2) | ecosystem: Environmental > Terrestrial > Soil > Wetlands...
AATATCCGGCGCATGGCCGCCGCCTGCGCCTTCGGTATGATAGGTGTGGATAGTGCGGCCCTTGAACGCGGCAAAGGTATCTTCAACAAAACCGGATTCGTTCAAGGTATCTGTATGAATGGCGACCTGTACATCGAAGCGGTCGGCTACCGAAAGGCAGCAATCGATAGCCGCCGGTGTGGTACCCCAGTCTTCATGCAGCTTCAAGCCCATCGCACCGGCGCGAACCTGCTCTTCCAAAGCTACCGGCAGACTGGCATTACCTTTGCCGAGCAAGCCGAAGTTCATCGGAAACCCGTCCAGAGATTGCAGCATGCTGTGAATATTCCACGGCCCCGGCGTGCAGGTCGTCGCATTGGTGCCGGTCGCAGGCCCGGTGCCGCCGCCGATCATCGTAGTCACGCCCGACATCAACGCTTCATCGATTTGCTGCGGACAGATGAAATGGATATGCGCATCGATACCGCCAGCGGTCAGGATTTGTCCTTCTCCGGCGATAATTTCGGTGCCGGGGCCGATGACGATATCGACGCCTTGTTGGGTATCGGGATTTCCGGCCTTGCCGATTCCTGCAATGCGGCCGTTTTTGATGCCGACATCGGCTTTAATAATGCCCCAGTGGTCGACGATCAGCGCGTTGGTAATGACCAGATCCATCGCTACCGTGGAGTCAACCTGGCTTTGGCCCATGCCGTCGCGGATGACCTTGCCGCCGCCGAATTTGACCTCGTCGCCATACACCGTGCGGTCCGCTTCGACTTCGAGAAACACGCCGCTGTCGCCCAAACGCACCCGGTCGCCGGTGGTCGGTCCGAACATATCGGCATAGGCTTGCCTGCTGATCCGGCTCATAGATTATTCTCCAATTCGCCCATTACGTCCTGGCGGAAACCGTAAATCCGGCGCAGTCCGTCAAAAGCCACCAATTGTATTTCGCGTTGCTGGCCGGGCTCGAAACGCACCGCGGTACCGGCCGGAATATCCGGCCTGAATCCGCGCGCCGCTGCACGATCGAACTGCAAAGCCGGATTGGTTTCGAAAAAATGATAGTGCGAGCCGACTTGAATAGGCCGGTCGCCGCTGTTCGCAACCACCACGCTAATCGTCGCGCGGCCTGCGTTCAGTTCGATGTCGCCATCGGCGGGGATGATTTCTCCGGGTATCATGACTACTCCTAATGCATATATTTAGCGTAGAGCGTGCCGTGCGCGCCTGTTCTGCTGCTCATCGGCGCGCACGGCACGCCCTACTTGTTATTCGATCGGGTTATGGACCGTGACCAGCTTGGTGCCGTCCGGAAATGTCGCTTCAACCTGCACATCAGGCAGCATTTCCGCCACGCCTTCCATCACATCATCGCGGTAAAGCAAGGTGCGGCCGAATTCCATCAGTTCGGCGACAGTGCGACCGTCGCGCGCGCCTTCCATGATCGCGGCGCTGATAAAAGCCACGGCTTCCGGGTAATTAAGCTTCAGACCTCTGGCTTTACGGCGCTCGGCCAGCAGGCCTGCGGTAAATATCAGCAGTTTGTCTTTTTCGCGCGGTGTTAATTGCATAGTCTTCTCTTGTCATCATTCCAATCAGGTTGCCCAAATACGCGGCGCACAGGCTTTGCGTTGTACCGCGTCCGGCCGCACAATGGCCCAAACCTGTTCGAAAAAACCGCGCAGTCTATCGCTTCGGCTATCGATAGCCCTACAGATTAATAGCTCATCAATAAGTGTCACTCCGCAGCCTTTCGCATCGCCGATTAATTGTTGCACTGCGGCCAAACTTTCAGCCCCGGCAGGGCTGGCAAACAAGGTTCCGCAAGCCGATAAGCCCTGCAATCCCCAGCGCGCCGCAAAAGCCTGGGCGTCCAGATGCAAACGTTCCAAAAATAACGGCTGGTCTCGGCAATAAATCTGCCAACACATATCCGCCAAACCGGCATCGAAACGCTCCCTACAAGCAGGTCGTCCCAGCGACAGAATTTCCCAGCCGATGAAGCGCGCACCTTGTGCCAATTCGACATTAACCGACGATCTTAACTGTGCGCCTTGATAAATAATGGTTTCCTGCGGCAGCCATTCGACAGCCGCGCCTTCCTCCACTTTTATCGATACTGTTTGAACGGCCAGCTCACCGTTGCTGCGATAAAGTTTTCCGGCAGCCGGCGTGGTAATCAGGGCGTGACTGTGTTGCTCGGCATTAATGCAAAGGTCTAACCGGTCTCCACCGACAATACCGCCCGGCGGATGCAGGATGTACACATGGCACACGCCGCCTTCCGGGTAAAACGGCCGCTGTACGGTTAAAGGGCCCTTATGGTGACGGTGCATAAGTAGCGTTTTGCCGTGCTGGTGGGCGAATCCCAGTTCTAGTTCCGCCTGCCAGCCATTTGTTGGTGTATTTGCAGTCACTGTGTCCCGCTGGTTCTCAAGCTCCAGCCTGGGAACGCGCACAAGCACAACGATCCCAAATAAACGTCAATATCATATCCATTAAACCGTCAAATACCGCTTAACCATGTCATCGCTCAATTGATCCATCGCCCCGGCTGCCACGCCGCGACCGCGATCCATGATATAAAACCGATCCGCCACTTTTCGCGCAAACGGCAGTTTCTGTTCGACCAGCAACACGGTCACACCCAATTCGTTTTTGATCTTGATAATGCCTTCGCGCACCTCGTCTTTCGCTTCGTCGCCTTGTTTCAACAAAGGCGTGCTTATTCCTTTGGCGCGGTTCAGACGAATAATCACGTCGCCGATTTCGCTGACGATATTCGGCTGTATGCCTTCGGTCGGTTCGTCCAGAATCAGCAGTTTGGGATTCAGCACCAAGGCCCGGCCGATAGCCAGTTGCTGTTGCTGGCCGCCGGACAAGTCGCCGCCGCGCCGTTTCAGCATTTGTTTCAGCACCGGGAAAAGCTCATAGATATGTTCCGGGACTTTTTTTATGCCTTGTTTGCGCACCGCGCACAGGCCGATTTCCAGGTTCTCCTCAACCGTCAGCAACGGAAAAATCTCCCGGCCCTGCGGCACAAAACCGATGCCCAACTCGGCGCGATGTTCCGGTTTGGCTAGGGTGAGCGCCTCGCCGTTGTAGTCGATAGCGCCGTCGCGCACTGCGATAAGCCCCATAATGCTTTTAAGCAGGGTGGTCTTGCCGACGCCGTTGCGGCCCATTAAACACAAGCAGGAACCGACCGGTATGTCCAAGCTCAAATCCCACAAAGTGTGGCTACCGCCGTAATATTGATTGAGTCCGGTAATTTTTAGCATCAGTCCCCCAAATAAACCTGTATGACGCGCGGATCGTTCTGCACTTCGTCCATGCTGCCTTCGGTCAGCACCGAGCCTTCATGCAGCACTGTCACGCGATTGGCAATAGAGCGGACAAATTCCATATCATGCTCGACTACGATGATGGAGCGCTCACCCTGCAACGACAGCAGTAATTGCGCGGTGCGCTCGACTTCTTGATGAGTCATGCCTGCAACCGGCTCGTCGACCAACATCACTTTGGGTTCCTGCATCAGTAACATGCCGATCTCCAGCCATTGTTTCTGTCCGTGCGAGAGGATACCTGCCAGCTGCGACCGAAGTCCGGTCAGTCCTATCGTCTCCAGCACTTGCTCAATGCGCTCGCGTTGGACACCGTTCAGTTTGGTAAACAGGGTCGCCCATACGCCTTTATCGGTAGCCAAAGCCAACTCCAGGTTTTCAAATACGCTAAGCGTTTCAAAAACGCTGGGTTTTTGGAATTTACGGCAAATGCCCGCCTCGGCAATGGCCGGTTCGTCCATTTGCAGCAGGTCGATGGTCTGCCCGAAAAATACCGAGCCGGTATCGGGACGGGTTTTGCCGGTAATCACATCCATCAAGGTGGTTTTGCCAGCGCCGTTCGGCCCGATCAGGCAGCGCAATTCCCCTGCATTGATATACAGCGACAGATTGTTCAAGGCTTTGAAACCGTCGAAACTGACACTGACATCTTCTAGATAGAGAATCGGGCCGTGGCTGACATCCAATTGGCCCGGTTTAAGTGCCAAGGCATTCATTGTTTTTGCTCCTGCAAACGGCGTTGCCAGATTCCGAGCAGGCCGTCAGGCAATAACACGGTCACCAGAATAAAAGCCGCGCCGAGAAAAAACAGCCAGATTTCCGGCGCCCATCCGGTCAGCAACGTTTTGGTGTAGTTGACCAGCACCGCGCCGACGATGGCGCCGTATAACGTGCCGCGCCCGCCGATAGCGACCCAGATGACGATTTCCAGCGAGTTCAATGGCGAAAATTCACTGGGATTGATAATGCCCACTTGCGGCACGTACAAGGCTCCAGCAATCCCGGCCAGCATAGCAGCGAAAACAAATATCCATAATTTGAAATTCTCGACGCGGTAACCTAAAAATCGCACCCGCATTTCCTGATCGCGAATCGCCGTTACCACCCGTCCCAATTTGCTGGCGATCAGCCAACGGCTGAGCAGAAAAGCCAACATTAAAATCATGCCTGAAGCCATTAACAGACAAGCGCGGACCGAATCGGACTGGATATTGAAACCGAGAATTTCCTTGAAATCGGTCAAGCCGTTGTTGCCGCCGAAGCCCATTTCATTGCGGAAAAAAGCCAGCAGCAGCGCATAAGTCAGTGCCTGGGTAATAATCGACAGATAAACTCCGGTCACTCGTGAGCGGAATGCCAGCCAGCCGAACAGGAAGGCCAACAAACCTGGAACCAGCAAAATCATTAACGCGGCAAACCAGAATTGGTCGAAGCCGTGCCAATACCAAGGCAGTTCTTTCCAATCGAGAAATACCATAAAGTCGGGCAACAGCGGATCGCCGTAAACGCCGCGATTGCCGATCTTGCGCATTAAATACATGCCCATCGCGTAACCGCCCAGTGCAAAAAATGCCCCATGCCCCAACGCCAGAATGCCGCAATAACCCCAGACCAAATCCAGGGACATGCCCAGCAAAGCAAAAGTCATATATTTACCCAGTAGCGATACTGTGTAAGCGGAAAAATACAGCGGCGAATCTGTGGGAAAGACTAAGTTGCATATCGGGATAATCAGGCTGATTGCGGCCAAGGTGGACAGTACAGAAGCCATGGCTTTATCGTCTTTGAACATACGTGATAGCATCGCCTAGCCCTCGACTGCCCGGCCCTGCTGCGGAAATAATCCGCGCGGGCGTTTTTGAATGAACAGGATGATAAACACCAGTACCAGTATTTTCGCCAATACCGCGCCTGCGTAAGGCTCAAGCAATTTGTTGGCGACGCCCAAGGAAAACCCTGCCAGTAGCGTTCCCCACAAGTTACCGACACCGCCGAACACCACGACCATAAACGAGTCGACAATATAAGCCTGCCCCAAATTTGGGCCGACGTTGGTGATCTGGCTTAACGCGACTCCGGCTACCCCGGCAATGCCAGAGCCGAGCCCGAAGGTCAACGCGTCAACTTGACCGGTTGGAATGCCCATGGCTAAGGCCATATTGCGGTTCTGCGCAACCGCCCGCACTTCCAGACCCAAGCGGGTTCGTTTGAGGATTTGCAGCAACAACGCAAACACCAGTAAACAGAACATCAGTATGTAAAAGCGGTTCCAAGTCAGCGACAGAAAATCGTTGATTTGCAATGAGCCGCTCATCCATTCCGGCGTAGCAACACTGCGATTTAACGGGGAAAAAATCGACCTTACTGTCTGTTGCAGAAACAAGCTGACGCCGAATGTCGCCAACAGCGTTTCCAATGGGCGGCCGTATAAAAATCGTATAATGCCTCGTTCAATAACGATGCCCACCAATGCCGAAATAATGAACGCCGCAGGTACCGCAACCGCCAGCGACAGCCCTAAATGGTTGGGCATCAGCTGTTGGGTCACGTAGGTTGTATAAGCGCCGAGCATCATCAGCTCACCGTGCGCCATGTTGATCACGCCCATTACGCCGAAAGTAATGGCCAGCCCAATCGCGGCCAAGACTAGCACTGCGCCTAGACTTAAGCCGAAAAACAGGGTTTCGATACCAGCATACATTTGCAGCTGCGAATTGATTTTTGCCATTGCGGCTTCGGCTTGGTTGCGCACATCGCTGTCCGCTTCCAGGTAATGGCCTTCGGCATCTTTTTCGACCAGTCCATTTAGCCGATTAACAACCTCCTGACTGGCTTGTCCCTTTAATAATTCAATGGCGGCCAAACGCATGGCTTTGTCAGTGCTGTTTAATTGCTCCAGCCCCAAAATAAGCTTAATCGCTTTTTGTACGTTTTCGTTCTGTTCCGATGAAAGATGCTCACGCAACAGCGCCAAACTCTCTTCGTCCACGGATTTACCCATCGCGCTAACGGCGGCGAGTCTTATGTCGGCATCATGGTCATTCAGTTGCAAGCGGCCGATTATTTTCCGTAACGAGGTGCGTAGACTGTTATTAACGGTGATCTTTTGCGTAGCGGATCGATCCACGGTGCCTCGGCTTGTTGCGCTTTTGGCGTCGATAAGCTGGTAGCCCGACTCGACTTCTTTACCGATGACGAGTTTTTCATCGGCCTTGAGGTTAAATAATCGCCCATCAAGCAGTGCTTGTAACACCGCAACGGCTTGGGGGGTCGGCACGGCGGCCAGTTGTTCGATTGCCTGACCACGCTCTTGCATGGAGCCGGCTTTAAGATTGGCTAAAGCGGCTGAGAAAACATCCTCAGCGGCATTTTCCTGACCGGTACTCAAGGTTGGCGACATCAGGATAAATCCCAGGATTACCTGGCAACACCAGCGAAAAGAATTCGGTTTCATGTCATCTCCATAATAACTTTTTTCCTAAATACGACTTTGCACTTAAGGCGGAAAAAGAAACTAGGCTTAACCGTTCATGGTTCGACAAGGCTCTCCTGAGTTTGTCGAAGAGCTCACCACGAACGGCTTAACCTTAATCTGCCCTGTGTAGGTTGAAAATGCTAAATACTGAATCAGTTACCGATCAAAAATTCTGCCCGGAGCACTTTTTGGTTTTGGTGTTGTAATTGCCGCAACTGATGGGTGCTGTCCAGTCGGCGATAATCGGTTTGCTTTCCGGCAAGAAGTCGGACCAGGCATCGCCATCGACCAGCTTGTTGGTTTGCCAAACAGTCTGCAATTGGCCGTCGTCCTGAATTTCGCCGATTAATACCGGTTTGCTGATGTGATGGTTAGGCAACATTTTGGAGGTGCCGCCGGTCAGGTTCGGAAACTCAACGCCGATGATGGCTTTTTGTACTGCGTCAGGATCGGTCGTGCCGGCTTTTTCAACCGCTTTGACCCACATGTTGAAACCGATGTAATGCGCTTCCATCGGGTCGTTGGTGACCCGTTTCGGGTTTTTGATAAAGTCATGCCATTGGCTGATAAACGCGGCATTTTTGGTGGTATCGATACTCATGAAATAGTTCCACGCGGCAAGATGGCCTACCAAAGGTTTGGTGTCCATGCCCGACAACTCTTCTTCGCCTACCGAAAACGCGATCACAGGAATCTTTTCTGCGGAAATACCCTGGTTGCCCAATTCCTTGTAGAACGGGATATTGGCGTCGCCGTTAATGGTCGAAACAACCGCCGTTTTCTTGCCAGCCGAGCCGAATTTTTTGATGTCCGCGACGATACTTTGCCAATCGGAATGCCCGAAAGGCGTGTAGTTCACCATAATATCCTTCTTGGCTACGCCTTTGGATAGGAGGTACGCTTCAAGAATCTTGTTGGTAGTGCGCGGATAAACGTAGTCCGTCCCTGCTAACACCCAGCGTTGAGACTTTAAATCGTTCATCAAATAATCGACTGCCGGAATCGCTTGTTGGTTGGGCGCTGCGCCGGTATAAAAAACATTTTTGGATGACTCTTCGCCCTCATACTGTACCGGGTAGAAAAGTAAGCCATTGAGTTCTTCTATAACCGGTAAGACTGATTTGCGCGACACCGAAGTCCAGCAACCGAAGATGGAGACCACTTTATCTTTAGTCAGCAGTTCACGGGCTTTTTCGGCAAACAACGGCCAGTTGGAAGCTGGGTCGACGACCACAGCTTCCAGTTTTTTGCCGAGCAGGCCGCCTTTTTTGTTCTGCTCATCAATCAGCATAAGCATGGTATCTTTTAGCGTGGTTTCACTGATCGCCATGGTGCCGGACAAGGAGTGCAGGACACCCACTTTGATGGTTTCTTCTTCGGCGTTTGCTGCGCCCGTCGCTAAAGTCAATGTAGCTATGGCTCCGACAATGCCGAGTAAGCGTAGTTTTGAAGATAATCTGTTCATATTAGTCATCCAAATAGTTAAAGAGGGTTTAGATCTGCCACTGAAAGCCGACTTTAACGGCGTTGGCTTTTTCGCCTGTGGCTGTCGATGTGTAATTCAGGCCTTTAGTCATAAGATCGCCGTATTCCCAACTCAAAGACACTCGGGCGTTATGACCGTCGATTACGTAGTTCACACCGCCTTCATAGGAATTACGGTCGGAACTGCCGCCGGGCATCACGTTCACATAACGCAGGTAAGGCTGAACTTGACCGATACCTATTTTTTGCGGGAATAAGTACATGCCGCTGACGTCATAGGCATTGCCTTCAAACATCGAGAAACCGCCGCCCGCATTGCGCGAGGCTTGGCTGTAGCCGTTGGAAATACCGTAGTTTTTGTATTCGCCGTTTAACGTAACGACGGCGTTATTGGACAGAACTTTTTCCATCAGCACATCGGCCGTTGTGCCTCGGAAGTTGCCGTGATCCAGCGCGGTGCCCGCGCCGTCTTCCTGATATTGGTTGGACACGCCGACGGTCAGGATATCGCCGCCTTTGCCGTAGTACGTGCCAGAGGTGTAATAACCGGGATTCTTTTCGATATCCCAGAAGTTGTAGGCGAAGCGTTGACCGTACAGAATATTGTCATCAACATTGGCTCCGCCTCTTAAGCCGCGAAAAAAACCGACCGCATATTGCAAGCGACCGTCAAACGCCGCACCCCAAAAGGTCGCGCCGTCGTCACGACCGAAAGAACCGGCCGAAGTGCCGTCCGACTTAATCGTCAAGTTGTAATCGGCAGGCTCAAACGGGGTGCCTGAGCTAAAAGTATTGTAGATGCTGCTGTAAAATGGGCCGTTCATTTCCCTGCGTTCGGCCGGAACCAGCATGCGGCCTACCCAGAGGTTAACCATTGGGGTGTACTCAAACTTGCCGATCGCATCCAGCACCCGTACTTCCCCACCGTTGCTACAGGTTTGGCAATCGGTGTTGAACTCTACTTTCAAATACTTGTGAATTTGCCCGTTGAGATACAAGCGGATGTTATCCAAATTAAAATCATTGCTCCATTTGTTGCTGTTAGTGCCAGCCCCGCTTTCGGCAGCTTGAAAGCTGGTGCGTAATCCGGCGCCGATGCTAACCCACTTGGTATCGTCAATTTTGAATGTGGCTCCGGCCTGCGTAACCGGTGTATATCCCGCCGCCAGAGTTAAAAGGCTTACTGCCGAAAGAAGCTTGTTACCCCGCATTCCGGCCTTTGTTTTTGTAGAATCACTCATGTCAGGTTCCCCAGAATTTAAAAACGTGATTTGATGTTGCATCCGGGTTATCCGGATGCAGCCAGAAAGTTGGCTGGGGATATTATTTTGTCCGAGGGATATTTCTACAATGCGTCATCTGACTCATCAGTCAAATGACGTATATCCATCAATTGGCCATTCATTTAAAGTATCGAAACCCGTTCTAAACAATTCGGATTCACATGATTAAGCTAACGCAAGCCGTAGCCAGGAGTCTGTTTTTCAAATCAGTTGTTATTATCTGCACGTTAACCGCCTGTGCGCCGGGTCTGGATAAAAAACAAGCGCAATTTGACACTGAGACAGTCAAAAATATTGAATTTAAAATTGGTGCGATTAAGCAAACGCCATCGAATACAAGGCTGGACAGACAAGACATGGTTGCGCTGATTACCAGGAATCTGGCTGACTGGGGTTATCCAATAGGTGTTAAAGACAGCCGGATTTTTAGTCATGTCTTAACTGCCGAAATCGGATTAATTGAATACAGTGACACGCCTACCGGATTTTCATTTTCCGCTGGAAATTCCGATCCAAGATCGATCGACTTCCAAAAAACCAACGTACTGCCGATCAGCTGCGAACTGGCCTCTATCGCAGTGCCGGAGCAAACGGTCTATCTGAACATGGGCTTTGCCGCCGATAATTCGGTTGCAGGATCAACCGGGCATTCCATCAGCGAGAGCAAGTCGGTCGACCACATCAGCACCGTCTGCTTCAATTTGTTGAGCGAATTACACTGGCCGGAAAAAATGCAAAGCCAAGTTTCTTCAAGCTTTAAGCCCGGCTGGATACCGGAAGTGCGTATCGAAACTGTAACCGACCCGATAGAGCAGAGAAAATCTGATGCTCCCGGCAAGACCGTTACCCATAACAGCGAAGGCCGTAAACAAATCATCATTCACAATCAGGGGGCGCCGTTGATTTTGAATTTCGGCCACGAAAGGCGATGAAGACTGGCGCTTAATGGCGCAGTAGAAGCGCTAGTGCCGATGAACAAGGCTGGGATTTTGCCCTGGTGGCCGTTGAGGGTGTGTAATCTTGCGCAACGCGCCGCAGCGCAAAGAAACGACACCAACTAGAGTTGCGCCAGCCAAGTCGAAACCGGTTGCCAGTGATGAATGGGAAGGGTTTTAATGTTTTGGCATAAGCTATTTTTTGTTTAAAACCAGTTTTGCCTGGTTCCACAAAACATCCAGTTCGGCTAGTTCACAGTCCTTTAGGTTAAGGCCGGAGGCTTTGACTTGTTGTTCTATGTGTTGAAAACGTCTGGAGAATTTTTTAGTGCTTTCCTTGAGCGCGACTTCAGCATTGACGTTTAAATGGCGGGCCAAATTAACCGCAACCAGCAATAAATCGCCGATTTCTTCCTGGATATGCGCCTGATCGCCGGATTGCCAAGCCTCTTTAACTTCCTCCAGTTCTTCCATGACTTTGTCGAAAACCGGCAACGCATCCGGCCAATCAAAGCCGTGATTTGCGGCGCGATCCTGTATTTTTTCACATTCGATTAATGCCGGAAGGCTGCGGGCCACACCGGATAATACGCTGTCTTGTTCCGCTGTTTTGTTTTTTTCCTGCCGCTCGTCGGCTTTTGCCTGTTCCCAGGCCTGATGACGTTCTTCATCAGTGTTGAAAACAGCATCGGAAAAAACATGCGGATGACGGCGGATCAGTTTGTCGCAAATGCCTTCCGAGACTTGTTCAAAGCTGAACAGTCCTTGCTCCTCGGCGATCTGGGAGTGGAACACCACCTGCAACAGCAGGTCGCCCAGCTCCGAGCGCAAATCATCCAGGTCGTTGCGCTCAATCGCATCGACGACCTCGTAGGCTTCTTCAATCACATAAGGAATCAAACTGGTGAAATCCTGTTTAACATCCCACGCACAGCCTTGTTCAGGGTGGCGTAGACGCGACATGATGTCTAAGAGATTTTGGGTGTGTTTTAGCATGAATAGCTTGTTAGTATGTGTCAGTTTTAATAATAGGAACACGGATAACACTGATTAGACGGATTTAAACGGATTTTATTAAATCGCCTTAAAATTTTATCTGTGGTAACCAGCCAAATCCGCGTTCTATTTTTCTATCATACTTGTTTAAAACGAAGAGCCGAAATTTTCGCGGTATCGCTGCTTGAAACTATCCATATCGAATGAGTGGTTCTGGGTACCGTTATTTTCGATTTTAATCGCCCCCATTAATGAGGCAACTCTGCCGGTCACTTCCCAGCCCAAGTCGTTCATCAGGCCGTATAAAAGCCCTGCGCGATAGGCGTCGCCGCAGCCCGTCGGGTCAAGTATCTCTTTGGGTTTTGCCGCCGGAATAGTAATGCATTCGCCGTTGGTGTAAATTTGAGAGCCTTGGCTGCCCAAAGTAATGATCAACGCATCAACCCGCTCAGCCATTTGTTCCAATGACAAGCCGGTACGTTCCTGCATTAACTCGGATTCATAGTCATTCAAAGTTACCCAGGTTGCCTGGTCGATAAACTTGAGCAGTTCCTCGCCATTAAACATCGGCATGCCCTGGCCCGGATCGAAAATAAATGGTATATCCAGATCGGCAAACTGCTCCGCATGCAATTGCATGCCTTCCTTGCCGTCCGGTGACACGATACCTATGCTGATTTTCCGGTCGGTCGGTACCGAATTTAAATGCGACGAATTCATTGCGCCGGGATGGAATGCGGTAATCTGGTTGGCTTCTTCGTCGGTGGTGATGTAGGCTTGGCCGGTATAACTGTTGTCCAGAATCTGAATATACTCGCTAGATAACTGGTTTTGAGCCATCCACTGCGCATACGGTTCAAAGTCATGTCCGACGGTCGCCATGGTTAACGGTTCTTCACCCAGCAGTTTCAGGTTGTAGGCGATGTTGCCCGCGCAGCCGCCGTATTCGCGCCGCATCACCGGCACCAGAAATGATACATTCAGAATATGGATTTTTTCCGGCAAAATGTGATGTTTGAATTTATCATGAAAAACCATGATGGTATCGTAAGCCATAGACCCACATATTAATGCACTCATTGCGTTCCTCTTTATCGCTAGGGATGGTGTGTATGCCGCAAGACTGTCTGAAGCAGTCGCGGCTAAAATAGAATTAATGTCCAGGTTACCGCTCCCAGATATTTAACATTATAACAGTCGCCGAGCCAATGTCTTTGGCATGGCCCTATAATTCATGTCGTATGGCTGCGTATTTAAGCAGGAATTACGAATAAAGCATAGGACTCGGCCTGATAAACTTGGTATATTCTGGGACGCAGTCATTTTAGCCGCTATTGTTGTGGCGGTTACTGTAAGGAAATTTAATCATGGCTATAGAAATAGAACATAAATTTTTGCTCGCCACCAACGATTGGCGCAAACATGTCAGCCGCTCGGTAAAATACCGGCAAGGCTATTTAAGCTCCCAGGCAACCAGCTCGATCAGGGTGCGTGTCAGCGATGACCATGCGTGGCTGAATATAAAAACAGCGACTATCGGCACCCACCGGCATGAATATGAGTATGAAATTCCGATGACCGATGCAAACGAGATATTGAATAATCTTTGCCGAAAACCGTTAATCGAAAAAACCCGTCATTTCGTTACTGATGACGGTCATCTTTGGGAAATAGATGAGTTTGAAGGCGACAATCAGGGTTTGATAGTCGCTGAAATTGAATTGGACGAGACGGGGCAGTCTTTTTCAAAACCGCCTTGGGTGGGCGAGGAAGTTACCGGGGATTTGCGTTATTACAACAACAATCTGGCTGTGCATTCGTATTCGGAATGGCGCGAAGATTAAATATTTCAGTCACCTATTGAAATATTAGGAGTCTTGCCCTATATTTCTCGCATGAGAAAATTAATTTTTGTTGTTTTATTGCTACTGCCGATTCAATGTTTTGCGGGAAGCTTGGATGATGCTTTAAGAAACATTGAGGCTGAGTGGGCGTCTATTTATTACAATACGCCCAAAAGCAAACAGGGGCCTGCTTTGGTTCAATTGCTCGACAAAGCCACGGGCTTGGTTCAGCAATATCCGAATGCCGCCGAACCTATCTTTTGGCAGGCCGTGGTCAAGGCGACTTATGCCGATCACCAAGATGCGTTTTCTGCGCTCGGCGCCATTCATGAGGCGCGTGACTTGCTGGTCAAAGCCATTAAAATCAACCCGGAAGTCATGAGCGGATCGGCTTATGTGACCTTAGGCACGCTTTATTACATGGTGCCGAAGTGGCCTGTCGCATTTGGCGATGACAATGCCGCCAAGCAAATGTTGGAAACTGCGCTTAAAATCAATCCTGACGGCATTGATGCCAACTATTTTTACGGCGAATTCCTGATGTTACATAATAAGCCCAAGGATGCGGCTCTTTATTTTGAACGGGCAGCGGCAGCTCCGGTGCGTACTGAACAACCTTATGCCGACAACCAGCTTAAAGCCGAAGCAAGGCTGGCTTTAAAAAACACCCAAAAACGAAAAATCAGCGGCGAAAAAGGCCTGTTTTTGTCTTTATTTAATTCGGCAAGCGCAAACTAAGATTCACCAAGTCTTTGTCCCCTTGGTGAAATTGCAATTATCCCTCGGATAAATGATGGCTTTAGCAAACTCGGCATTCAATCGTGCAATGCTTTCTGCTAGAATAGCGCCCTAAATTAAAAATCAACTTTCTGGTAATAATTATGGCTTTTGTCGTCACTGAAAACTGTATTAAATGCAAATTTACTGATTGCGTCGATGTATGCCCTGTAGATTGCTTTCATGAAGGCCCTAACTTTCTAGTTATCGATCCCGATGAATGCATTGACTGCACGTTATGCGAACCCGAATGCCCTGCCAACGCAATTTTCGCAGAAGATGAATTGCCGGAAGGACAGGAATCTTTCATCGCGTTAAACGCAGAGCTGTCCAAGCAATGGCCTACTATTACGGACGTAAAGCCGGCTTTACCCGATGCGGATGAGTGGAACGGTAAAGAAGGCAAGCTCAAGTTTCTGGAAAAATAATCCGTTTTCGGACAGTTGTCGGGCAACGAAAAGCAGTCACCTAAAGCGGCTACTTTTGCTGCCCGATCTAAAACTACAGCGCTATAGAACAGAAACGATCAACGCAAACACGAAGACGAAAATCACAAAAAGCGCAAACACGCCTTTTTTGGTCAGTCCCGCCCACGTCGACTTCAATTCGGCCAGTAATGCCAGCTTGACATCATTCGATGCAAGGATTTTTTTGCATCGCCCACGCAATGTCTGCATTTCCTCTTGCGCTTCCTGTTCGGCAATAATCTCGGCAATTTTCGAGTAAAAACTGCCGCATTCAGGGCATTTTATATCGCGATCATTACGTTCATGACCGCATACTGAACATTTATTCACACATCCTCCACAAAAAAATATTTCTTCAGGATTCCTCGATTCGGTACGGCTCCATCTGAACGGATTCAACTTGCCGGCCCAGCATCATACAAACTCCGTTATAGCGCTCATTCCCAGTTGAAGAAAATTCAAACAAAAATGTTCGCTGCAATTGTATTTTACCGGTTTGCTCCCTTTTTAGCCGGATGCTGTTTAGGGCCACATACTCATCAAGCATTTGTACCTCCAGATTCAGGCAATGTACTTTGACTGCTTTAAACGCAATTTCCTTCGCCTGCTGTCCGTTAATCCAGTACAAGTATGCGCCCAGTAATAAAGCTATTAAAATAAGATCGTCCAGCATAGGCTATGATTGGCTGTGATTAAAGTAAGTTAACTCTATTGTACTAAGATTTTTCGCAAGCCCTCTCGGCAATTGCTCCTGCATAAGGCCATGGATGATCTGTAGTAGAGCAGCGCAGGAGCAGTTGTCGAGGAACAAATAGTCGAACGGAGAAAAAATGAAACTTCCCATCACCGGCGGTTGCCTTTGCGGATCGGTCAGATATGAAATTTCGGCCAAACCGATCAGTGGGTTCAACTGTCATTGCCGAACCTGTCAAAAATCGATTGGCGCGCCTTATTTTGCAGGAATGTTTGTTCCTGCCTCAGCCCTGACCATTACCGGTAACTATAAAGAATATGCAACTATTGCGGCCAGCGGCAACACGGTTTACCGTGCTTTTTGCCCCGAATGCGGAACCTCGCTGTTCGGCAGGAACGGTACATTTATTGACATAAGGACGGTCGCTGCGGCAACCCTTGATGATCCCGGTATTTTTCAGCCGCAAAAAGATATATGGGTGGCCGATGCTCAGCCGTGGGACTACATGAATCCGGATTTGCCGAAATTTGACGGCAACCCCTGGCATTGAGTTAAGCTAACTGCCATTCGTGTTTACTTGGAGAACTTATGAATTCCAAACAACTTAGCATCGTTGAAATCCAACCTGACGCAGAACATAAATATTCCGTGATATGGCTGCACGGTTTAGGCGCTGACGGCCATGATTTTGAGGGACTAGTTCCCGAGCTGCATTTAACTGCCGAAGCGAATATCCATTTCATTTTTCCCAACGCGCCGGTTCAGCCTGTCACCATCAACGGCGGCATGTCTATGCGCTCCTGGTACGATATTTTGGAGATGTCGCTGGAACGCAAAGTCGATATTGACGGCATCTACCAATCGGCCGGCTTGATTGAACCGCTGATCCAACGGGAAATTGACCAAGGCATTCCATCCGCCAATATTTTGCTGGCCGGATTTTCTCAAGGGGGAGTGATTGCGCTCCATGCGGGCTTAAGACATCCGCAACCATTGGCCGGAATTGTTGCATTATCGACTTACTTGCCGACCGTTGAGCAGTTAAAAAGTGAGCGTTCAGCCGCCAACAATGCCACGCCGATATTTATGGCTCACGGCATCATCGATCCTGTCGTAGCGGTTGAGTCCGGCAAAGCCGCATGTGATACGCTTAAATCGATGGGCTATGGCGTCGAATGGCATGATTACTTGATGGAGCACAGCCTTTGCGCTGAAGAAATCGAGCACGCTTCAGCGTTTATGAATGCGATTTTTAGATGACGTAAAACAGGTGTGTCCGGCAAAGACTGTTCTTTGCCGGGTTAACCGAATGGGCGGGCATTAACCCCGCTTAACGTGCTGAGGCGGTATGTCGCGTTTTGTTGCGCCGGTATAAAGCTGCCTTGGACGGCCTATTTTTTGTTCAGGATCGGCTATCATTTCATCCCAATGCGAAATCCAGCCTACAGTCCTGCCCATCGCAAACATCGCGGTAAACATATTGGTGGGGATGCCTAGTGCGTGCAGCACGATGCCGGAATAATAATCGACGTTCGGGTAGAGTTTTTTCTCGATAAAATACTCATCTTCAAGCGCAATGCGTTCCAATTCCAGAGCCAATTTAAATATCTTGTCGTCATGCAAGCCGAGTTCCGTGAGCACTTCATGACAAGTTTCACGCATTAATGTCGCGCGCGGGTCATAATGCTTATAAACCCGATGACCGAAGCCCATCAGTCTGAACGGGTCGTTTTTATCTTTGGCCTTGCTTATAAATTTGGAAATGTTCGAAACATCATCAATCTCTTCCAGCATATTGAGCACGGCCTCATTGGCGCCGCCATGGGCCGCTCCCCAAAGGCAGGCAATACCGGCAGTAATGCAGGCGTATGGATTGGCGCCGCTGGAACCCGCTAAGCGTACGGTTGATGTCGAGGCATTTTGTTCATGATCGGCATGCAGGATCAGGATTCTGTCCAACGCTTTGACCAGTACCGGATTGGGCACGAAGTCGTCGCAAGGAGTGCTCAGCATCATGCGCATAAAGTTTTCAACGTAACTGAGCTTGTTCTGCGGGTACATAAACGGCAAGCCGGTGCTGTATTTATGACACATCGCGACGATGGTGGGCACTTTGGCAATCAGGCGGATTGCGCTTAGATCGCGATCCTTCTTGGATTTAATGTCCAGTGCGTCATGATAAAACGCTGACAACGCGCCGACGACAGCAACCATAATGGCCATCGGGTGAGCATCGCGGCGAAAGCCTTTGAAAAAGTTAGTCAGCTGATCATGCACCATCGTGTGCAGGGTTATGGTGCTTTCGAACTGTTGCATTTCATCTGGATTGGGCAGTTCACCATTCAGCAGCAGGTAACAAACTTCCAAAAAAGTGCAGTGTTCTGCCAGTTGTTCGATAGGGTAACCCCGATACAGCAGTATCCCCGCCTCGCCGTCTATATAGGTTATCGATGAACTGCAGCTGGCCGTAGAGGTAAAGCCGGGGTCATAGGTAAACATGCCGGTCTTCTGGTACAGAGACTGGATATCGACTACATCGGGGCCAATAGTCCCAGATAAAATAGGCAACTCGCATAAAGATTGAGTTTCCTCATTTAAGGTAACACTGCGCTGTTTAGTCATGGGTTTCTCAGTTTTGTAACAGAATTTGTAGCATCATCAAAAGGCCTGACAAATCGGGATGTTTCTCGATTTGCTAAACCATTTGCATAATTAATCTTGTCTAGCATTTTAAAGGGAGTTTGCTCAGAAAGTAACAAACTCCGGAAAATATCTTTCATTATCGTTAGTTCTGCTTTGTCGGATTATACATGAGCTCGTCATACCCGGCGGGAGCAGGTATCCAGTGCCATGGATGGTAAGCCAAAACCGGTCCATGGTGCCTGGATTCCGGCAATTTCTGCCGGAGTAACAAATCCGACAAAGTAGAATTAGGGCAGCAAAAAAAGCTCAGACAGAAGCTGCCTTGTCTATCGCTTGTTTTGCCAGCTCAGTCACCTTGGTCCAGTTTTTTGATTTTACCACATCCACAGGCGCCAGCCATGATCCGCCGACGCAGGCGACATTGCTTAGCTGCAAATAACTGTTGTAATTTTCCGGCGAAATGCCCCCGGTCGGGCAAAAAGTCACTTGGGGGACAGGTCCTGCGATGGATTTCAGCATCGGTATGCCGCCCGCCGCTTCGGCCGGGAAGAATTTGAAATGATCCAGTCCGTACTCCATGCCCAGCATCAGTTCCGACAGTGTGGCGATGCCTGGAATCAACGCTATATTTCCGGCATTGGCGGCTGCCAATAACTTCGGCGTTAATCCGGGGCTAATCGCAAACACGGCACCGGCCTCTTCCGCTGCTTTTAATTGTTCAGGTGTGGTAATGGTGCCCGCGCCGACGATCGCGCCTTTTACTTCCCGGCTGATCAGTCTGATCGCATCCAGCGCTATTGGGGTGCGCAGCGTTATTTCCAACACTTTAATTCCGCCGGCGACCAAAGCCTGCGCCAGAGGAACGGCATCCTCCAGATCCTGGATGACCATCACAGGCATCACCGGGCAGGTGTTTAAAATAATGTTGGGTTGAATTTTCCAGTTATTTTGAGTCATTGTTTTTTACCAAATTTTTATAATTATTAATCGACGACAAACAGGTTACTGGCGCCGGTCTCGGCAGAGGAGGCGCCCCGACGGAAACCGCCGAACAATTCGCGGCCCATGCCGAAATGGTGGCCTTTGGCGCTATTGGAAGCCGGAATTCTGGCGTCGAATTCAGCGGCGTCCACCCGGACATTGACTTCGCCGGATTGGGTGTTCAGATAAATGATGTCGCCGGTGCGCACTTTCGCCAACGGGCCGCCATCCTCGCACTCGGGGCACATGTGGATGGCCGAGGGTACCTTGCCCGAAGCGCCGGACATCCGGCCATCGGTAACCAGCGCGACCTTGAAGCCCTTGTCCTGCAATACACCCAGCGGCGGCGTCAATTTGTGCAGTTCGGGCATGCCGTTGGATTTCGGCCCCTGGAAACGCAGCACCACGATAACATCCTTCTCTAGTTCGCCGCGTTTAAAGGCGGCAACCACGTCGTCCTGATCGTCGAATACCATCGCAGGCGCTTCGACGATCTGGTGTTTTTCCGCTACCGCGGAAACTTTGGATATGCCGCGGCCCAAATTGCCGTGCATTACATGCAGGCCGCCACCTGCGGCAAAAGGCTTGGTGACGGTGCTGATAACTTCCGCGTCCAAAGAGGCTTCAGGGCACGGCGCCCAGGTTAACTTGCCGTCAACCAGTTTGGGTTCCTGATGATAACTGCTCATGCCGCGCTGATCGGCAATCGTCAGTATATCTTCATGCAACAAGCCGTTCTTCAGCAGTTCGGCAATCAACACGCCCATGCCGCCGGCGGCCTGGAAGTGATTGATGTCGGCCTGGCCGTTCGGATAAATACGGGTTAACAACGGCACTGCCCTGGAAAGCTGGTCAAAATCATCCCAGTTGATGATGATCCCGGCCGCGCGAGCAATGGCGACCAGATGGATCGTGTGATTGGTGGAACCGCCCGTCGCCAATAAGCCGACAATGGCATTCACAATCGCTTTTTCGTCGATCATATGCCCGATCGGACGGAAATCATTGCCCAGCGCAGTAAATTTCAACACTTGTCTTGCTGCGGCTTTGGTCAGTTCATCGCGCAATGGCGTATAAGGATTGATGAATGAGCTGCCCGGCAGATGCAGCCCCATAATTTCGACCATCATCTGATTGCTGTTTGCGGTGCCGTAAAATGTGCAGGTGCCGGCGCTGTGATAGGACGCCGCCTCGGATTCGAGCAGTTCTTTTCTGCCGATTTTA
>Ga0208789_1000950_pt1 | contig 20100 bp, 16 predicted proteins | sample Methanotroph_Enr_FD_187368 | JGI IMG/M metagenome (GOLD analysis project Ga0208789, IMG submission 187368) | Enriched soil microbial communities from Old Woman Creek wetland in Ohio, USA - Methanotroph_Enrichment_5 (SPAdes) (version 2) | ecosystem: Environmental > Terrestrial > Soil > Wetlands...
CCCCCAGCGTGTACTCTAAATTGTGAACCCGCATGACAAAAAGACTATTAGCCGGCACGACATCAAATACCCCTTGCCCGGCGGCCCCGCCGGCAAAAACTCCAAAAACCGCTAAAATAACCCCCAAAACCGTCGCCTTAACCATAATTCATCCTTTCTATTACTGTTTGTTATAGATTAGATGCACTTCCTTACCGTTTTGTTACAATTAAAAAATTATATTACCCATACCCAAAAAGCGACAAAATTCACCCCATATCGAGATTGCCAGTAGCCGTCACTTGGCTCATTGGGGCTAAATATAAGTTGACAAGGGTATTACCCCCTGCTAATTTTACTGTGAATGCTTATTTAGAACAAATTTGCACAACTGCATATTTTATATGGAGATAAGAAAATGCGATTTCGTATGGACGTGTGCGTTTTATTATTGGCAACACTCACTTGCGGGGCAATGGCTGTAGATCCCAATACCGACCTGTCACAAGGCCAGGTAACTTTCCCCTACACCGCCGAGATTACAGGTACAGATATTTACATGCGATCCGGCCCCGGCATGAACAACTATCGCTGCGGAAAGCTTTCGGTACCCGAGCAGGTAACCGTCGTAGCAGAGCAGAACGGCTGGTCAAAAATACTGCCGCCCGAAGGCTCTTTCAGCTGGATATCCAAAGAAAACGTTAAATTCGATCCCGAGCACGCCGAAACCGGCGTAATCACAGCCGATGACGCAAGGGTATGGGCGGGTTCGGAATACGTCGAACCGATGCACTCAACCAGCTTGCAGGTCAAGCTGGCCAAAGGCGCAAAGGTCAAGCTGCTGGGCGAGGAAAAAGGCGATTATTATAAGATCGCACCGCCCGAAGGTGCTTATCTATGGGTAAATACCCAGTACACACGGTTTATTGGCGCAGGTGTTGCCGCAAAGCAAGAGCCGCTGGCCACTATCGATGTAAATACGCCCGCATCTGACGCAAACGCGCCGCTGGTTGAAGTGAACGAACCCAACATGCCAAAGCCTGCCGTCCGCAAGCCGACAGTCGAAGAGATCAAACTCAAAGAATACCGCGAGTTGGCCAAGCAGGTAGATGTCGAGCGTGCAAAGCCCATGGATCAGCAGAACTGGACGCCCATTCGCGAGGGTCTTACCGCAATAGCCGATACCAATGATGCCGGCCGGGCACAGAAATACGCAAAGGCCCAGCTTGACCGAGTCGAAGGTTTCGAGCTTGCCCAGACAGCCGGCAAAGCATTGAAAGAGCAGAACGAACAACTTGCCGCATCACGTCAGCAGATTGAACGCAAACGGCAGGAAGAACTTGCCAAAGTTCCGACCGTCGGCAAGTATGTGGTAATCGGAATAATCAAGCCCTCACTGCTTTACAGCGCCGACAGCCAGAACAAGCGTTATGTAATAACGGATGATTCAGGCAAGATCATTGCCTATGCCGCCCCTGCTCAATCGATAGCTGGACAGGATGTAAGCTCGTTCTTCAATAAGAAAGTCGGCTTGGTTGGTGAAATAACACGCGACCCCCAAAGCGGCTCAAGCCTGGTTACGTTTACGGCCATAGAGGAAATCAAATAGTCAGAGTTAGTTTATAAGTCGAATTACCAGGCACAGTCAAAAGGCTGTGCCTTTTTTATGCGCGGTTTATTTCTTCTGGATGGGTTTACCTAAAATGCCAAGTGTATCGGCAATTACAGGCAGTGCTGTTTTTTCGATCACGGGATCTTCAAGCGGCCCTTTCACAGTAACTCTGACAATAGCCGGTATCATCCCTTCAGCAAGCGATTCCAGCATCGATGGCTGATTTTGTGATCTTGGACCCGCTGCGGTAAAGGCGAGATTGACGTTTGCAGGTTTTAAGTGTATTGAACCCTCGCCGCGCATTGTCAGCGATCTGCCCCTCAAATCGAGTCTGTCTATAAGCAGTTCGTCTCCGCTTAGATAGGCCGCTGCGCTCATTTCATCAAAAGCATAATCGGTAGGTTCTGTAAACTTCATTACAAGAAGCACCTTGCCGAGGAACGAAACTTTTTCAACATGCATATCGCTGGTTTCAATGAGCACATAGCCGCTTCTCGTACCACCGGCAGTGGGAACACTAAGCCGTATCGAGCCGCTCATTGCACCGCTGATATAGTTTTTGGCATTTAGCCTGCCCGGAAATATAAAGTCGTTGACCAAAATTTTATCGAACACGGCTTCCATACTGTAGCCTTTTCCTTGCAACTTGACATCACCGGCAATCCTGCCGCCACATATATCGGCAGCGAAGTCGTTAGCTTCCAAAATCTGTAGCTTATCATTGTAGTGCAGTAAGGCGACGCCGTTTTCAAAAAGCCTGTCCTTTATAAACATGCGACTGGCACTGAGCTTCGCATCGGCTTTGAAATTGTTGTCCGATCCGCAATACTCAGCGGTGATATCCAAGCCTGCCGTGAGGTGTTCCACAGGAATATTGGAACGCACTGAGCAGTCCTTAAAACCCAGGTGCCCCTTGAAACTGATACTATTAATATCGTTTGCGTTTCGAGAGATAAACAACTCATCTGCATGCGCCGATAACAAACCCTTGGGGTCATATTTATCAAACTGACCTCGCATCACAGCGGGCAAGAGCCTTCGCAGACGCGAATCGAATTTGATATCGTTAATATCACCATGAAAAATGCCCCCGGCAAATTTGCCGTTAGCAATTTGCGCCTGGCCGCTGCATCGCAAAAACTCATTTGCATCTGCACCCCCAACGCGAGCCGAAAGCCCTGAAATCGTAACCTTTTGATCTGCAAAATGTATATTTCCGCGTACATTCGTAAAGACGTAAGGAATTTCGGAAATTTGTATATCGTTCCCAAGACATTCAATTGCAATACCGTCTTTCACACTAAAGCTGTTCGAATCACCTTCGACGCGGGTGCGGAAGTTTATAGGGCCGGCGAGTTTTATATTTTTCAAGGCGGAAACTGCTTGAGGAATTCTGCCCAATAATTCGTCTTTCAATTCAAGCTCGTTTGCCTCCACAGCCAGATCATATTTTGAATTATAGCCGTTGGGGTCCGGCCATATCTGGCCCGCAAGCTTGAATCGGCAGCCTTGGTAATTTCCTGTGAGATTTTCAAGTCCGATCCAGTTATCTGTAAGCACTGCCCGGACTTGCGCCTGCTGGAAATCAAAAAAATCACCGCACTTGATTGTCCCATCCTGAATTTTTATCAGAGCCCGGTATTTGGCAGCTTCCCCAGTTTTGACGGAAGCTTCAATATCTAAAACACCGGATAAGCCGTACTTTTTGAAAAGCTGCTTTTGCCTTTCCGAAAGAGCAGATACAAGCTCCCGGTCCATCGGAATATTTTTGCCCGAGAGCAATATCTCATAATTATTTGCATCTTTTACAAGGCCGTTAATAACGATCTGCTTTTCGCCGTCGCTACAACGTACCTCCTTGAGATGTATTTCGTTGGCTTCATCTATAAGCAGTCTGCCGGTCAAATTATTCAGCGGGTAAGGCATGTAGTGGAATACAGCACTGGTATTTTTAAGTTCTATGCCGGTCGTATGGCTCTTTTTACCATCAGCGGATTTTACAAACCTGAAATCCACCCCGATCGTACCTTTCGGCGAGAGACTTAGCCATCCTTGTTTCGCGCGACTGTTCAACGCCTCATAAAGATCGTCATCTAGGATCATATTCTGGCTTTGAAGCTGGATATCTGCATCCCATGTTTCGCCAATATCGCGAGCAAAACCAGATACCATGACATCGACGTCCTTGTGTTTGCCTTTGATTGAATTGAGCTTCACCTGCGAATTGGTGAAATCTATTGTGCCTGCGAGCTTATCAAGCTTGTAAGGAAAATTCGCGTACTGTACTGAAACATCTTTGCACGTCAGAATGCCCCGGCATCGCGTCTGTTTGATGTCGGAAAAGTTTCCCTCGGCCTCGATTTCAACATCAACCCAGCCTGTTGGACCATAATTTTTGAAAAATTTCCTGCATACGCGATTGTTTATGGTTTCCAGCAGGCTCTGGCTGTAAACAAGCGCATTAGGGATAGATGCGGACGTATGATAAAGATTCTTAATTTCTGATCGGATCGCGAATTGAGGCGCGACCCTGTAATTTTCTATTTTGCCGGAACATTCTATCGTGGTGCTTGCGCCAAGACGAGTCGTAAATGTTTTGATCGCAAAAGTGTTTGCGTCATACTCCGCACGCAGATGCAGATCGTCGAGGCTCCAGTAATTATCGAATATACTGAAATTGGCCCAGGATATCCTGCCGTCGAGATCGATCTTGCCGGCTGCACCGGTGCGCCATATGCCGATAAGGTCAGAACCTTTTTCGTCGCCTTTATCTGAAGTAAGAACTCTGAATTTCAGGTATTCAGTATTTTGCTCAACGCACTCAAGCCTGGAATTTATCGGGATATTAAGTAATTCCTTACGAACACTCGCGGCTATCTTGGTGTATCTTAGCGACCCGCTCTCAAGAATTATATCTGGCACATGAGGGCTTGAGCCTGCGCCGGCAACGAACTTTAGCAGCCCCGCATTCCACCTGCGCATATCTGCATCGTACTGCACATCTATTACGAAATCTTTAACGATTATTTTCCGCAATTTGAGCTTTTGAAAGATCATAGCCCAGATTCCGAATTTCGCGTCGACCTGGCCCGCCCTGAACACGGTATCGTCATAGCCCGGCTTTTCGACATTGGGCCTTATTGAAATGCCCTTTATCCGGACCGCGCCGTCGAAACTGAAAACCACATCATTAACTTCGACCTGCGCGGATGTAAGCTTCGCAAGTGAGCCGCGAACAAAACTTATACCGATAGCCGACGAATGTCGCCAAAGCGACAGCCCGGCCGCAAAAACGACCGCAGCGATTATCGCAGCAGTTATTAGCTTTCGCCCGCGCTTGACGGCTTTTTGGGATTCCACCAATTCAATTTCTCTTAAAAGAGCTTACTATTTCTTTTTGGCTATTGCCTTGTCGGCGATGTCTTTTCGATAATACGCACCATCAAAGCTGATAAGCGAGCAGGCTTCGTATGCGCGTTCCTGCGCCTGCGCAACGGTCGCACCGACCGCGGTTACACCAAGAACCCGGCCGCCGGCTGTGACAATTTTTCCGTCCTTCGAAGCTGTGCCGGCATGGAACACCACAACATCCTTTAATTTGCCCGCAGCTTCAAGGCCTTCAATAACTTTGCCTTTCTGGTAATCACCCGGATATCCGCCCGAAGCGATGACTACACAAACAGCGGGTCTTTCATCCCATTCAAGCGTTACCTCGTCAAGCCGGCCTTCGCAGGTGGCCAGCATTATTTCGAGCAGGTCGCTTTTGAGCCGCATCATTATTGGCTGCGTTTCCGGATCCCCGAAGCGGCAGTTAAATTCGAGTACTCTTGGCCCTCCTGCGGTAACCATAACGCCCGCGTAAAGAACACCCCTGTAAGGAGTTCCGTTGCGGTTCATGCCGTCGACCGTCGGAACAAAAACTTCCTTCGTGATCTGTTTCATTAACGAATCTGTTATCAGAGGTGCCGGGCTATATGCGCCCATACCGCCCGTGTTCGGGCCTGTGTCGCCATCGCCGATGGGCTTATGGTCCTGGGCGGTTTCCATGATGTATATATTTCTGCTGTCGACAAATGCGAGTATTGATGCCTCTTGACCGAGAAGTTTGTCCTCTACGATAAGTGTATCACCGGCATCACCGAATATACGCTGCTTCATTATTTGTTCCGCAGCTATAATGCCATCGGCTGGCTCGTCACAAACGAATACTCCCTTGCCCTTGGCCAGGCCAGCAGCCTTTACTACCACCGGCTCATCGCGGCTGGCAATGTACTGCCGTGCATCTTCAAAATCGGTAAACATTCTGCTTTCGGCGGTAGGTATACTGTTTGCACGCATGATCTGTTTGGCAAATGCCTTGTCCGCTTCAAGCTGGGCGGCCGCGCCGCTTGGACCAAAGGCCTTGATGCCTGCTTTTTCAAATGCGTCGACTATACCCGCCGCAAGCGGGTCTTCAGGTCCTATAATCGCCAGCCCAACCTTGTTCTCGGTCGCGAATGTTATGAGACCATTGATATCATCTGAAGCTATAGAAACATTAATCCCGCAAAGGGCTGTTCCGGGATTACCAGGAGCGATGAAGAGTTTGGATATTTTGCGGGACTGCTTGAGCTTCCAGGCTATCGCGTGTTCGCGGCCGCCATTGCCGACCAGAAGTACGTTCATTATTTACCCTTATTTCAGTATTGATAAACCTTCAAAGCCCGTAAGTGTACCACAAATGTTTAAAATAACAAGGCACGCTGGCGCTTTTATGCACTGGATTTGAGCAAGCGTTTACGGCATACTGTCGGCATGAGAAAAAGAATACTTGAAATAGCCGCTTTGCTCCTGGGTAACCCCACTGCTCCGTACCGCGAAGGACTTATTCGGGAGTCGATTATCAATTTTTGCAGCGGGCTGGGAATCGAGACGCGAATTGATAAGCTGGGCAATGTGATCGCCAAATACCAATGCGGGGGGAATAAGCCGGTAATCGCATTCAGTGCGCACATGGATCATCCGGGGTTCATAATAGAGAAGTGCACTCCAAAAACACTAAGCGCATTATTTTACGGGGGAGTTGATAAGAAATATTTCCCGGGTGCAAAGCTTATTATTTATACCGAAGATGGCCCATGCAAAACCAGGGTACTTTCGGTCTCTGCTGCAAAAAAAGAGAGAGCCCTTCGTGCAAGGCTAAGCCCTGTCAAATGCCGCCGGGGCGATATGGCCTGCTGGGATCTGCCCTCAATGAAGATCAAAGGCGACCTGCTCTATAGCCGGGCCTGCGACGATTTAGTTGGCTGTGTTTCGATTTTGGCCTTATTTGAAGAACTGATCCGCAGAAATGTCGGGGCAAACGTCCTCGGCCTCTTTACAGTGGCAGAAGAATCGGGCTTAAACGGGGCCAAATACATCTGCACTCAAAAGCAACTCGGGGCCAAAACTCCGATCATAAGCATAGAAACCAGCGCCCGCCGGCCTGATGCGAAAATTGGAAACGGCGTCGTTATCCGGGTCGGAGATAAACGATCTATCTTCTCTCCTCAAATTACATCTTACCTCTTTGAAACCGCCCAGAAACTGGCCACACAGAATCGACGATTCAAATTCCAGCGTAAGCTCATGGATGGCGGCACATGCGAAGGCACTGTATATCACAGTGCAGGCCAGCCCACAGGCGCGGTATGCATTTGCCTTGGAAATTACCACAACCGCAACGACAAACATATAACGATCTCGCCGGAGTTCGTGTCCATTAACGACTTGGAAAACATGGTTGAGCTTTTGATCGAGATCGCCCGCACTGGCTTTGCTCCGCAGCCGTATAGAAAAGCGGTCTTTCGAACTGAAAAGGGAACTCTGGGGCAGGTACACCTGCTTTCAAAATAGCCTTTGTATGGTATAATGCCAGCATATGCGATATCAACATATAATCTGGGATTGGAACGGCACGCTCATCGACGATGTGTGGCTCTGCGTCGACGTGCTCAATACGCTTTTGTCACGGCGGAACATGGCCGCTGTTACTATCGATTATTACCGCGCCACTTTCGGATTTCCCGTGAAGAATTTTTATGAAGGGCTGGGCTTTGACTTCAGCACCGTTTCTTACGAGAGCTTAGCGGCAGAATACATTACCGAATACAATCACCGTCGTTTTGAATGCGCACTTGCACCGTATGCTCTTGAAACTATTGAAAGGCTTTCAGCTGCCGGTATGAAGCATTCGATCTTATCCGCATACCAGCAGGATATGCTTGAAGACGCGCTTCGATTTTATGGTATATGCGACCTGTTTTCAAATCGCGTGGGAATGACGGATTATTATGCCCACAGCAAGGCACAAATGGGGCTGAGCCTGCTGTCCAAACTTGATCTTAAGCCCTCGTCGGTAATTTTGATTGGTGATACGCTGCACGATTTTGAAGTTGCAAGCGATCTCAATATTGATTGCGTACTGGTAGACCGTGGACATCAGCATTCCAGTCGTCTTACGCAAGCCGCGCCAAAAGTTGTAAACTGCATTTCACAGCTGGCTGCCTGCTTATGATCAGAATATGATCTGTGCACGCAAAGCAATAACTACCGCATCATCAATCGAACTATCGCCGCCGGGGTTATGAATATATTGTAACGAAGGCGTGACATAGAGGAATTTTGTGATCTGCGCATTGTAAAAAGTCTCGTATACCACTTCTTGATTTTCGCCGCTATCGGCATCATCGCTCAATCTTCCCAAAGCAATGCCCGCTGCCGCGACATCATCATCCCTGCCATCAAACAATCCGGTATAGCTCAAGCCGCCGCTGTAAAACTGTCTAACAAAATTAACATTCTCATCCGCCCAGCCATATCTTGCGAACACACCCAAACCCTGCTGATCTTCCGTATCGCTGTTCTCTTTCCAGACAAGCTGATCACCGCTGAAATAAAAGCCGTTGTCGTCGCGTTTAATATCGCCGTCGAATGCTTCTTTTTCCTGCGGGTCATACCACACGCCCAGCCTGTAAGCTCCGATGAGCGGCCCTTTGCTCGAATCAAAATGCGGCACAACGCCGGTTTCAAAAACCGAAAAATAATCATCTTCGCCGTGGAATGCCGTATTAAATCCGGTCGTTCTTCCGTCGGCCTGGGCATCTCCAACACCGCCGCTGATATACCACCATTCTATCGGATTATAATAAACCACCGCGCCAAGACCCCTGTCCGGAAACGGGATAGTTGGATTATTGATCAGCGCGAGATTGAGAAATTGCGTGTTCTCATCATTCGCAAATCTGTTACCGTCAAAGCTAACCGGGCACCCACGGCATTCAAACCCGCCGGTTAGATCTAGCTTTCCTATCCTCACCCTAAGCGACTCATTGCCGATCATTTGCTCATACCATAATTCAGTAATATCCAGACTTCGATACCCAGCAGCATCGCCATTAACATTGAAAGTGCTGCCCACTGAATTATCGTTAATACCATCAGACCAGCTGCCCTCGGCAAGCATGTAAGCGCTTGCGCCTTTTATGCCTGCAAGTTTTTCGAGATCGAAACCCCCTTCAATATCATAGCTGCCGGTGTATCTTCCGGCCCTGTTATGTGTGCTCAAGCCGCCGCGAACATTCTGCTGATAAATCTGAGTGAGGCTAACAGTGAATTCAACACCACTTGGTTCAAGCAGATCATTCATCCCGTATAGGCCGTCTGTAAGATTTTCTCTCTCCAATATCGAACCTTTGGGTTCCTCGTTGTGTGCAATAGCCCATGGATTTATTAAAAGATTGATAATAATTATGATTATAACTTTTTTCATATCAAAGCCTCTGCAATTTGCGACTTACTTCCTCGTCCTTTAGTATCGGCAAATTTGGATAGGCGCATAAAAAAAGCCCGACTAATCGGGCTTGACGGTTTACAGGGCAAGTTAAGCGTTTTTTGCTTTTTCGGTTTGTGCCTTTTCGGCCTTTTCTCGCTGGATGGCTTCGTAAATTTCTTTTCTGTGTACCGTTATGTGCTTAGGTGCTGTAATTCCAAGGCGCACCTTATCACCCCTTACATCAACGATAGTGATCTCCACATCGTCGCCGATAATTATCGACTCATCCTTTTGTCTGCTAAGCACCAGCATGTTTGACTCCTTTGTGTTTGGCTGATAAACCGCTTATCGCCTCTTTTTATACGTTCGAAATACACTTTTGTTTATGTTTCCGAACTTCAAATATCTGGATTTAAAATATAATTTTATTTTCCTTTTACCTTTTCCAGGCAAGCTTTATGTCGTCCGATTTAGGTACCCGAAATACTTAAATTTTAAATTTTCTCTTATTTTGCCCCCTAAATGCGCAGACCCCCACCCCGTTTCTAATCTTTTACACATGAACCACTTGAACTTTTTACGCCTAAGCCTGTGTCTGCTTCCAGTACCTCAGCCGAACCGCAAGCCAATACCCCACTATTGAACCAAGCACACCCCATCCCACCATCTGAACAGGCAAAACTCCCAGCAACGCACTCGAATAAAATATCGCAGGCCAGTTCGCCGCCATATACTTAGCATTATCCACATTCACAAAGGCCATACTCACAACAGTTATTATCGCCGTAGCGGCTCCAGACCATATCCAGCTTGCGTCTAGGGCATATTTGATTAAAAATGCCGTGACACCCATCGCAAACATCACGCCGACACACACCTGCATATTTGCCGCCTGACCAACCACCATTTTTACTTGCTCGTCAGCAAAGCTAACATCTTTCACGAACATCTTCACAAAAAACATCCCGCCTAGCACCGCCGCAACAAGCGCGATCGCCCCATCAGCCAACTTGGCCCTCTTGGGCCCGCCATCGAGCGCCACCGCCTCGCTTTTCCGCAATTTTTCCGCCGCAAGCACCCCAAAATAGCCCATAGCAACAAACCCAACCCACACAAACCCCTCCCAGCACAGCGTCCGATAAATCGTAATCCGCTCACCAGCCGTGTTTGTATGCAGCATCAGGTCGAAAACCGTACCGCCCCTCAAACCCACCGCACAAAGCCCCGCAGGTACCGCCAGCACGCCTTTTTGCCTACCCAGCGGCCACCCGATAAAATAACCCACAAATCCAAGTACAAAACAAACCCCCGCAAGCACCGCTATCTTACCCGCATCCAGGTTAAGCACCACCGCCCCCATACCATCCGCCGGCCGGAACCAGTCCCACAAAAACCAGCCCAACACCGCCGCACCCATACCCATGATCAACGTCAGTTTGATCCTGCTCGTCCAAGATAATTCCATATTAAACCTCACCGCCCAGCTGGGCTCCATGCCGCAAACCATTACTCATGCCCGATCTACGTTCCTTCTGAGCATATTCTGTTCACTTTTGCCAAACTTATCAATATCTTTATGTCCGCCGACGTAAGTTTATTGCTACAATACCCATACCAGCGTATACTATAGTAAATAACTTCTGCCTGGTTTCTATTTTTAGGACATAAAAATGACTAACGCAACAAGCTTTATCGACCATGACAGGATCAATTCAACACTCGCCGCGGCAAAAACACCTTCGCAAGCCCAGCTCACCGAAATACTCGCCAAAGCCTTGGAGCTTAAAGGATTATCCACCAGCCAAATCGCCCAGCTCCTGCAGGTAACCGATCCCGACCAGCTCAAAAGCATTTTCGAAACCGCCCGCCAAGTCAAAACAGGCATTTATGGCCAGCGACTCGTGCTTTTCGCTCCTTTATATATCTCCAACCTCTGTGCCAACGACTGCGCATACTGCGCATTCCGCATACGCAACAAGGAACTCAAACGCCGAGCACTCCGCCAGGACGAGATCCGCCGCGAAGTCGAAGTCCTCATAAACGAAGGCCACAAACGCATCCTCCTCGTCGCCGGAGAATCCTACCCCGCACAAGGCCTGCAATACATTTTCGATGCCGTCGATTCCGTCTATTCCGTCAAAGCCGGCAAATCCGGCTCGATCCGCCGCGTTAATGTCAATATCGCCCCACTCTCTGTCGACGAATTCAAAGCCTTAAAAGCACATAATATAGGAACTTACCAGATATTCCAGGAAAGCTATCACCTGCCAACCTATCAAAAGATGCACCTGGCCGGCCCAAAAAAGGATTACGTCTGGCGAGTTGAAGCCCCCGACCGCGCCATGCAGGCCGGCATAGATGATGTCGGCGTCGGCATACTCTTCGGCCTTTACGACTACAAATTCGAGATCCTCGGCCTGATGGAACATATCGCCCACCTCGAATCCCGTTACGGCGTCGGCCCGCACACTATATCCGTACCCCGCCTCGAACCAGCCTGCGGATCCGATATCAGCGTAGACCCGCCATACCCCGTCGACGACACCACCTTCAAAAAGATCGTCGCCATCCTCCGCCTCGCCGTCCCATATACCGGCATAATTATGTCTACCCGCGAGACCGCCAGGATCCGCCGCGAAACCTTCGCCCTGGGCGTTTCCCAGCTTAGCGCCTCAAGCCGCACCAACCCCGGCGGATATTCCGAGAACGACCGCGACTTCGACCAGGCCCAGTTCTCGCTCGGCGACCACCGCAGCCTCGATGAAGTAATCGCGGATTTGGCACAGATGGGCTATATCCCCTCTTTCTGCACAGCCTGCTACCGCCTCGGCCGCACCGGCGACCATTTCATGGAACTCGCTAAGCCTGGCCAGATAAAATTCATGTGCGACCCCAACGCCCTGGCCACCTTTACCGAATACCTCCTGGACTATGCCACCCCCGCCACAAGGGAGCTAGGCAACAAAATGATAGCTGAAAAATTAACCCAGATCGCCCAAACCAACCCCCAAATGGCCGCCTCGGCCCAAAAAATGATTACCCAAATAGAATCCGGCCAAAGGGACGTCTATATTTAGAGGCTGGAAAAGAGTTTTGCCACGGATTAACCCGGATTTGCACACATTTAAAACTACTAAACGCTATTCCTGTAGCTAATGCTTGGTGCTGGTTGCTAGGTGCTGGGTGCTGGTTTTCTTCCTCTAAACGCTAAATGCTGCACGCTGAACGCTAGTTTCTCCGTGTCCTCAGTGATCTCAGTGGTTAATTCTTGTTGCTGGATGCTGGTTTTTCTCCTGACTTCTGTCTCCTGTATTCTTCCCCCTGACCCTAAACCCTGAACCCTAAATTTCCGATAAAACCACCGTATGCGCAAACAGCCGTTTAAAATCTGTGTTCATCATCCTAAATCTGTGCCATCTGTGGCCCAATACGTGGCCGAGCTTATACCTTTTATTTTCCGTGCGTTCAGTGTGTTCCGTGGTGAAATCTTTAAACCCGCAACTCGCAACTCGCAACCCGCAACAACTCTCCCGTCTTCTTCCCTAAACGCTAAACCCTCTTTCTCCGTGTCCTCCGTGACCTCTGTGGTAAAGTCCTTTTCCTCTTACCGTGCAAATCGTCCTAAAAAATCCGTGAAATCCGTGGCCGCGTTCACACTCATAGAGATCCTGATCGTAGTAGCCATCCTGGGCATCTTGGCCGCAATTATCTACCCCGAATACCAAAGCGCCGCCCAAAAAGCTAAAGAATCCGCCGCAAAAGAAAATCTTAGAATCCTAAGAGAAGCCATCGAACGTTACGCCCTCGACCATGACGGCGTGCCACCGGGATACCCTTTGAATAATGTAAATGTTACACCTACTTCTGGTGTGTTGAAACTCACGTTTATTAATTCTAAAAAATATCTCCAATCAATGCCTAAAAATCCATTTAACAATTTGGCTACACCACTTGTTTTAGATAACGCGTCAGTTTTACCGAATTTCGCGTCACAAAGTGACGTTTATGGTTGGATTTACAAACCAATTACAAAAACAGTCAAACTGAACTGGCCAGGAACAGATAGCGATGGCCTAAGCTATTATGATTATTGAGTTTTGCCATTAGGAACATTTGCGTCACTAGAATCTACCTTTTGAAATACGATTATCTCATCAGGATTCTGGTCTATATACGATGTGTCTGGCTCTTGTGCCCCTTTAATCCAGCCATAGTTTCGCCATTCTGCTTTCCATGTTTTTCCATCATCTGAAGCTTTGCCGATCAAAGTATCAATCATTCTGCCTTCTAATATGCCTTGAGGCATCTTCATTTCATAATCTTCAACAACAATTCGGACTTTAATCACTTTTGAACATGGGTCATATTGAGTCTCGACGGGACCCAGTGTAACAAAAATATATGTGCCTGGATCAGGCCCATCATTATAGAAGCCACCATTACTAATAATAATCTCTCCAAATATGCGGTGGTAAATCTTAGATATTGTTCCATCTTTTTCGAATTTAATTTGCCAGTTCGGAGATATTAATGACTGACGTGGAGCTTCCCATGTGCCTACCATTCGGCTAGGAAATTTATTTATATTATTAGCAGATATTGTTGAACTTTGTTTTTTTTGGCAAGAACAGAGCAGAAAGGGTATAGATAAAAGCACCAATGGCCAGCTTGCAATTTTCAGGAAATTTCGCAACATTATTCACCCTAAAATTTTTTGCACAGTTAATTCAGATGTCAACCAATTAATATGATTTACAATATGGTTTCATAATTTTACATAGTTAAAAAAAAAGAGGCAAGTGTTTAAACTTACCTCTTAATTCTAAACGTCTTTAGCTTATGCCAATTTCTTTCTCAAGAACAGACCACCAAGGCCCAGCAGAGCCATTGTCATAGGTTCAGGAACAACAGAATATGCTTGTACCTGGCCCAGTAAAACACCGTCACCATCAGTTTCAATTACATAAACCTTTGTAGCATCCTTCGATATATTTGCACTCGCTAATACGCCTGTAAGTGGGTACGGATTGCTGTAAGAACCAATCGTCCAAATCTCGCCATCAGTGGCGTCCGCTGCGAGGTCGGAAAGTGTGAGAACATCACTCACTTTAAAGAAGTATCCACTCGCATCCGTAGGCATAGTGGCGCCCAGAGCGAAATTATTTATGGCCGAAGAGCCATTGGAAAATATGCCGATATTAGTATCGCCATTAATGGTTCCAGAAACCGAAAATATTCCGGTTGCTGAATCAAAATAATTCGCTATTGGATTAACTGCATTATTCGTCGACATGAAATCAATAGCGGCATTCGCCATCGGGACTACGGCCAACAAGGCCACGATCAAAGCCAGTTTCTTCATTTGCGATCCTCCTTCAAAAGGAATTTCTAAATATTGTGTTTTTTCGTTTCTCGAAAACACATTTTGTAACTGTCGGGTAACCACTACCCGGCAACTATACGCGTTTTTGATTTTGCCCGTAAATCTCAGCACCTTTTGGGCCATCGATCCTGATCCGTGAAAATTTTCCACAAAATTAGTACAATCAATGGCCGTACCTGAATCCGAGACAAGGCCAGTCAACAAAGGTCCGAAAACATAATAACTGCCAAAACAGTTAACGATGCACAGACACTAAGTGACCTTTTGAAGAGTTATTCCCTTCCCCCACTATTGAAGAGTTCTCATTGGTTCCCAACCAACAGTTTTAATATACCACAAAGCCTTGCCCCATATCAATACTAAAAACACAAATTCCAAAAAATAATTAACCACAGAGACCCCAGAGAACACGGCGGCTGTAAACATAAGTATTATAAGACGTTACCTGTAAAGAAAAGAATTTTGCCACGGATTTACACGGATTTACACTGTTAAAAAACCATTCTTTTAACTTTTACCGACGAACCAAAATTAATCAGTAATCCAACTTCCATTCCAGTGGCTTTAAGGTAATTAAGTAGCTGTGCCTCGTACCTGGGCAAGTGTTCATCTGTAGCTTTGATTTCAACAATAATTTTTTTGTTAACGCACAGATCGGCGTAAAACTCCCCTACAGGTGTTCCTTTATAAGAGACCGTCAATCTTTTTTCGTGCTCTACATCAAGACACAAACCCAATATTTCGATCCCTAATGCGTTGTGATACACTTTTTCGGCAAAGCCTGGACCTAGCTGATTGTGAACTGTGTATGCTGCTTTAATAATTTTCTCAGTGATTTCCCCATATTTAAGCATATTTAGTCCTGCTTTTTGCTATAAATACAAAAAAAGGGACACCATTTGGTGTCCCTCTTATCCGTGTTAATCCGGAAAAATCCGTGCTGATCCGTGGCTTACTTCTTCCTTGCGAAGAACAGTCCACCAAGACCAAGCAACGCCATCGTCGCCGGTTCGGGAACCAGTGTGTAAGCCTGAACATCACCAGCCAACACGCCGTCGCCATCAGTTTCAATTACATAGACTGTTGTTGCGTTCGGCCCAATTTTGGCTGTTGCAATAACGCCTGTAACAGGATATGGGCTGGCATATGAACCGATTGTGTAAATCGGACCATCAGCTTTGCCTGCTGTCAAATCAGAAAGAACGTCACTGACATTGAAAAAGAAACCGCTTGCATCAGTCGGCATAGTTGAGCCGAGTACAAAGTCAGTTACAGCTTCTCCACCGTCTGAGAAGATACCTATATTCGTATCACCATTAACAGTTCCGGTCAGCGTGAATATCCCTGTGGCCGCATTAAAATAACTATCAATGGGACTGCTTGTAGGCATAAATGTAACCAACCCAGCATTGGCCAACGAGGCCATGCCCAGCATCAGTGAAAGTACTAACAACTTCTTCATGATCTCTCTCTCCTTAAAACACTAAACTTTCTTCATTTTATACCGGCCCGCGAACACCGCAGGCCGGCAATTCTACTTACTTTTTTTTAATTTGTCCAGAAGTGATAGTTTGTCTTATCACAAATCGTATTGGGGAACAATTGATCATTTTCATACTTATTATAGTAATTTTTGAAAATCGTCAGGTCCGTGCTTGTTACCCTCTTCTGACTTGAACTGTACGTCGTCGGTACACCAGCATGGTTAAGATCTGCGCAAATACCGCCAGCAGGTAACACTGAATTAGCGAGATTATACGCGGCTTTGAATGCCGTAAGATCTGTCGAAGTTACCCATTTCTTTAAAGGCGATGTACCTACACCTGCACCATTGATATCGCCGTGACAATTTCTCGAATATGCCCAGCAATTCGGTCTGCCGAAAGCAGCCCAATCACTATACATCGCTGTTGCAGTAGACTTCACAGCTTCGCGAGTCACAACAAAGTTAGCCGAAACTGCGGATTCGATTGCTGTATCCGCTGCACAACGTGCCTTAACTGTAACTGTGTAGTTGCCGGCTGCGGTATAAGTATAAACATGCGTCTGTGTGGCAGTGCCCCATGCACCTGTAACGCCATCACCCCATGTGAACTGATACTGAAGTGTATGACCAACAGTGCTTGTGGCACCAGTGGCTACGAACGTCTCAATACGACCACCATTGACCTTATCAGCAACAGCAGGAGCCGCTGTCGTCTTTGTCACTGTCGGGGTCGAAATTGTTTCGGTAGGAGGTGCGCCAAAAGCCGTATTAAGAGGCAAAGTTGCTACAGTCATCGGACCATCATATCCAACGATCCCGCCGCGAAGTGTGTCTTGGGTAATAGCAATCGTCGCGCTTGGGGTACCAACAATAACAATACTGCCGGTCAGAGGAGCTTCCTCGGTCCCGGTGCCGACGCCATCATCATCAAGACCGGCTACGCAGATCGAGAACGCCGCGCTCGGGAGAGCCAATTGACCAGGCGCAGTTTGGCTAGCAGTAGACATGCCCTGGCCGATAGTATAAGTTTCGCCGATCGTGAAAGCTGAATCCATAAACACATTAAACCATGCAGCAGGCGTTACTGTTACGCTGGAGGCCGTGCCGCCGGTAACATTAACTTTCATGCTCATGCCGACCACACCAGCCGTCGCCGTCCACGGTATGGTTACCTGGCCCGACACCGATGTTGTATCCGGAGTGCCAAACGTGAATGTACCAGGAACGGCCATTGCCGGGCCTGCAATGAGCAGAGCCAATAGCACAAATAATGCTTTCTTCATCAAACACCTTCCTTTTCTTCTCTTCTTAAATTTTTCGCCCCGGCCAACACAGCCCGAGCGACTTGGTTCGAAATTTTCCCGAGAATCTTAAGCCAAACTTTTATAATATCAGTAGTAAACAGTGTAAATCCGTGGCCAAATCTTCTCTCTCTATGAACTTTTTAAAAAATCAGCGTAATCTGCGTAAAAAAAAATCTCTTACTGTGAAATCAGTGCCAAACTGCGTATCTGTGGCACAATTTATGGTATGCTATTTATGTGCTAACTTAGTTTATTTGAAAGTAGGAATTGATAATTTCGTTTTGAACCGGCCGATAAGAATAAAGCTCACCAGCCTAATAAGTTAGCTCTAATCACCTCCTCTCACCTTATTGTCTCCTTTGTACTTCTCACAACAAGTTTCGGCTCTTAACCGATGATTTACAATTGTAATTTAACATATTGGGCTATCCCAATCAAGAAGAAAGTACCTCGATCCCAAGGAAATTTTCCATTTTTTAGCACTGAAACCCCATGTTTTATCTCCATTTCAATCTGGTTTCTGGTTGCCAGTTGCTGGTTGCTTCTTAATTCGGCATTGAACAATTGGACATTCATTTCCTTATATCTCCGTGTCCTTCGTGCTCTTCGTGGTAAGCTCTTTACTTTCCTAACCCCTAACGCTGAACGCTAAACCCCGCCTCTTCCCTGTTGCCTGTTGCCTTTTTTTATTATTGCCCTTACAATACCTCCGTTTCTTAACCGTAACTCGTAATCCGTAACCCACAAACAACTTATGTTCCAAGGCAGACTTATATTAACCCGCCTCACACTAATGGCCGTTAGCCTTGCGCTGGTCGCGCTCGGCATTTTAACCATTTACGGCATCCAGAATCCCGCCCCAGCAGTTTCAGACCCAAATATCTCCACAGTTGTCCAAACATCCCCCGACGAAACTAACTGGGACCTCGCCGACTTCTCCAAATGGCAGAACTGGCAAAAACAGATCGCCTTCGCACTTACAGGCCTAGCCGCCTTTTTTGCCGTCAACTTGTTCAGCTACCGCCGCCTGGGCACCCTCTCTTACACCTTCTACACCCTTGCAGCCACCCTGCTTGTGTTCGTTTTGGTAGGCAAATATGCCCATCTTACGCCCCTGGTACCCCCCGTTTATGGCGCTTGCCGCTGGATAGCCGTCCCCTTCATCGGAACAGTGCAACCATCGGAAATAGCACGACTTACTCTAGTTATCGCCCTTGCCTGGCATCTCCGCATAAGACACAATAATTCCAGCTTCGCCTCGCTTTTACTCCCGCTGGCGCTTACCTTCATAGTAATTTTACTCATCATGCTCGAACCTGACCTCGACCTGATCATCCTCCCCGTCGCATTCACCATGCTCTTCACCGCCGGCGCCAAACCAAAGCACCTCGCCACCATTATTCTGGTCTTTGCGATGTCTTTTCCGCTGCTGTGGATGGGTCTCAAGGATTACCAGAAAGAGCGTTTTGCCGGCATATTGCTTCAAAATACCTGGTTTCGCGACCAGGTAGCCCAGCGTCCGGGTCTTTGCAAATTGCTGCTCAACCGACCGAATGTCGGCAATTACGAAAATAACGAAGGCTACCAACTTACTCAATCAAAACTGGCCATCGCTACCGGCTCGCTAACCGGCCAAGGGTTCGGCCAAGGACCATATATAAGATACAATATGCTCCCTAAAAGGCAAAACGACTTTATTTTCGCGGTTTTTGCCCACCAGTGGGGTTTTAGGGGTTCTGCCGGCCTGTTGCTGTTATATGCCCTGCTTATCGGCCTTGGTCTTTCGATAGCACTGCAAACAAACGACCCCTTCGGCCGGCTCATGGCTGTTGGTATCAGTGCCCTTTTGGCCTTCCAGATTACGCTTAACGTATTTGTGACCCTCGGCCTGGTTCCCGTCACCGGCCTGACCCTGCCGCTGATGAGCTACGGCGGCTCAAGCCTTGTTACTACCATGATCGCCATCGGACTCCTTAATAACATCGCCCGCCATCGCTAAATGAGAGGAATATTATGCGTAGTTCATTCTTTTTAATATTATTAACCGTGGTTTCCCCAATTTTCGCAGCCGAAAAACAATATTTCGCCGTTTTCATGGATGGCAAAAAGATCGGCCATGCCGTGTATACCCGTTTGGTTGAAGCTGGGCAGGTAACAACGACGCAGGCAATCGACCTTGCAATAACCCGTTCAGGCTTGGAAATGCATGTGGCCCAAAGCGAAACATGCTACGAAACTCCGGCAGGCCAGCCGCTTGGCTTTAAATCCGCAATGGAAATGAGCGGCATGAAGCAGGTCGTTACCGCCAAGATCAGCGGCTCCGACATGACCGTAACCACAGATATGGCTGGAACTAAGCAGACAGAAAAGAAGACCTGGCCTCAAGATGCCCTCCTTTCCGAAGGATTGCGACTTGCCCAACTTCAAAAAGGTTTAAAACCGGGAACCGCATACTCCGTAAAAGCATTTGCACCCGGAGCGATGATGGCAATCGATGCCAATGTCCTTATTGTGGGAGACGAAAAGATCGACCTGCTTGGCAGG
>Ga0208789_1000953_pt1 | contig 20066 bp, 23 predicted proteins | sample Methanotroph_Enr_FD_187368 | JGI IMG/M metagenome (GOLD analysis project Ga0208789, IMG submission 187368) | Enriched soil microbial communities from Old Woman Creek wetland in Ohio, USA - Methanotroph_Enrichment_5 (SPAdes) (version 2) | ecosystem: Environmental > Terrestrial > Soil > Wetlands...
GCATAAGATGAAATATGAATGGCTGCCTTTCAAAACATTTACACCGGACGAACTTGAACAGGCCATTGATGAAATTGGCGCAGGGTTTGGCTCAAAATACAGGCTAACTTTTTGCTAGGCGCTTATAAGAAAGCTGCCGATGTTTTAGTAGAACATATTGAAAACATAAGTTTGCCTAGTGATGACTTGGTTTATCCAATAATGTTTCTTTATAGGCACTTTCTTGAGTTAACATTAAAAAAATTAATTATTAAGATGACAGTATGTGATCAGGATTTTCAATTACCTGAAAATCTTTATAATGAACACAAATTAAATATTCTTTGGTGTATATGTGAAGAGTTTTTACTGAAAGCATTCCCTGATTTAACAGCCGAGGATAAGGATGATCTAAAACAGATTGATCGTATTATTAAAGAGTTTTGCACGCTAGATAAAAAATCAACGGAATTTCGTTATTCTGATGATAAGAGGAGTGGGCCATCAATTCAATCAAATACTCAGTTTCCGATCACAGTAATACGCGAAATTATTTGGAAAATGTACAACATATTGGATGAGAAAAATTTTTATTTGGATTTTTCACAAGAGCAAGAATTGATGTGGAATGAACATTTAAACGATTATATAGCATAGTAGGATAGGTAGAGCGATAGCAACACTTATCACAATAATTGATTTGATTAACACCAATAAAATTAACCAATTTATTTCTGAAGGAGCAAAAATGCCTACTATCGACTTATTAGCTTTACCGCCTACAGCACAGCAAGAGTTACTCGATTTTTATCAGTTTTTAATCGAAAAAAACAAATCGGCTAAACAATCAATAACAACTAAATCCGATTTTAAAACGTTTTTGCTTAATGCCCCTAAGATAGAGGAAATTGATTTAGAACGTCAGAGGGACTATCCAAAGGATATTGAGTTTTGAAATACTTACTTGATACTTGCGCTATTTCTGAAATAACTAAAACTCAAGCTAATAGCGGTGTTATTGAATGGTTGAAAAGTACGAACTCGGAAGACCTTTATTTAAGTGTCATCAATATAGGCGAAATCAAAAAAGGCATTAATAAATTACCCGCTTCCAAGAAAAAACAAGATTTGTTATTTTGGCTGGAAACTTTACTTGAAGATTATCAAAGCAGGATTTTAACCGTTGATTTAAGCGTGATGGAAAACTGGAGTTTACTTGTTACCAATGCCGAAAAAAAAGGACAGCCTATTGCTTCTATGGACAGCATTATTGCTGCTATTGCTTACACACATCATTTAACACTAGTAACACGCAACGAACGTGATTTTTATGCCTGTAATATTCCTATGATTAATCCTTGGATATTGGATAAATAAATGAATACAGCACAGCTTTTAAACGACATAGAACAACTACCCTCTGAAGCTCAACGTCAAATAGCAAATTTTATTGCCTTTATTAAAGTGCGTTATCAATATCAATCTGTCGAAACGAAACCTAAACCAGAAATAACTGAAGGCGACAAAAGTATTAATTCAAGCGATTTTGTTGGAATGTGGGCTGATCGACCCATAAATTTATCGGACATTAGAAATCATGCTTGGCAACGATCAGGATCAAAATAATGATATTGTGCGATACCCATATTTTTATTTATCCATGACATTGAATTTAGGCAATTAAAAAACTGGAACTCTCATGCTCAGCATTAAAAACTTAACCGTCAACGTAAACGACAAACAAATTCTCAAAGGTATTAACCTTGAGATTAAACCGGGCGAGATTCACGCCATTATGGGACCCAACGGTTCAGGTAAAAGCACGTTGTCGCATGTGTTGTCAGGCAAGGGCGGTTACACTGTGACCGGCGGAACGGCGACTTATCAGGGTAAGGATTTACTGGAAATGGCGCCTGAAATCAGGGCGCGCGAAGGCGTGTTTTTGGCGTTTCAATATCCGGTTGAAATCTCCGGCGTCAGCAATGTCTATTTATTGAAAGCAGCGCTGAATTCCATACGCAAACATCACGGCCAGCCTGAAGTCGATGCGATGGACTTTTTAACGCTGGTCAAAGAAAAAGTGCGCTTGCTGGAAATGGATGAGAAGTTTCTTTACCGTGCGGTCAACGAAGGTTTCTCCGGCGGCGAAAAGAAACGTAATGAAATCCTGCAAATGGCTATTTTGGAACCCAAGCTGTGCATTATGGATGAGACCGATTCGGGCTTGGATATCGATGCGTTAAAGATCGTCGCCGAAGGCGTGAATTCACTGCGTTCACCCGAACGCTCGTTCGTGATGGTCACGCATTATCAGCGCTTGTTGGATTACATCAAACCGGACTTTGTCCACGTGTTGGCGCATGGTCGGATTGTTAAATCCGGCGGTCCTGAACTGGCGTTGGAGCTGGAAGAAAAAGGTTACAGTTGGGTTGAAGAGGCGGCAGCGTAATGAGTACGGCAATGGCAAGCCGTTATACGGCTGAATATCAAAGCATAGCATCCGCATTGCCGGGACAAGGTCTGCCTTGGCTGCAAGCGTTAAGGACTGAGGCATTGGCGCAGTTTGCCGAACAAGGCTTTCCATCGCCGCGTGAAGAGGAATGGCGTTACACCAATGTCTCCGGCATTGAGAAAAAACTGTTTGCGCCGTCGATGGATTTAACGGCTGGCGAGATGAATGCCGATTGGCTGAAACAATACCGAATGCAAGATGCCTGGGTTCTGGTTTTGGTGAACGGTCATTTTTCAGCGGAACTTTCGGTTTTAGACGGACTACCCGAAGCCGTTTCTGTGATGAGTATGGCTAACGCATTAGCCGCACAGCCGGGGATCGTCGAGAAATATCTGGGCCAAGCGGTAGATCATGCGGAGCATGGCTTTATTGCTTTCAATACCGCATGGTTTAGCGATGGCTTGTTTGTGCATGTGCCGGGCAAGTTGGTTTTAGATAAGCCGATACAATTGCTGCATATCGTCAGCAAAGCCGATGCGATGGCTACGACCCGCAATATCATTATTGCCGACGATATGGCCGAGCTGAAAGTGGTAGAAACATTTATTGGCGTCGAGGCTTATTTGACGGCTACGGTCACTGAAATTTTTGTTGGCGCCAATGCTGAGCTGACACTGTATAAAATGCAAAGCGAATCTGAAAAAGCTTACCATTTTGGCGGCAGCTATATTAAACAGGCTCGGGATGCACGCTTTAGCCATCATAATTTTGCTTTTGGCGGTTTGCTGGCGCGTAGCGATATTCACGTAGACCTAGATCATGCGTCTGAGTGCGAACTGAATGGTTTGTACCTGGGTGTAAAACGCCAACATATCGATAACCATACCCGGATCAACCACTTAAAACCTTATGGCATCAGTCGTGAAATCTATAAAGGCGTACTTGATGACAGGGCCAGAGGCGTGTTTCAAGGACGGGTGATTGTAGCTATCGATGCGCAGAAAACCGACTCGCAAATGAATAACCGCAACCTGCTGCTATCGGATGACGCCGAAGCCGATACCAAGCCGCAGCTGGAAATTTATGCCGATGATGTCAAATGCGGGCATGGCGTGACGGTTGGACAGTTGGATGAAAAATCTATTTTTTACCTGCAATCGCGCTGCGTCGACGAAGAAACCGCGCGTAACATGCTGACTTTTGCGTTTGCCAATGAAATGGTCGATAAGATCAAGATTAGAACTTTGCACGATATGGTTTTGGAACAAGTGTTGGCACGATTTCCTCAGCAAGGCGTCAACAAGGAATGGCTATAAAATATCGGCAATGTCGATGGTGATTTGATCTAGCTGAGACAAAGTGATGCTATCGCCGACGCGTAACGTGGTTTTCTCGCCGTAACAATCACCATGCGGCTGGCGATAGACTTCAACGCAAGAGTCGTTCAGGTTCATCAGCCAGTACTCGGGGACGTTATGGCTGGCATATAAACGCAGCTTTTGGTTTTGGTCGAAGCTGAGTGAACTATCGGCGACTTCTATTAGCAGCAAAACATCATCGGCATTAGGATGACGGGAGCGGTAGAAATCGTTATTCGGTTTTAGCAGCATGAAATCCGGCTCAGGCTCGGAAAGATCGCCTAGTTGTAAGGGATCTTGGACGCTGACTATAGCTTTGCCGAAAACTAAAGTTGAAAGTAAGTAGTTTAAACGCTTTAAGTGACCCGCATGGTTAGAGCCTATAGGTGCCATTTCCAAGATTTCTCCATCGATAAGTTCAAGACGGCTATCAGGCGGAAAAATATTAGCTTCACCTAATTTTTGCCATTCCTTAATGTCGGTCAGATGTTTTCGTACAGTCGCAGTTGCTATAGTCATTTTCTTAGTGAGCGTCAGATAAGAAGAATGAATCGAATATAATAGGTTGTAATTGAAGAATCAATGTTATCGGAATAAATATGACAAACTTCCCCGTAGAAAAAATTCGTGCCGATTTTCCTATATTGGCTGAAAAGATACGCAACAAGCCGCTGGTTTACCTGGATAACGCCGCTTCTTGCCAAAAGCCGCAGGCGGTTATCGACAGCATCGTGCATTTGTATAGCCATGATTACGCTAACGTGCATCGCGGAGTGCATACCTTGAGCGTGCGGTCTACCGATAAGTTTGAAGGCGCGCGCACCAAGGTTAAAGACTTCATCAATGCGGCCAGTGAAAAAGAGATTATTTTTGTCAGGGGCGCTACGGAAGCGATCAACCTGGTCGCGCAGACCTACGGCAAAAGCAATATCAAAGCCGGCGACGAAATTTTAATCACCGCGATGGAACATCATTCCAATATCGTGCCTTGGCAAATGCTCTGCGAACAGACCGGGGCCATCTTAAAAGTTGCGCCGATTAATTTAAAAGGCGAATTGATTTATGAGGAATTTGAACAGCTGATCAGCGATAAAACCAAGCTGGTTTCAGTCGTGCATATGTCCAATGCCTTGGGTACGATTAATCCGGTTAAAAAAATTATCGCGGCGGCTCATGCCAAAAACATCCCGGTATTGCTGGACGGCGCGCAAGCTATTCCGCATATGGCAGTGGACGTGCAGGACTTGGATTGCGATTTTTACGTTTTCTCCGGCCATAAACTTTACGGGCCTTCCGGCATAGGCGTACTGTACGGCAAGCAGGCTTTATTGGAAGCCATGCCGCCGTATCAAGGCGGCGGCGATATGATCCGCAAAGTTACCTTTGAAGAAACCGAATATAATGTATTGCCTTATAAGTTTGAGGCAGGTACGCCGAATATTGCCGACGTTGTGGGCTTGGGTGCGGCTATCGACTATCTAAATTCAATCGGCATGGATAAAATTGCCGCTTATGAAGCCGAGTTGCTCGATTACGCTACTGAAAAAGCCAAGCAAATTAAAGGGCTTCGGATTATTGGCGAGGCCGGGCATAAAGGCGCCATATTGGCATTTGTGCTGGATAAAATTCATCCGCACGATATTGGCACGATGCTGGATAGCCTGGGCATTGCAGTCAGGGCAGGGCACCATTGCGCGATGCCGGTCATGGACTTTTTTAAAGTCCCGGCAACCGCAAGAGCATCGTTTGCAATGTATAACACCAAAGAAGAAATTGATATTTTAATGAAAGGCATACAATCCTTGATCGAGGTATTTGGCTAATGTTTGAAGATTTACGCGACCTCTACCAAGAGGTGATATTCGACCACAACCGCAATCCACGCAATTTCCGCGTCATCGAGGATGCCGACCGCAAAGTGGAAGGTTTTAATCCGCTATGCGGCGACCGCCTGACTTTATATTTGAAGATGGATGGCGATAAGATTAGCGATGCCAGTTTTCAAGGCTCGGGTTGCGCCATTTCGACAGCCTCGGTTTCGTTAATGACCGAGATAGTCAAAGGCAAAACCGAACAGGAAGCCGAGGACTTGTTTAAACAGTTTCATGAAATGACCACCGGCAAAGATGAGCAGGTTAACTTGGAAGCGGTCGGCAAACTAGCGGTATTGGCCGGTGTCCGTGAATATCCGGCGCGGGTCAAATGCGCGACATTGGCTTGGCATACGCTGGATGCGGCGTTGAAAAACGAACAAAAATCCATTTCTACAGAATAATTCACCACGAAGACACGAAGGACACGAAGTTTTTTGTATGTCCTTCGTGGCTAATTCAAGCCATGACTTCAAAAACATCACAGCAATACATTGGACAGCTGGGCGTATTTTACCAAGGGCAGGGTGATAGTCTACCTTTCCAGCAGCTTGCGGAAAGATTGGGCGTTCCTTTGTATGAATCGCTTAATAGTGATAGCCTGGAAGAATTCTTTTTAACCTGGCGCGATGGCGCTTTAAAACTGCTCGACAAAGAGCTGCTTAAAAAAGGCGGTTTGGCCGTCGATATCGAACCGCGCAACGGCGAACAACGCTCATGGCCTGCACCGAAAGACGGTGCTTTGGCTCAGGCGCTCGGACGTAAAACTAGAACTGTTGTCGATGCGACGACCGGCTGGGGTCAAGACAGCCTGCATATCTTTCGTATGGGTTATGAGTTGCTGTGTATCGAACGGTCTCCGGTTATGGCGGAATTACTGGCCGACGGTTTTACCCGCTTGGCGCAACAGGACTGGATGCAGCGGCTTAATCTTGAGCCTCCGCGATTGCTCCAAGGCAATGCCATCGATCTGCTAGCCGGTTTGGAAAACCAGCCCGATTGCATTTATCTTGATCCGATGTTTCCGCCTAAGCGAAAAAAATCCGCTTTAGCCAAAAAATCGATGATGGTGTTGCGCGATCTGCTAGGCGATGACCAGGATAAGGAACTGCTTTTTGACGCAGCTTTAAACGCAGCCGGAAAACGGGTGGTGGTAAAAAGCCCCGATTATGCAGAACCCCTGGGCGGCAAGCCTAGTCAAAGTTTTCAGGGTAAATTGTTGCGCTACGATGTTTATTTGAAACTTTAGACCTTCCAGGTTTTAAAAACCTGGAAGGTCTGAACATTTTAAAACATAACAATAACGGTAAAAAAATGTCAGACTGGATAGATGCAATAGATGAAAACGCTTTAGCGGATGACGAACACATCGTCGTCGATGTCGATGGTACCGATGTCGCTATTTTTAAAATTGATGGCAAATTTTACGCGCTTGAAGATGTCTGCACTCATGACGGAGCGGAAATTGCCAGCGGCAGATTGGAAGGCGATGAGATTATCTGCCCACGCCATGGCGCGCGTTTTTGCGTGAAAACCGGTGAGGTAAAATCCCCTCCCGCTTATGAAAATATCGATTGTTTTCCGCTTAGGATTGAAAACGGTAAGGTTCAGGTTAGGGATAATCGCTGGGATTAAGGTTGATTGTGGTATTTTTGGGCTTAGTGTGTAGGATGTGTTGAGGCACGAAGCGCATCGATCGCAAAAGATGCGCTTCACTTTGTTCAGCACATCCTACGTACATTTTGGCTCAAAGCCGCTGCATCAAAATCGTATTAATCTCTTCATCCGTCAGCACAATCGGATTAGTCTGCATGCTGCTGCCGCGACTATTGGCTACAATCGTCGGGAAATCATTCGCACTAATGCCATAGCCATTAAGCCGCGGCAATTGCAGCCGTTCGCTCCAATCGGCCAACAGCGCGATTAACGCTGAACGTGCCGCAACATCATCAAGCTCATCCCGGCCGCTCAGCAATCGCCCGACTTGCGCATATTTCACCAAAGCAGGATTTTCCGGTTCGCGCTGTTGCATCGCCTTGATATTGATCTCGGTGGCGGCGGATACCAACGTGCCGCAGACCACTCCGTGCGGGATAGGAAAGTAAGCGCCCAACGGCGAGGCTAGGCCGTGTACCGAACCCAAACCTACTTGAGCCAAGGTGATGCCGGACAGCAAGGCCGCGTAAGCCATCGCGCCGCGACCCTGTGCGGCAGCCGGTTCGCTGCCTTCCCAGGCGGCAAAAAAGCCTTCTTTCACAGCAGTCATGCCGCTCCAAGCCAGCGCGTCGATAAACGGGTTGGCTTTCAACGAGACGTAGGATTCCAATAACTGAGTGAACGCGTCCATGCCATCGGCCGCGACCAGTTCGCGGGGACAGCTGGCTAACAAATCGGGATCGATTACCGCGTATTCGGGGATTAAACATTCATCGCGGAAAGATTTCTTGAAACCGTCTGGGCCTTGTACGCTCAGCACCGAGTTTTTGGTCGCCTCGCTGCCGGTTCCCGCTGTAGTCGGAACGGCGATAAACGGCGTGCTGGGGCCGTGATACGGGACATTCTTGCCGACGCCTTCAAGATGATCCATGACCGAATTGCCGTGCGGCAACAGTCCGGCTATGGCTTTGGCGGCATCGAGCACGCTGCCGCCGCCGATTGCGATAACCACGTCAATCGATTCATTACGAAATTGGCTCACCGCCTGATCGACCAGCATCGGCGACGGTTCGCCGGAAACGGTAAAATGCAGCCAAGTGACGCCCTTGCTTTCCAGCGACTGGGTAAAAGTTTGCCAGCGCGGTGTCGCGCAAAAAGAATGCTTGCCGGTTACCAACAAAACTGTGCGGCCATAGCTTGCAGCCAGCGCCGGGACTTCGTTGATGCGGCCGCCGCCGTAGCTGATGCGCGGCAAACGCGAGATCGAGAATGATGAAAATTGCATAGGGTTATCCTTGCGGGAAGAGGCCGTCATAACGGACGCCTTGGCGCGGTTCCGCCATCCAGGCCGCCACGGTGTCGCGCCAAGTTAAATAATGAGCTGTTTCTTTGTGGGCTGCCGCATTCTCGGCAGAAGCATAGGCTTCGTAAAGTATAAAGTGGCAGGGGTTTTCGGGTGATTGCAATATGTCGAACCGGCGGTTGCCGGGTTCCTGGATCGAAGCTTCATGGTTGATTTTTGTGGCGGCAATAAAATCATCGATGTGATCGGGATTTACCTGAACATGAACCAAAGTAACGTGCATAGCGGTGCCTTTTAAACTATAAATGTGGCGGATATTATACGTCAGGCAATGTAATTTTCAGTGCCTGAAAGCCAACTGGAACCGACATCGCTTTGTTTTGGCCGGCGGCTGTATTGCTGCGGAATAGGCTGTTAAGGTATGAGATAATAGGCAATAGCGAACTGGGGGAAAGGGATTTTTTGTTTCCAAGTGGCGCGTCACCGCCATTAAGTTAACGGAAAAAGCGTAGGGTGGATAAGCGTAGCGCATCCACCGGAGTGCGCATCAATGGTGGATGCGCTACGCTTATCCAACTTACAACTTCGTGTCTTTCGTGGTGAATAATGTTTAACCTGCCTTGAATAACAGCCTCAATGACCCATCAAACCTCAATTGACCTGCAAATCCCTTTCCATGATGTCGACATGATGGAAGTAGTCTGGCACGGCCATTACGCCAAGTATTTTGAAATTGCCCGTTGCGCGCTACTGGAAAAAATCGATTACAACTATCCGCAAATGCGCGATTCCGGCTATGCCTGGCCGGTCATCGATCTTGGCATCCGTTATGCGCAACCGGCGGTATTCGGGCAGACTATTACAGTGAAAGCCCAAATCGTCGAATGGGAAAACCGCCTGAAAATAAAATACCTGATCACCGATAAGCACTCGGGCTTAAGACTGACCAAAGGCCATAGCGTTCAGGTGGCTGTCGATTTGGCGACTAAAGAAATGTGTTTTGCATCGCCTGCGGTGTTGCTTGAAAAACTCGGTTTGGAGGTCTCTTGATTAGCTGTTGCATTTATTGAGGTTCAGCCAAGGCGCCGTATTTGCAGAGCTAAGAAAAATCAGGTATATGATCGCTTAAGTTAGATACGAATTTTAGGATGGTACTATGCAAACAACCGTTACTATTGATGATCAACAGTTAAAAAACTTAATGCTTTATACGCATTCCAATAATGAATCCGAAGCTATTTATAAGGCTATTCAAACTTTTTTGCAGCAGGCAAAGCGGCAACAGGACTTATTAGCCTTGCGCGGGCAAGTCGATATTGAGGATAACTGGCAAGCATTGCGCGATTTGGAAATCAATAAATGACCGATGGCTTGGTGTTAGTCGATACCTGCGCCTGGATTGATTTTTTACGTTATCAGGAAGGTGAGTTAGGCAATCACGTGGCTGTTTTAATAGAAAATAATCAAGTTGCTATAACAGGCGTGATTATTGCCGAATTGCTGCAAGGTGTTAAAACTGAAAAACAGAAACAACAAATTAATCTTTTAATCAATTCTATAACGTCTTTCCCTACACAGGCGGTTGATTGGGTAAATGCCGGATTGTTACTGCAAGAGCTTAGATGCCGAGGAATCACCTTGCCCTTAACTGATGCGTTAATTGCCGTTATTGCTCAACGTTACCAAGTAAAAGTGTTGACGATTGATAAACATTTTCACCATTTAGCGGTTGAGTTGTATGTTTAATACCGTTTTAAAAGCATTATTACTGTTTTTTCTATTGTTAGGTCAAAGTTGTTACGCTGACGATGTGTTAACTCAAATCGCCGCGCGCTTAATAAAAACGCCGATTACCCAAGGCAACTTTCATCAGCAAAAACACTTAAAAGTTCTACACAAGCCGTTAATTTCCACGGGCACGTTTACCTACGATCAAAGCAAAGGCGTGATCTGGAAAACCCTGACGCCGGTTGTTTCGTTGCTGCTGGTTAATGAGTCGAAGCTGTTGACAGGGCAGGGCGAGCAAGCGGTGCCGGCGGCTTTCGGCAAGGTTTTCAAGGCCATGTTTGGCGGCGATCTGGCGGCGCTAAGCGATGGTTTTACCATCACCGGAACCGATCGAAAAACGTCCTGGCAGCTGGAACTGACGCCCAAGGATGACATGCTGAAAAAAATCATCGGCATGATGCTGCTGTCCGGCGACAGCGAGCTACGCAACCTGGAAATACGCGAAGCGGGCGGCAATGTCACCCGCATTAGCTTCGATAACATCAGCCATCCCGCACAATTAACCGACGAACAACAAGCCGATTTTGAACGTTTATCACCTTAAATTGACCGCCGGACTGTGGCTGGCCGGAATGTTGGTTATTTGCATTCTCGGCGTTCAGGCCTTAAGCAAAGACTGGCTGGAAACCGGTTTTCTAGCGTTATTGCCAACCGGCGAGCAGCAGCCGGAAATTGCCAAAGCCACTCGGCAACATAACGAACTGTCGAATCGGAAAGTGATTTGGCTGGCGGGCGCGGCGACGTCTGAAGAAGCTATCCGTCATGCGCAAAAACTTAAACAGCAATTGGAACAAAGCCGGCTGTTTAACAAGGTGGTGCTGGAGTTTCCGCAGCAATATATCGAGCAATACCGGCAACTGTTTCCTTATCGCTATCAACTGCTGGATGCGCAAACCCAGACAATCTTGGCGGCTAATCCCGACCGGCTACTTCAACAAAACCTGGAAATACTGAGCAGCCCGATTGCGCAGATGCAAGCGGGCGACCTGGAACGCGATCCGGCGTTGCTGTTCAGCCGTTATTTCAGTGCGCAAAATCCGGTCAAGTTGAATTTGGAGCAGGGCATCGTCGTGCTGTCCGATCGGCATCGGTTTTGGGCATTGCTGTTGACCGATTTGCAGGATGAAAAGTTGCAGTTGGATAAGCTGGAAACCTTGTCCGCCCTGGTCAACAGCGCCACCGGACAAGTCAAAGCGGCAGGCGGGGAATTGCTGGTTTCCGGTATGCCGTTGTTTACCGCGCATGGCGCGGAGTCAGCCAAACAGGAGATTTCCACGGTCGGCATAGGGTCGAGTCTTGGCATTATTGTATTGCTGTGGGCGACTTTTCGTAGCGTCAGGCCATTGCTGTTATCGAGCCTCGCAATCGGAAGCGGGCTGTTTGCCGCGCTGGTTATTTGCGTACTGTTTTTCGGCAAGATACATATTCTTACCCTGGTTTTCGGAGCCAGCTTGATCGGCGTCGCCGATGACTATGCGCAGCATTTTTTGTGCGACAGTTTCGGCGAACAGGACTGGAATCCCCGGAAAGGCCTAAAGTTTATTCTGCCGGGGCTTTCCCTGGGGCTGATAAGCAATCTGTTAAGCTACGCAGGCTTGGGCTTTTCGCCGTTTCCGGGTTTGCAGGAAGTGGCGTTATTTTCAGCTATCGGTTTGTTGGTGGCTTGGTTGACGGTGGTGTTGCTGTTTCCGTTGCTGTTAACCGGATTCACGTTTAACCATCAGCCCGGCATCCTTAAACTGACAACGTATTGGGAACAACATTGGCCGCTTTGGCTGAGCAAGAACCGGCGCTGGTTAGGCTTGATGCTGGCGGTTTTTATCGCGGGCGGTCTGTGGAAGTTAGCGCCGCAGGACGATGTGCGCTTGCTGCAATCGCCGCCGCCCGAGCTAATCCGCACCGCCGATAAAATCCGCTCTTTATTTCCGCTGACGCCCGACAACCAGTTTTTTCTGGTGTTGGGGAAAGATCAAACCGACTGGCATCAAAATGAACAAAGGCTGCTTGAACGCCTGGAAGCATTAAAACAGCAAAAAGCACTGACCGCTTACGAAGGTTTGAGCAACTACTGGCCCGATGCCAATCGTCAGCAACAAAATTACCGGTTGTTAAAGCAGCAGTTGTACGGCTCCGGTTTGCTGGAGCGCTATATGACCGATCTGGGCTTTGACCGGACTGCGGTGCAAGCCGAACTTAAGCAGTTTGCCGAAGCCGAACATAATATCCTGGACTTGTCCGAATGGCTGGCGGCTGTCGATGAAAACAAACAGCAGCTGTGGTTGGGTTGCGATGGCGGCCGATGCCAAAGCACGGTGACGCTGACCGGCATTAACGATATTAACGCATTGGCGGCGGTAAACGATTTGCCGGGCGTGGCCTGGGTCGATCAAGTCGAGTCGGTATCGTCATTGTTTGCACGTTATAGAATCAGGGCCAGCGGCTTGTTGGCGATTGCGTTTTGCCTGGCTTCGGCGGGTTTGGGTTTCAAGTTCGGTTGGCGCAATGGCGCGACGATCATGTCGGTGCCGGTCATGGCGCTGGCGGTTTCGTTAGCGATGCTGGGTTGGTTCGATCAGTTGTTCAGCCTGTTTAACCTATTTGCGTTGTTGCTGGTGTTGGGCATCGGCGTCGATTACGGGCTATTCTTTTTTATGGCCGGCGACAGGCGCGCCAGCACTTCGCTGGGCGTTACGCTGTCGGCATTAACGACGTTGCTGGCGTTCGGCTTGTTGGCAGTCAGTTCTACCGAGATTGTGCATGCATTCGGTTTTACGGTAACTTGCGGTATTGTTACCGCGCTGTTGTGCGCGCCATTGATTGGGCTTAAGGAACGTAAAATATAATGGAACACGGATTAAACGGATAAACACTGATTTTAAAAGCGTAATCAAACTTGGCTTGAACTAAAAATCCGTGTAAATCCGTCCGATCCGTGTCATCCGCGTTCCATCTTTTAATACTCGAATAGCGATAAATTATCATGACAAATAAAGGCGAAATTATCATCATCGGCGCCGGGCCTTCCGGCAGTATCGCCGGTGCATTACTGCAAAACCAGGGCTTTAAAGTCACCATTTTGGAGCGCCAGCTGTTTCCGCGTTTTAGCATCGGTGAAAGCCTGCTGCCGCAATGCATGGAATTCATCAAGCAGGCCGGGATGTTGGATGCGTTGATCAATGCGGGGTTTCAGTATAAAAACGGCGCGTCTTTCGTCTATCAAGATCAGCATACCGAGTTTTCCTTTGAAGACAAATTCAGTCCCGGCATGGGTACCACGTTTCAAGTGCAACGCGGGCGATTCGACAAGCTGCTTGCCGATGAGGCGGTGCGCATGGGCGTTGATATACAGTGGCAAATGGAAGTGCTGGCGGCCGATTTTTCCGCCGACCGGCCGGAGCTGACGGTGCGCGATCAACAGGGCGAAGTTTTGACTTACCATGCCGACTTTGTCCTGGATGCCAGCGGTTTCGGGCGCATCTTGCCAAGGCTGCTGGATTTGGAATCGCCATCCGGGTTTCCGGTCAGGCAAGCGTTATTCGGGCATATTGAAGACCGGATCGGAGAAGGCCGGTTCGACCGGAACAAAATCAGGATCACCGTGCATCCCGAACATAAAGATGTCTGGTATTGGCTGATCCCGTTCAGCAACGGACGCAGCAGCGTTGGCGTGGTTGCCGAGCCTGAATTTCTTCAAGGCTGGAACAGTAACGATCAAGCCTTGAAGGACATTATCAATCAAGATCCGAGCTTGACCGCTTTGCTTCAAAATGCTGTGTTCGATGAAAAAATCAATACCATCGTCGGTTATTCCGCCAATGTAAAAAGTCTGTACGGCAAAGGTTATGCGTTGCTGGGCAATGCCGGCGAGTTTTTGGACCCGGTATTTTCATCCGGCGTTACTATTGCGATGAAGTCGGCCAGCTTGGCTGCGGATGTATTGGTCAGGCAATTTAACGATGAGGCGGTGGACTGGCAGCAGGATTACGCCGAGCCGTTGCAGCGCGGCGTTAACACTTTCCGGGTGTTTGTCGATGCCTGGTATGACGGCCGATTCCAATACGTGATCTTTCATCCGCAGCAACAGCCCGAAGTTAAGGCGATGATTAGTTCGATATTGGCCGGTTATGCCTGGGATGAAAATAATCCTTATGTTAAGAATGCCCGGTCGAGGTTGGATACTTTGGTTGAGTTATGCCGATAAGAGTTTTAAGTGCTAGTTCCCAAGCTCCAGCTTGGGAATTTAGTAACTCCAGCTTCCCGTTTCGCGAAGCTGGAGCTTCGTTACCTGGGTTCCCAAGCTGGAGCTCTCGTCGTTATACACAAGTCTTTAAAAGCACGTCATTCCGGCAGGGATTGCCGGAAACCAGAGCTCAGGGATGTGAATGCTCGTCATTTAGGCAATTCCCGCGTTGCAAGACTTACCGCCAGCTTGGACATTGCCATCCATGGCTTCTGGATCCCGGCAATCCCTGCCGGGATGACGGTGTCACCCAGACTCTTGTGTATAACGATGAGAGCTGGAGCTTGGGAACCAGCGTAAGGGTTTTAAGCGTTGTACTTTTGCTCGGGCTGTCCGGCTGCACTCTGATGCAGCCACAGCAAGTTATCGATAAACCTGAACTGATGCCGATCGCACAACCCTTAGGCCCGGCCAGGCGCATCGTGCAGCAAATAAATGCAGTGTGGGCGGGCCGGCAGGAATCCCTGTTGGCGGTTCTGGAACTGGACGCAAAGCATATTGCGATGGCCGGGCTTAGCAGTGAAGGCTTGAGCCTGTTTAATTTAACTTACGACGGCAACACTGTCGTGTCCGATAAAAGCCCGTTATTGCCGGAGTCGGTCAACCCGGAATTTATCATTTCCGACCTGCAATTGGTGTATTGGCCGATTGCCGAATTACAGAAAAAACTTCCGGTCAATTGGCGATTGGAAGTCGCCGGGAACAAGCGAATTTTAACCGTCGGCAATAAAAAACAAGTCGAAGTTAACTATTTATCCCCCGATCCGGTTTGGCCGAAAGCCGTCGAACTGGTCAATTTTCAGTACAATTACCGCTTGAATATTAAAACCATAAGTTATGACCTTATACCTGAATGACTTAGGCCTGATGTGCGCGCTCGGCAACAGCAAAGCCGAGGTATTAAAGCGTCTGTTGACCGGCGACCGGTCGGGATTGTCGGTTAGCGACGAGTTCGGGACTCGCTGCTTTGTCGGCGCTGTTATCGCCGACCTGCCGGAGATTGAGCCGCGTCACGGCATTTACAATTGCCGGAATAATCGTTTGCTGTTGGCTGCATTAAGCCAGATCGAGCCGACAGTGAGCGCTATGAAAGCCCGGTTCGGCACGGATCGTATCGGCATTGTGCTGGGTACCAGCACGTCAGGCGTGCGCAATACCGAACTTGCGCTAGATTACTGGGCTAAAAACGGCGCGCTGCCGGACGAGTTTCATTACAAGCAGCAGCAAATGGGCGCCGGGGCGGACTTTCTGGCGGATAAGCTGGATATTCAAGGTCCGGCCTACACGATTTCCACGGCCTGTTCTTCCAGCGGCAAGGCGTTTGCGTCGGCGCGGCGGTTAATCAGGCAAGGTCTATGCGATGCGGTTATCGTGGGTGGAGCCGATAGTTTATGCGGCTTGACCGTTAACGGCTTTGCGGCGCTGGAATCGATCAGTACCGGGCTGTGCAAGCCGTTCGGCAGGCATCGTGACGGCATTAATATCGGCGAGGCGGTCAGCCTGTTTGTGTTGAGTAAAGAACCGGGACCGGTGGTATTGCAAGGCATAGGCGCAACCAGCGACGCCTATCATTTTGCCGCGCCGGACCCGGACGCAACCGATGTGATTAAAGCGATGCAAAATGCTCTGGACGATGCGGGCAAAACACCGGCACAAATCGATTACCTGAACCTGCACGGCACCGCCACTGAGTTGAACGATGCGATGGAAAGCAAAGCCGTTAACGCGTTATTCGGCTCAACGGTGGCGGCGAGTTCCAGTAAAGGCATGACCGGTCATACATTGGGCGCTGCCGCGGCATTGGAATTGGCTTTTTGTTGGTTGCTGCTGACTAATGACGATGAGCAAGGCGCGTTGATTCCGAATATGAACGATGATGAGCCGGATGCTACATTGCCGGCGTTAAACCTGATCAAAAAAGGCGGAACCTTAGGGCGTCGAATCAATATTTGCCAAAGCAATTCGTTTGCTTTCGGCGGCAATAATTTGTCTATTGTGCTGGAGCGGGCATGAACGATGTTACCGAGCTGATTCCGCATACCGGCGACATGGTGTTGCTTGATCGTATCGTTGACTATGACGATCAGGGCTTGACTGCCGAACTGGTGGTGCGCGGCGACGGTTTGCTGGGCGGTGACGAGCGAACTGTCCCGGCTTGGGTCGGCATTGAATATATGGCGCAAACGGTAGCTGCGTATGTCGGTATGAAAGCAAAGCAGGCCAATGAGCCGATACGGATGGGCTTTCTGTTGGGGACCCGGCGTTATAACAGCAATGTTGCGGCCTTTAAGGTCGGCGCAACGTTAACGATACGGGTGGAGAAAATCATGCAGGATGATGGTCTGGGTGTTTTTGACTGCCGGATTCAGGGCGAGGGGGTTGAAGTTACGGCTAATTTGAATGTTTATCAGCCGCCGATGAACAACGCATGAGACAGTATGTTTCGTTTGTCGAAAACGTTGCGAGTTAGACCTTCCAGGTTTTTACTGGAGCCGCTCCCGGCGGCTCCAGCACTTCCGCCATCCATGGCAGTCGTAAAACCTGGAAGGTCTGTACAGCGGAATGAAGTATTGAAATAAAATATGAGTGCATTATGAATAAAACTGTTTTAGTGACCGGCTCCAGCAGGGGCATCGGCAAAGCGATTGCGTTATATCTGGCTAAACAGGGCTTCGATCTAGTCGTCCATTGCCGCAGCCAACGTGCGCAGGCCGAGGAGGTCGTCACGGAAATCGAACAACTAGGCCGACAAGCAAGGATTCTACAATTCGACATTGCCGACCGCGCGCAATGCAGCGAACAACTCAACCAGGATATTGAAAACCACGGCGCTTATTACGGCGTGGTGTGCAATGCCGGTATTAACGCCGATAACGCGTTCCCGTCGCTGACCGGTGAACAGTGGGACAGCGTGATTCACAGCAATCTCGACGGTTTTTACAACGTCTTGCAGCCGGTAGTGATGCCGATGGTCAGGCGGCGCAAGCCCGGACGTATCGTTACCTTATCTTCGGTTTCAGGATTGATGGGCAATCGAGGGCAAGTCAATTACAGTGCGGCAAAAGCCGGTATTATCGGTGCGACTAAAGCACTGGCGCTTGAACTGGCTAAGCGCGACATTACCGTTAATTGCGTGGCTCCGGGTCTTATCGAAACGGAAATGGTCGGCGAATTGCCGCTGGATGAAATCAAAAAAATGATCCCGGCGCGCCGGGTTGGCACGCCTAAAGAAGTGGCGGCGGTCGTGGCTTTTTTAATGTCCGAGGATGCTGCTTACATTACCCGGCAGGTCATTTCGGTTAACGGTGGCTTATGTTGAAACGCGTGGTAGTGACCGGCATGGCGGGAATTTCGCCGATAGGCAATAGTTGGCCGCAAGTTGCCGAACGTCTTAAAAAAAAATCTACCGGTATTTGCGTGATGCGGGATTGGAATAAGTACCAAGGCTTGAATACCCGCCTCGGAGGGCCGGTCGATTTTACCCGGCCTGAGCATTATTCGCGCAAACAAGTCCGCGGCATGGGCCGCGTCGCGTTAATGGCGACTTATGTAACTGAACTGGCGCTGAGCGATGCCGGTTTGTTGAATGATCCCTGCCTTAAAAGCGGACAGATGGGTGTTGCTTACGGCAGCTCATCGGGTAGTCCCGACGCTATCGCCGAGTTCGGCAACATGCTGCTTAACCATGCCACCGGCGGCTTGAACGCCACTTCGTATATCAGGATGATGAGCCATACCGCGCCGGTCAATATCAGCCTGTTTTTCGGTATCAACGGCAGGATTTACACAACCTCAAGCGCTTGCACTTCGGGCAGTCAGGGCATAGGGTACGGTTATGAAGCGATAAAGTTCGGCCGGCAAAAGCTGATGGTGGCGGGCGGTGCGGAAGAGCTGTCGGTTATTCAGCCGGCGGTTTTCGATACGTTGTTTGCAACCAGTCTGTTTAACGACAGGCCTGACCGGAGTCCCCGGCCATTCGATCGCGACCGGGACGGTCTGGTCATCGGCGAGGGCGCGGGTACCTTGATCTTGGAAGAGCTGGATCATGCCTTGGCGCGCGGCGCTCATATTCATGCCGAATTGGTGGGGTTCGGCACTAATTCGGACGGCCTGCATGTCACCCAGCCTGACAGTGACAGTATGCAGGTTGCGATGCGCCTGGCTTTGCAGGATGCCAAGCTTGAAGCCTCCGATATCGGTTATATCAGCGCGCACGGCACGGCAACCGGTCACGGCGATGTCGCCGAAAGCCATGCGACTGCGGCGGTATTCGGCGACAAAACGCCGATCAGCGCGCTGAAAAGCTTTACCGGCCATACCCTGGGCGCTTGCGGGGCGCTGGAAGCCTGGGTGGCGGTCAATATGATGAATGAAGGCTGGTTTCATGCCACGGCCAATCTTGACAACATTGACCCGGAATGCGCCCGGCTGGACTATATTAAAGAGGATATCCGTAAGCTCGATTGCGACTATGTGATGAGTAACAATTTTGCTTTCGGGGGTATCAATACCTCTTTGATTTTTAAGCGTTGGGATGGTTAACATCCCGTTAAACCTGGAGAACTACAATGATAAGAAAAATATGTTTAACCCTGGCTTTACTGGTTTTGGTCACGGGCTGTACTACAACCGGTACTTTCAAAGTGCCGCCGGGCACTGACCTGCATGTCTACAAAAGGCCGGAACCGGTAGACATCGAGGCCGGCGGCAAGGTCACCACCAAGCCGTTTTTCTGGACGGCGGCGGGCATACCGCCGGAAGGCGGCATTCCTTACAGTTTGGAAAAAGACGGCAAGGTGGTCAAAGAGGGTAAATTGAGAACAAAATTCCGCCCCGTTTCAATATTCTGGCCGCCGTTTGCAGCGATTTATTGGCCGATGGGATTTAATCCGGACATCACCTACGATTTGGTCAATGACAAGCAGGAATAAAGATTGGTTAGCCTGATGTTTACTGTGTAAACCGGCAAATAGAACAGGTTGTTTTACAGTCCGGAGTTATCCACATTTTCTGTGGATAACTCTGTGTATAAACTGGAAATACATGGCCTAACTACTCACTTCTTAAGCTTTTTTGTTAAATCGTTCAGATTGTAGCCAGCGTGCGATTCGCTATTAATATGAGATCAAATATCAAAGACTTAGCTCGCATAAAGATGATTTTAGCGGCGTTTTTCTATAGCCGGAGTGAGGTTTTACGGATATGCCGCTGAAACGAAAGTATATTGTCCCTGCTTGTGGAAAAGATTGGGGCTGGAATTCGCTGTCAAGCATTATTTATTTAAATATGGCTGATTTTGATTGCTTAACCAATCGGTTGAATTTATCGGCGGTTTAAGCTGGATATTCGGACAAAGAAAGCCCTGAGAAAGCCTCAAAAATATTGCGAGGCAAGGTTATTTTGATATTTTGGGGGTAGG
>Ga0208789_1000954_pt1 | contig 20058 bp, 22 predicted proteins | sample Methanotroph_Enr_FD_187368 | JGI IMG/M metagenome (GOLD analysis project Ga0208789, IMG submission 187368) | Enriched soil microbial communities from Old Woman Creek wetland in Ohio, USA - Methanotroph_Enrichment_5 (SPAdes) (version 2) | ecosystem: Environmental > Terrestrial > Soil > Wetlands...
GCAGGTCAATTGCCGCGTATAATTTCATACAAGTCCCCTCCTTGCTGTTTGTAAGTGCTTCTTAGACAAAGCAATGTTACAAACTGCGGGAGGGGACCCTCTATATGATTATCGTGTTCATTTTATCCGGGAGGGGCGGCCGCCGCGATTATGACAATTCGCCGCCAAATCCGCCCAAAAGAAAAACCGCCGGCTTTCGCGGCGGCTTACCCTGGGCGCAAGCGCGTCAAATACGCGGCAGCGAGAAATGGAAAGCCGCGCCCTTGCCCGGCTCGCCCTCCGCCCACATGCGCCCGCCGTGGCGGCTGATCACCCGGCTGGCGATGGCCAGGCCCAGGCCGGTGCCCATGAATTCATCCTGCCTGTGCAGCCGCTGGAAGATGATGAACAGCTTTTCGCCATAAGCCGGGTCGAAGCCCGCACCGTTGTCGCGCACCGTATAAAAGTTGAAAGCCCCTTCCGCCGCAGCGCTGACGCTGATCTCGGGCGCGGCCGCTTTGCCGGTGAATTTCACCGCGTTCAGGAGCAGGTTAAGCCAGACCTGCCTGATCATCGCCCGGTCCCCGGCTGCTGGCGGCAGGGCGGCCAGCTTAAAAAGCGGAGCCCCTTCGCCCGGCGCGGCTTCCCGCCAGGCTTCCTGCGCCAGGGAGTGCATGTCCAGGTCCGTTTTCGTGAAGGCCTCCTGGGCGGCGCGCGAAAACTTCAGTATAGCTTCCAGGAGACGCTGCTGCTTAACGGTATTGCCGCGTATCATTCCCAGCAGCCGCCGTCCTTCGGGGCTTAGTTCGCCGCCGTGATCTTCCTCCAGCATCTTCGAAAAACCCTCAATGGCGCGCAAGGGGGCGCGCAGATCGTGCGAGACCGAATAGGAGAAAGCCTCCAGGTCCCTGGTCCGCTCGTCCACCTTTTTTTCCAGCCCGGCGTTCAGGCCCAGGAGGTCCGCTTCGGCCTTTCTCCTGCGCGCGCTCTCGAACCTGAGCAGGAAATAATAAAGGACCGCGGTGCCGGCCACAAAACACCAGCCTTTATAGGTCTGCAGCCTTAGCTGCAGCTCGGGATCTTTGACCAGGCTGTAAAGGACCCTGTCGCTGAGAAGTATCCAGAGCGAGCCGAAGACAAGATAGACGGCGGTTATGCGCAGCTCCCCGTACAGCAAAAGCCGCCGCGTCAGCGAAGTCAGTTTTTTGTGGTCCCGCATAAATATATTTCAACGGCCGCGGGGTTCTACGGTTTCCTCGTCTTGAAAGACACCTCTACCGGGTAAAGCGGGACGCCTTCGGCGCTTTTGAAGCTGGTGTACTGCCCGTTGTTCAGGCCGAAGCTGTAGTTCCGCCCCGGCTTCAGCTCTATCGGCATCGTAAAGACCTTCAGCCCCGCGTCATACCCCACGGGCTCCCCGATCTTTGGATATTCCCCCGGGCCGATATCCAGCACGGACCAGCCCTGCTTCATCGGGCGGTCGAAAGTGACGGTTATCGCCTTCAGGCCAGGGTCCACCGTAGCGCCGTCGGCCGGCACTATGGAAACTATCCGGGGGCCCTTTTCGCGCCACTCCTGCATGAGCTTTTTCCGCTGTTCCGCCTCGGCCAGCCGTTTCTCCTCCAGCTCCTTCAGCTTCGCGCCGGAATTCTTCGCGTAGTCGTCGAAATAGGCGGTTATCTCCGGGAAGAACTGCGCGAGATCCGCGTACTTGCGGGGCCGCGCCTCGTAGCGGGCCAGCACGTCGGCCAGGCCGGGCACCCAGTAGAAGCCGCGCGAGATCTCGTAATCGGCCGTGCTCTTCAGCGCCCCGTCGCCGCCGGTGGCCAGCTGGTAGCGCAGTCCGCAGGCGCGGTTTAGCGATTCGTACATCATCGTCTTCCAGTTCCCGTACGCCTGCTGCTCCATCTGGTCGGCGACCAGGGGGTAGAGCTTTTTGCCGGAAGCTTCCAGCTCTCTGGCGAACTTGTCGACCAGGGGGTTGGTGTAGGAATGGGTGAATTCGTGGACTACCGTGGACGCCAGGCCCGCGGTGAAGACCGGCTCGCCCTGCTTGTCCACCTTCCACACGCCGAGCACGCAGTAGAGGTCCTCGCGCCCGCCGCTGGTCAGCCGCGCGCCGTAGCTGCCGCCGGCGTTGAGCATGCCCAGGATCACGTGGAAATCAGCGTCTTTCCTCGGGCCGAAGAAGCCTTCGAACCAGTCCAGGCGCGTGTTCTTGTCCAGAACCTCCTGCATGCGCCGCTCGGCCAGCCGGTAAAGCGGCTGGTGCTTTTCGTAAAACTCGTTGAATTTGGTCTCCTCGGCGAACTTCCGCGCCAGCGACAGGAATTCCCTGGCGTCCTTTGCGGGCCACCGCTCGTCCAGAGACGCGGGCTGCGGGGAGAAGGGGATCCTCTCGCCGAAGGTGACGGTGTCCGTCATGTGCACGGCCATCTTCATCACAGCGTCGTAGCTGACGCCGCGCGTTTTCCGCAGCTCCGCGGCCAGCTTGACCGCGGGGTGGTCCTTGAACGGACCGAAATGTTCATTCACGTCATTGTTGTACGACGGGATCGCGCAGGTTCCGTATTCCCTGTTGCCGGCCAGCCGGAAGATCAGCGACATCAGCTCCACGCGCGGGTCGACCGTGACCAGTACCGGGGCGGCAGGCTTTTCTGCCGGCGCCGGATTTTCGGCCGCGCAGCCGACCCCGGCAAAAACCAGGACCAGCGCCGCGCCGCCAATAAAGCTGTTTTTTATTTTTCTCATATCTCCCCTTGCCCGGACCATGTTCACATTTTAGCAAACCCTCCCCGCCCCAGGGGCCCCCGGCCCTGTTCAGCCGCCGCCGCTTGCCGTTTTTGTAGAATTAAACTAATGACAAAGATCTTTGCCTTTTTATCAGCCGCTTTCCTCCTTGCGGCGTGCGAAGCCCGGGCCGAAGAGCCATATTTCGTGAACGTGGCCTCCGCGGCCGGCCTGGCGGGCGTTCCGGCGCAGAACCCGGCCTGGGCGGACCTCAACGGGGACGGCTACCCGGACGCCGTCCTGGGCAGCACTTTCGGCGAGCCGAAAACCTACGTTTTCATAAACACTCCGGCCGGAGGCGCCCGGGCTTTCGCTGACTTCACCGCGGCCTCCGGCGTTAACGCGGCCCCCGCGCCAAGCACGGCGGCCAGGGCGGGAAGCGCGCTGATCTTCGGCGACGTCGACAACGACGGGGACCTGGACCTATTCAGCGGCAGGTATTCCGAATTCGAAAAACCCAGGACCGACCCCAAGACCGGCGCCGTAATTAAGGACGCAGCTGGCAAAGCCATATACGAAAAACAGGACGACGGCCTCCGCTCCGCCGTACTGCTCAACGACGGGACCGGGCGCTTCTCCCACGTGACGGCCGCGGGGGTGGAGAGCCCGGCCGAAACCACCACCTCGGCCGCGTTCCTGGATTACGACAATGACGGCCTGCTGGACCTGTTCGCCGGCAACTGGTACAAGGAGTACGGGGTTTCGAACGTCTGCTACCCGAGCCGGTTGTATAAAGGCCTGGGCGGCGGGAAATTTTCCGAAGTCACCCTGGCCGCCGGGCTCATGACGCAGTTCACCGAGGCGAAACCTGATTCCAGCCGCCCGGTCTACGGCGTCTCCCACTGCGACTGGAACAACGACGGCTTCCAGGACATACTGGTCTCCGTCTACGGCCGGCAGGCGAACCGGCTGTGGAAAAACAACGGGGACGGGACTTTCACCGACGAGGCCCGCAGGACCGGTTTCGACGGCGACGCCATCAGGCACGGCCGCTATCCCGCCGGGGCGAAGCGCGAGACCGAGGGCGAATGGCGCTCCAACGGCAACACCTTTTCCGCCGCCTGCGCCGATTACGACAACGACGGGGACATGGACGTCTTCCTCGGAGAGATAACCCACGCCTGGGCCGGGGAGTCCTCGGACAGGTCCAGCCTGCTCGAGAACCTGGGGCCGAAAAAAGGTTTCCGGTTCAGGCGGCACGCCGACCTGCTGCACCGGGTGCACCAGGACACGAAGAGCTGGAACCAGGGCGATATGCGCGTGACCTGGGCCGACCTGGACAACGACGGGCTGCAGGACCTGCTTGTGGCCAGCGGCGACTACCCGGACGGCCAGTACCTCCGGCTTTTCAGGCAGGTCAGGCCCCTGGTCTTCGAAGATATCACCGGGAAGGCCGGCTTCGACTGGGAAAGCTCGGGCGGGATCTCCGTGGCCGATTACGACGGCGACGGCGACCTGGACATCCTGGCCGGAAAATCCTGGATGCGCATGCCGGCCGCCCGCCGGCAGGGCGCCTGGCCGGCCCCCGCGCTTTTCCGCAACGACATGAAGAACGGCAACCACTGGCTGCAGGTCAGGCTGGAAGGGCGCGGCGCGGGCGGGGCCAACAGGGGCGGAGCCGGCGTGCGCGTGACGGTGGAAGCGGCAGGAGTTAAGCAGTCCCGGGAGATCTCCACTTCCCACGGCCACGCCGGGCTGTCGGACGCGCAGGTTTTGCATTTCGGCCTGGGCAGGGCGGAGCGCACCGGCCGGATCGAAGTGTACTGGCCCGGCGGCAAAGCCGTCTATGAAGCGGTGCCGGCGGACAGGTTCGTAAAAATTACGGAAGGCTCTCCGGAGCTCCAGCTCTCAGCGGCGCCTATTTAAGGATATATGGAAATTAAACCTTGCGGTATTTACGATTCCCGTGTCGACGAAGCGAAACTGCTGCGGCTGAAAGACGGCCTGTCCGCTTTCAAGCTCTATTATGTCAGCCTGACCGGCCGGGACAAGCCGGAGAATTATGAATGGCCGCGCGCGGCCCTGACGCGGGCCGCTTTCGAGGCTTCGCTGACGGCGCTGGCCCCCGAGGGCGTGGGGTTCGTGACCGCTTTCCCGCATATCACCAAGGTGTTCCGCTTCGCGCCGTCGGCGGAAACCATACTGCACGTCCGGGCTTATAAGACCGCGGACCTGAGCCCGCTGTCCCTGGCGCGGCCCGACGACAACCTGGAATTCGCCTGCTACGCCGAAGCCGCCATAGCGGCGGACGAATACCACGAATGGGCTGCAGCCGGCGCGGTGGAGGACTACCTCGCTTACTTCAGCCCGTTCCGCGGCGGAGCGGTGAAGGACCCCGCCAAGCTGGCCGCTTACGCGCGCAAGCGCGTCTCATAAACGGCGAAAGCCCCCCGTCCTTCAAAAAAATAAAACCGCCGGGCAACCCGGCGGTTTTTGACCATTTTCCCCGGTCCTCAGGCCCGTGGAATCATCGGGCCCCGGCGCCGGCGGTTTCCGGTCGTTTCTCGCGCAGGTCGCTCTGCCTGAGGAAGCCGGAAGCCACCAGGGCATGGTTCACGTTGTCCGCGTAAATGGCCTGGGGGCCCAGCAGCAGCGCGGGGATCTTGTAGTTGCCGCTGAGGACGTAGGTGGCCTCGGGCACGCTGCCGCCGGAAGCCAGGCTCATGGCAGCGCCGAAAGCGGCGGCGGCCTGCTGCCGCGGGTCCTTGAAGACGGTCATCGTCTGCGTGCCGGAGAGAATGCGCCGGGCGGCCGCGGCCTCGGCGTCCTGGCCGCTGACCGGAACCTTTCCCGCCAGCTGGTATATTTCCAGCGCCTTTATCACCGCGCCCGCGGTGGTGTCGTTGGGGGCCAGCACGGCCTGTATATTGCCGGAGTTCTGCAGCAGGGCCTCTGCGGCCAGCCGCTGCGCTTCGGCGGGAAGCCAGTCCTTGACCGGCTGGTCCATCACTATCTTTATGTCCCCCCGGGCCGCCAGCGGTTCCAGCACGTCCAGCGCGCCGCGCCGGAGCGCCGCCGAGTTGGTGTCCGTAGGGGCGCCGGAGAGCAGGATGTAGTTGCCGCGCGGGGCCCGGTCGGCCAGCGCGCGCGCCTGCAGCTGCCCCACTTTCCTGTTGTCGAAAGAAACGTAAAGGTCCACGGGGGCGCCCAGTATCATGCGGTCGTAGGCTATCACCCTGACCCCGGCCTTACCGGCGCGGCGGGCTATCTCGCCGGCGGCCTTGCCGTTCTGCGGCGCCACGATCAGCACCGAGACGCCGTTGGCCAGCAGGCCGTCGCACTGCTTAAGCTGCTGGCCGGCATCGTTATCGGCCACCGCGGTCAGCAGCTGCACGCCTATCGCGTCGGCCTGCGCGCGCATTTCCTCCAGGTCCCGCGCCCAGCGCGTTTCCCGGCTGGACGGCAGTGAAAAGCCTATTTTCAGGGCCTTCTCTTCTTTCGGCCCCCTGTCCCCGCAGCCGGCGGCAAGCAGCGCCGCCAGGCAGACGGCGGCCAGCGCGTATTTTTTCATAAGATCGATCATCGTTCCCATCCCCCAGGCTTACCTGCACCGCTTTGGATATTTTACCAAATGGAATGGCAGCCGCCTCCGGAGGCATAAAAATAAACCTGTCTTAACTTGACTGCGGCGGGTTTATTTTTTAGTATCCCCCCAAGGGGGCGCGAGGCAGGTCCACTGCCTGGGCGGATAGTTCCGCTTTACGCGAAATATCTTCTATGGCCATCGATACTAATTTGAGGTTTTTAAAGGAATATTGGAGCAATAACAAGGATACCGGATCGGTGGTCCCTGATTCGGCGGCGCTGGTCGACGCCCTGCTGAAGCACGCCTCTTTCGGGAAGGCGAGGCTTATTGTGGAATACGGGCCGGCCTCCGGGGCCGTTACCAGGGAGATAATAAAGCGGATGGACGCAAAAGCCGTCTTTGTCTGCGTAGAGAAGAACGGCCGTTTTTACGCTGAACTGGCCAAGAACGTTTCGGGAGAGAACGTCGTTCTTATCCATGACGACGCCTTGAGCTGGGCGCGGCATTCGGCCGGCCGCAGCGGGATACGCGGCAGGGATGTGGACTGCATCATTTCCACGCTCCCGTGCTCCTCCATGGACTTCGAGTCTTTTCTCAGCGCATCGGTCCTCCCCCTGCTGAAGAAGGACGGCGTTTTCGTCCAGTATATGCATACGCTTTCTTTTTTAAAAGGATTCCGTCTCCACCCGATTTTAGCGAGGCATTTTACCGCCGTCGGCTCCGAGCTCGTGCTCTCCAACCTCCCGCCCACCCTGGTTTACACCTCGAGTGGCGTCCTGGGAGCCGGTAAAAATAGTCTCGCCATCCCGGCCCGCTGACAAAAAGGGGGCGTTTCCTTTAGTTTTGCGTGGGATAAAAATGAAAAAACTCTTAATTCTCGCCGCACCGCTTATTCTTGGCGGCTGCTTCAAACAGCTAATTCCCCCTCCCGAGCAAAAGCCCGTCTCGGTGATCGCGAGAAATATCCCCGGCGAACCGGATTTTTCACTGGCGTACGACATAGATTCGGGCAGGAGCTTCTTCGCCTGGGCTCCCGCCCCGGGCAAACAGGCGGCGCGCGCCATGATAGCCGCCGCGGATAAGACCGGGAGAACGGAAGTCCTTGGCGGCGCAGGGGACGCGCCGCCAGCCGGCGTCATACAATCCGAGCCGGGACTGGCTATGTCCTCCTCGTCGGTCTACGTGCGGTGGGTGGAGAATTCCTCAGGCACCCTCCGCCTGAAAGTCGCGGGCTACGACCTGTCCGGGCGGCGGACCCTCAAAGAGACCGTAGTCTCCGACCTTTCGCTGCTTGTAAAACGGCACGGCGTAATAGCCCCGTCAGACAGGGATTCGGCCTTCATCGCCTGGGAGGACTTCAACCTGCCGGTGAACGCGCCTTTCGTAGGCATAGCTGAGGCGGGCCAGGAGGGGATCAGGTGGCGCCATGTGCTCGGCAACAGGACGGAAAACGAGCGGTATTTCTACCCCGCGATCGCCGCCGACGGCGAGGGCGGCGTCTTCGCCGCGTTCAGGCATGTCCACGACGGGGACCAGGGCATAGTGGTCAGGCATTTCAACCCGGGCGGCGCCACCTGGGACGACGACGTGCAGGCGGCCAACGTCATGGGCTACAAATCCGGGCCGAAGATCGCCGCCGACCTGCACGGCAGCCTGTTCGTGATCTGGGAGGACGGGCGCAGCGGGACCCTGGGCATTTACGGCCAGAAAATAAGTTCCGCCGGAGCCGTGCTTTGGGACCGGGGAGGGGTGTCGATGGCCGTCTCTGAAGGCAATCACTGGAACCCGGAAATAACGGCGGACGGCGAGGGCGGCTTCTTCTGCGCCTGGATAGAAGAGACCAAAGGCGCGCGCTGGCAGCTCAAAATGCAGCGCATCGGCAGAGACGGCGCCCCCGCCTGGGGCCCGGGCGGCGTCGCGGTTTCACCCTCGGACAGCAGGCAATCCGCCCCCGCGCTCATCCAGGACGACGAGGGAGGAATAATAATCGCCTGGAACGAACCGCGCTACGGGTACCTCGACGTATTCGCCCAGCGGCTCAGCCCGGAGGGAGTAAACCTTTGGAAGGATGAAGGCGTGCGGGTGACCCGCGGGGACGAGGACCAGGTAGCGCCTGAAATGGTCCCCGACGGGGATGGCGGCTGCGTTATAGCGTGGGAGCGGCGGGCAGGGAAGAATAACTGGGAGCTTGCGGCCGTCCGGCTTAACCCGATGGGCTTTCAATGCGGGGAGTTCACCTGCCCGATCGCCGAGTAAGGTAATGCTGACTATTCGATCGCTTTTTAAATTTTAGAGATGAAATATCTGCAAAAATATTGTTAAATGCCCGAGAAGGATCAAGGCTGACTTATTCTTCCGGAAATCGCCAATGGCAATTTTCGGGTTCGCGGGGGGGCAGGTCCGGTGAAAATATGCAGACTTCCGACGGCAGGGCTCGATGCCTCGCCGCTGGTAGTCTTTATCTATCCGCAGCCTGCCTGGACGCCTGCAGGCGCCGGGCTGCGGAACAGACCAGGCGCCCGGTGAAGGGACCGTTCTGGAATTAGAGAGGAAAAAACAATGCTTAAAAAAAATTATTTTCTTTTCGCGGCGCTGGGCCTGGGGCTGTACGGCTGCGCGCAAACGCAGCTCAAGTCCCCGCCTTCGGGCGCTGCGGCACGATCGCAAGTCAAATCACGTACTCCGTCTTCGGGCGCAGCGATGAGAGCGCAGGTCAAATCACCTCCCCCCTCTCCGGTCGCTGCGGCGAGATCGCAGGCCAAATCAATTACCCCGCCTTCGGGCGTAGTGGAGCCCCTTCAGCTCAAATCCTATCACCCGCCTTCGGGCCAGACGGTATGGAACTTCGACTACCCTATTAAGCCGTTCACGGCCTCGATCGGTACCGCCACGCTCAGTTATTTCGACCCCGATAATACCGGCTGGGGACCAGGGCAAACGGTATTCGCCAAGGCCAGCGAGCTTAGACTCCCGAAGGTGAACGGGAGAGACGCCACGGTCATGGCATTCCCGGCCTGCAATCCGGCGCAGGGCTATAAAGTCACCCTCAATAGCCCGCCCAACGGGGTCGACGTAATGGCCGGTTACGTTTCTAATTACACCCTGGTAATGGACCTGCTCATGCCGGTTGCGTCAGGGAAGCCTTACATAAGCCTGTACCAGACCAGCGCCCAGAACGATGACGACTCCGAAATGTTCTTCGAGAACAAGCAGGGAGGCGGCGGCCTGGGGGTAGCCGGAACTTACAACGGTACTATAAACACCGGGGCCTGGCACCGCGTAGCCTTGTCCGTACAGTGTGCGGCGGCGCTCGGCGGCTCCGGGCGGGTAAATAAATTCATAGACGGCCGTTTTGTAGGCGGCCAGCGCACTACGGGAGACGGCGCGCGCTGCCGCTGGGCGCTTGACCCGGGTTTCCTCCTTTTCGCCGACAACGACGGGGAAACCGGCGCCGGCTTTTTGACCAGCCTGATGTTCAGCGACCGGGTTCTCTCCCTGGAAGAAATAACCGCGCTGGGCGGGCCCTCCGGCAAGGGGGCCAATGTGCCGGGCCCGGCCGCCAAAAAGCCGCTGCGCAGGGCCTCGAGGCCCGTAGATGTAATAGCCCACCGGGCCAGTACCGGGGGCAGCCCTGAGAATACGATCGCGGGGATCAAGCGGAGTTTCGAAGCGGGTGCGGACATGGTAGAGGTGGATGTCCGGCTTTCCGCGGACGGCGTGCCGGTGCTGATGCAGGACCAGGATGTCGGGCGCACTACCAACGGTTCCGGCCCGGTATATGAAAAAATGCTGGCGGAGCTGAAAAAACTCGACGCCGGCTCATGGTTCGACCCGCGCTACGCCAAGGAACGCGTCCCGACGCTGGAAGAAGCCTTGCGGGCGGCCAAAGGCCGGGGCAAACTCTTCCTGGACGTCGAGGGCCACAACATGGGGATCCCGATAAAGCAGGCGCTGGATAAAGCCCGTGTCGGCCCGGGGGCCGTAGTGCTTTCAGCGGGGAACAGTCTGGACGCGGCTGACGAATGGAGGGAGCACGTGCCGGGCACTCATATAATATGGCAGGGGGCTCTGCCGGAAACCTCTACTGCCGGGCTTTTTAAGGGGCTGAAGCTGAAGGGGATAAGCGGTTTCAATATAGATAAGGATCTGGTTACAACTGAATTCGTGACCGCCGCCCACGCCAACGGCATGAACGTTTCAGTCTACACCGCCCTGGACCAGGATGATATTCTGCGCTTGGTAGACATGGGCGTGGACGCTATCGAAACCGATTACCCGGCCGCGCTGGCCGCCATGCTGCCCTCGAAGTAAAGGGCCGCGCGGACAGGCCCGCACAGCCGGACGGCTCAGTCAGCGTCCACTCCGCTCTATATCAGCCTGGAGATAAATTTCCACGCCGCGCGCGCCGCGGGCCCTTACTGAAAGTATCCAGCTGTCTTCGCCCTTAAGCGGGACATCGCCCGGGATCACCGCGGAAACGCGGTAGGTCCAGCCGTCCGCGCCCGGCTCCGCGGGGCCCACCTTGGCCGGGAGAAGAACGTCCGCCCCCTCTTCTTCTGTGCATAATTCCAGGCTGGCTTCCACGGAGGCCGCTTTCCTGCTCATTCTCAGCATGGTCTGCGCCTTTTCGCCGGGACCGCATTTTATCAGGTCCGGCTTGAGCGTGACCGTGCCGAACTGCAGGCGCTTCCTCAGTGCGGCGATCTCAAGGGCCAGCCGCACGCCGTTACCGGCTAAAAGACAAAGGGCGGCGTACAGGGTGTTTGAGCCGGCGCCGCTGCCCATGGCGTCCAGGACCGGCCACAGCTTCCAGGCGCCGTAGGCGGACAGGCCCAGCGTAGCCGCGGACAACAGCCAGGCGTTCGTAAGCACTTTTTTCAGGGCGAGGGCGGCGTTGACAGGCATCCGCAGAAGCCTGAACAGTACCGGCAAACCCAGCGGCGCGGTGCAAACCCCGAAACCGCACAGGAACATGCCGGCGATCAGCGCGTACCAGCGCTGGGCGCCGGTAAGGGCCGCGGGGAGCAGGCCCGCCGCCGCCAGCAGCAGGCCCAGGCCCGCCGGCAGGATCAGCCCGGACAGGGCGCCGGCGGCCGTGAAACCGGTCAGCTTTAAAGTATTTTCAGGCGAGCTCATTTCTCCAGCAGCTCTTCCAGGATCTCGGCTGCGTCTTCCACGTAGCAGGGGCAAAGCTTTTTAAATACGCCGGCCGCCGCCGCTTTGTCGTGGCCTTCCGGGGTGCTCCTGTCGAAACCTACAAGGTCGTTGCACGTGGTGTGCTTATGTTTTTGCCTGAACTTTTTCAGGAATTCCTGCACCTTGCTGTCGGTCGCCAGCCGCCTGGCGGCGTCGTCTTTTTCGGTCCTGCCGAATTTCAAGCCGAGAACGACTATGGACGCGGACACTGCGCCGCACAAGTCGCCCGTGCTGCCCACCCCGCCGCCGAAAGCGCAGCCGATCTTCATGGCCAGGCCGGGTGCGAGCCCGAACTTCGGCCCATACTCGGCAAGTATAGCCTCGGAGCAGCGGTACCCCTCGCTGAACCTCTTTGAAGCCGCCCGCGCCGAAGATAAAGTTTTTTTAGTTTTCATTTTTATAAGCTCCTCGTCCGGGATATTTTACCAAATGGTGCTATCCCGTTTTTAACCGCTCGCAGCAGCTCTTCGATCTTGAATGGCTTGCAGAAGCAGCCGTTCAGCCGGTACGTCTCGGAGAACTCCGCCAGTTCCGGCTGCCCTACCGCCCCGCTGACGATTATGACTTTTGTTTCAGCGTCCTTGCCCCTGGCAAATTCTATAAGCTCGGTCCCGTGGCCGTCTCCGAGGAAAAGGTCCGTGATCAGCATATCGTAAGAAGCCGCATTAATAAAGGCCCTGGCTTCGGCCAGGCTGGCGGCCAGGGTGAAAGAATATCCCGTTCCGGAAAAGACCCTGGTGTAAAACCGGCGCATCGATTCCTCATCGTCCACTATCAATATTTTAAGCATAGGGGTTCCCCGCACCTCCTTCTCAGGACGCCTGGACCGGCTAAAAGGTTTAGCCGGTTCTTTCATATAATCAAGACGGGGACTAAACCTAAAACAGTTTCCGGGCATCAGTTATTATGTGCAACCAATGATCGAGATGACGAAAAGTTCGAACCCGGACGGTTTGCCCGCGGCAAGCGCCGAAGCCGGATTTTCCCTGCTGGTGGAAGCGCATCAGCGGCAGATCTACTCGCTGGCGCTGCGCCTTACCGGCAACGCCGCCGCGGCGGACGATATAACGCAGGAAACCTTCATCTCCGCCTGGAAGCATCTTGAAGGGTTCCGCGGCGACAGTTCTTTAAAAACCTGGCTTTTCCGCATAGCCGCCAATAAGACCCGCTCTTACTGGCGGTGGAAGAAACTGCGCGCCTGGGTAGGGCTGAGCGAGCGCTCGGGGGACGAGGACTCTCCGACTATGGAGGAGCTCCTCCCGGACCGGCCGGAAGGCCGTCCCGAACAGGCTGCCTTGGCGGCCGACCTGGAACGCCGGGTACAGGCGGCCATAGCCAGGCTGCCGCCGCGCCAGCGCGAAGTGGCGGTGCTCAGGGCGCAAGGCCTGGCGCTGGCGGAAATTGGCGAAGCGCTGGGGATGGCGGAAGGCACGGTAAAAGCCCATTGGTTCGAGGCCAGGAAGAAACTCGGGGCCTCCCTGGGGGAATATTTATGAAAGACGAAGAGAAAGAAGAAAAACTGCTCTCGCTCCTGGCCGCGCGCCGGAGCGAAGCGTTCTGGAACGCCCGGAAGGCTGGAATAATCTCGGCGGCCCAAGCCCGTTCCGGGGTCAAAAAGACCTGGCTGCTGGTGCCCGCCGCCGCTATGGCCGCGCTGCTGTTTTTCGCGCTGGGCCGCAGCCCCCGGGGAAGCCTCGATACGCCGCCGTCCGTAAGCACGGCTTTCCTCGAGAACCTGGACCTGCTCGACGACATGGACGTTTTAGAGGCTATCCCGGACGGTGACCTATGAAAAAGAGAACGCTCGGGTTCTGTTTCAGCCTGGCCCTGGCGGCCGGCGCTATAGCGGCCGCGGTGCCCGCCCCGGCTGAGGTGATAGACAACCTCGATTTCTTCACCGATTATGAGCTCTTGTCCAACCTGGAGATCCTTGAAGACGAGCCGGCAGAGAACGCCGGAGTGGCCGTCTCCACGGCCCCGGCCGTTTCAACCGGCACCGTAACCGGCCATATTTCTACGGGAACCGTAAAAGTTTCCAGTTTTACACGGAGGCAATATGAAAAGAATTAAATTCACTTTGATCCTGGCCGTTCTGCTGTTCCCGGCCGGCTTCACCGCGGCGCAGCCGGCGCCGGCCGTCCCGCTGGACCCGAAGCAGGCCGCCTGGGAGAAACTGCCGGAGACCGAAAAGACCAAGGTGCTGGCCAATTATGAAAAATGGAAAAAACTGGCCCCTGAGAAAAAAAAGGAGATCAAGGAGAAGTTCGCGCGTTTCCGGGACATGCCCAAAGAGCGGCAGACCGAATTGCGCGGGCGCTGGGCCCGCTTCCAGGCCATGCCGGAGGCGGCCAGGGAAAAACTCATAAAGAAATTCCAGAAGTGGCAGAAACTCTCCAAAGAGCGCAGGGAAGAACTGCGCGGCGAGTACCGCAAACAGCGGAACGCGGAAAGGCGTTCCGGCGGAGGCTCCGGTTCCGGCGGCGGCCGCGGCGGGAGACGTTAGCATAACTCCGGACTAAACCTGGGGAAGGGCCGGGGCGTCAGCAGGGGAAGCGGCGCAAAGGCGACCACCCAAGGAGGAGTTATGAAGAACAAAATAATCAGGATCTCGGCGCTCGGTCTGGTTTCGGCGTTTTTAACGGCTGTCCCCGTAAAAGCCGGGGATGCCGTAAAAGTCCAGGATAAACTGCAGACGCAGGACCAGGTCCTCGATCAGGACCAGCTCAAAACCCAGGACAAGCTTCAGGTGAAGGAGCAGCTCGGGCTTAAGACCGGAAAAGACGCGGGAATTCCGGCCGGCGATGAGAAAACCGCCCTGAAAGGCCAGGAAAATACCCGCCTGATGAAAGGCGCCGAAAACGGCAAGGGCGAGCTGGCGAGGGAGCGGGCGCAGAACGCGGGCGGGGAAAAGGCCCTGAAGGACCAGGAAAAGACCGGCGCCGGCGACGGGAAAGAGATCAAGAAACAGGAAAAAAAGCAGACTAAAGCTTCGGCGAAAGAGCAGCGCCGCTCCATGAACGCGGAACGCCGGGCGAACCGCTCGGGGAACAGGAAAGGCACCGGGAAGTGCAAGTAAGAAGCGCAGCGTTGCCGCCCCCGCTCCGGGGGCGGCCGACCGGGAGAAAATATGAAAATACAAATGGCCGCGATATTTTTATTATTGGGCTCGATAGTGCCAGCCGGCGCTTATTTTGACGCCGGCTCCCGTTATACGGCGGGGCCCGGAGGATACGGCGGCCTCAATGTCTTTGTGGAAGGCGGCGGCGACGAGTCTTACCTGCGCGCTTCCCTGAACACCTATAAAAGCGATACCGCGGACCGCTTTTCAACCTATTCGGTCGGGGCGGGACTGGACCGGACTTACTGGCGCGCCGGAGCGGAGTTCTCCGCTACGCCGGAAACAGGCGGATACAAGAACAACACGATATATGCCGATCTGGCCTTTAACCTGGCGGGGGAGCCCGAGGAGGACGCGGCGCTGGAAGACCTGTCCCTGGGCTGCTTTGCCGGGCTTACCTCTCACGAGGACGAATACTCCCTTTCCACGGCCACGGCCAGTTCCGGTTTCGGGAGAAGGACCAGCGTTTCCTCCCTTACGAGCGCCTTTAAGCTCAAACAGACGGATTACGGCCTTACGGCGGCCGTGCGGGCCTACGGCGTGCGCCTGAGCGGGCGCTATACCAAAACGGCTTACGACAAGGACATAACCGCTCTGGACAGGCAGCTGCCCATCGACATCGGGGGCATCGGCACCAGCGGCTACCCGGACCAAGCCGTCAGCGCCAGGCTGCGCTTCGCTTCGCTGCCGCTGTCCCCCGAGGCGGGTTACGCAAAAAACTATTACCTGCTTACCCAGCCGAACTCGGAATCCTTCAGTTTCGGCCTTTCCCAAAAGCTCGGAGCGGCGGAACTCTCCGCGGGCTGGGAGAATTTCGATCCCGGCGGCGGGGCGGACAAGAGCGATTATTATTCCATCGGGCTCACTCTCTCGTTCTAACCCCGCCCGCAGCCGCGAACCGGCGCGCCGTTCCTTCAGCGCCCGCCACCAGCCCGGCAACTCGCATGCGGCCCGGCAGGCTGATCCCTGAAATGATAAAATATAGAGCATGAAGCAAGCAGCTGGCAGGCGGTAATTTTTATGAGCATCCTGCTGTTCACCGCGTTTATTTTCGCCGGCTCTTTCGGGGCCGGTTTTCTGGGGTCCCTTACCGGGCTTGGGGGCGGCATAGTGATCATCCCGCTGCTTACGGTCGTTTTCGGCGTGGACATCCGCTACGCCATAGGCGCGTCCCTGGTATCGGTCATCGCCACTTCCTCCGGTGCGGCGGCCGCTTATGTAAAAGAAGGCTTCAGCAATATCCGCATAGGCATGTTCCTCGAGATAGCCACCACGCTGGGCGCCCTGGCCGGCGCTTTTCTCGCGCTGCGGCTCTCCACCCCCGTTATCGCTTTGATCTTCGGCATTGTCCTGATACATTCGGCCTATGTTTCCAGCCGCCACAGGGACGAAAGCGCGGACCTGGTGAAGCCCGACAGGCTTGCGACCCGGCTCAGGATGAACGGGACTTACCCGGCCCGGGGCGGGCTCGTCGCCTACAACGTCACTTCCGTCCCGTCCGGCTTCGGCTTGATGTTCGCCGCCGGGGGCATTTCAGGGCTGCTCGGGATAGGCTCCGGGGCCGTCAAGGTGCTGGCCATGGACCAGGCCATGCGCCTGCCGTTCAAGGTCTCCACCGCCACCAGCAATTTCATGATAGGCGTCACCGCCGCGGCCAGCGCGGGGATCTACCTCCGGCAGGGTTATATCGACCCCGGGCTGACCATGCCGGTCATGCTCGGGGTGCTGCTCGGCTCGTCGCTGGGGGCCAGGCGCCTGTTCAGCGCCGACACCAAGAAGCTCCGCGCTGTCTTCGGGGTGGTGCTGTTCGTCCTGGCGCTGGAAATGATCTACACGGGGCTGAAAGGCCTTCTCTGATATGAAAGAAACGGCATTGGAACCTGCGAACCACGAGACGGAGATCATAATAGGCAATCTCCTCAGGGCCGGCGTTATCGCCGCGGCCGCCGTGGTTTCCTTAGGCGGCGTTATTTATCTTTTCCGCCATGGCCAGGCCCAGGTCGATTACCGGGTTTTTCACCGCCAGCCCGCGGACCTGTGCGCCGTACGCGGCATACTTGAGCGGGTCTTATCGGGGCAGGGGCGCGGGCTGATACAGCTGGGGCTGCTGCTTCTTGTCGCCACGCCTATAGCCCGCGTGGTGTTTTCAGTTTTCGCTTTCGCCAGACAGAGAGACCGCTTATACGTAGCGGTTACGCTGATAGTCCTCGCCATCCTTGCTTACAGCCTTCTGGGCAAATAAAATATCAGGACTCCGGAGATAGGCCCGAACTGGGGCCGCTGGAGGGAACTACGGAACCGGAGCCCGCAGCCCCGGTATCGAAGTCGGAGAACCGGTACCGGCCGGAGATCTCTTTATAGGCCATTTCCGAAACGCGGCGTATTACGTCGCCCCGGGTGCGCATCCAGTTAAAATAGCCGCGCGCTCCCCTTCCTCTTTCGATTATTCCGACGATTATATAGGGAAAAAGTTCGCCGTCCGCGCGCCGGGAGACCAGTATCCCCATATCGCCGCAAAGATGGCTTGTGGTCCCGGTCTTGTCGTAGACCTCCGTCCCGGCCGGAACCCCGGGGGCGGCCGTATAAAGGCGGTCCGGGTTGGACAGGTTCATGAGCCGCTTCAGTTCGTCGGAACCGGGGAATCCCCCGTGCCACAGGGTATAGAGGAAGCGGCTGTAATCCCGCGCCGAGGCCTTGTTCCGGTAAGTTTTGCCGTTGGCGGGGATAGTCTCCACGATGCGGGTGTTCCGGAAGATCCCTGCGTATTCACTGCTGAGAAGACTCTGCACGGACTTCGGTCCGCCCAGGCTCCGTATCAACCAGCCGGCGGCCGCATTGTCCGACTCGCGGATCATTCTTTCCATCCGGCCGCGGACCTCGGCGGTATAAAGTTTGCGCCCGGCTTTTACCTCGTGCAGATAGGCCAGGGCGATAAAAGGTTTGATGAGGCTTGCCGCCTCGAACGGCAAATCCTCGTTGATGCTGACCAGTTTCCTGTCGGCCTTGATGTCGTACACCAGCCAGGCGGTACGCTCGCCGCCTTTGAGAAGACCCCGGCGGCGTAAGCCCCGTATATAATCCTCGATACCGGATTCCAGGAGTGAAGGGTCCGGCGCCGCGCCGGGAGCGGCGGAGGCGCTTTCGTGCGAAGCCGCGCGCAGCTGGGAGGCCCATTCCTGGTCCGGGATGGGGAAGGCCGGGCCGAGCCCCCGGGGGGTTAAAAGACGCGAGTGCGCGGCCGCGACCGCTTTTGCGGACTCCATACCGCCGGGGCGCCGATAGATCAGCCCGTAACTATCCTGCCTCCTGACCTCGCGCAGGCCGCTGGCCACTTCCGGCCCCAGGATCCTGACAACCTCCGACTTATAGGCCGTCACCTTTGCCCGGTCCGTATTCCACAGATATGAGATGTCGTAATCGGCCGCCCGCGCGGAGGGGGCCGACGCCGCGAACAGCAAGAGGGTCAGGCCGGCAGCCCGGCCAAAGCCCGGACCCGGCTTTCGCGGGAAGGTTTTTCTTCGCCGAAAGGGATTGGTCATACCTTCTTATAGTATATAGTATGCTAGAATCATTTACATAACATATATTCTAAATGTATTCCATTTAATATATAAATGATACCTATCAACTACCATCATCTGTATTATTTCTGGGTCACCGCCAAAGCCGGGCGAATAGGGGCGGCGAGCCGGGAGCTTTTGCTGGCCCAGCCCACCTTGAGCCTTCAGTTAAAGCAGCTGGAGCTTTCCCTCGGGAAGCAACTTCTCGCGCGCAGCCGCAAAGGCGTTAAGTTGACCCCCGAGGGCAGGATCGCCTTCGACTACTGCGAGCGGATATTCTCGCAGGGAGCCGAATTGGTCTCGGCATTGCGGCCCGGACAAACGCTCAAGCCCGCCAGCCTGCGCCTGGGAGTCACGGGGCCTATCTCCCGTCATGTCGTGCTGCAGCTCCTGGATCACGCCTACGGGATCGACCCGCAGGTCCGTGTAAGCATACTCGGGGGACAGCTCAACAATCTCCGGGAACAATTGGAGAACCACAGGCTGGACCTGGTCGTCTCCGGCACGGACTTCTCCTCACAGCTGGGCGTTGAGTTCCGAAGCCGTTTAGCTGGGTCCGTTCCCATCTGTTTCGTAGCCGTCCCGGGGCTCAAGACCAGGGTGAAACGCTTCCCTGAAGACCTTTGCAAACTCCCAATACTCCTCATGACCCCGGATAACCCCGTCCGCAAGGAAGTGGACCTGTTCTTATGCCGGCATGAGGTTACCGTGTCCGTGGGAACGGAGCTGGAAGACAGCGAACTTATACGGTTCCTGGCCCTGCGGGGCCACGGGGTGGCGGCCATGGACGCGCTGACCGTCAGGGACGACCTGAAGTCCCGGCGCCTGGTGAAGCTGCATCGGAAAGACGTGGGGATAAAGCAAAATATCTGGCTGGTATGCGGCAGGCACCCTAAGCCCAATCCGGTATTACGGCGCATCATCCAGAGCCTGATGGAAAAATTCGCTATCCGGACCTGACCGGTTTTCGCCGGCGCAAGCCGTTCAAGTTCGTTTATGCCCGGCCCGGGACGCTTTTTCAATAGGCGGGGCTTTTTTCCACGGCGAGCGGTTCGGTGAAACCCCATGCTACGCTTTTGTGTATCCAGCCGGTAACTTCGCCTCCGTCAGTGACCTTGATCCAGTCCCCCTCCACCACCAGCACTTTGAGCGAATAGTCTTTATCCAGGACCCATAAGGACTCGTAATCTATTCCGGGCCCCTCCCTGACATTGGCCTTTTTCGTGATGACGACCACGGTGGGAACGGCCGCGAGCAGCGAGCCGTATATCCAGCCGTCGTCGTTCTCGTGGTCGCTTACCTGGAGCCAGTTCCCGTCTCTGTCCAGCACTTCCAAAGGGTAATACCTGGCGGCCGCCCAGACCACGTCGTATTCGGCGCCGGGGCCGCTGCGCACGTTCGCCTGCTCCGCGGCCACGCTCAACATCTTCTCAGCCATGGCCCGGGCGGGAAGGAAAATGGCGAGAGATAAAAATATGATCCTGAAATTCATAAAACAGCCTCCTTATGAGCCCCCCTTCTTACCGGGCGGACCGGCCTTCCGGCGGCTCCATCTATAATATAGCTCTCCGAGATAGATTTAATATTGCGGTTTGATTACAATCCCGGCGCGGGAGATGGTTCCCGGAAGAGCGGCCGGAAGCCTTTAAGCCCCGGAATTCAGGGCCCCCGGCTTGGGGCAAGGGAGTCTGTTGCAAGCAAGTTGAAATGTCATGGTTTTAGTTTTTTAGAAATGTCATGATGGCTGACTGCTGAACCCTGACTGCATTAGCGGCTTTTTCGTAAAAATAAACCTTCTCCACGGATGATTCTTTCCCGGCACGCTTGTCCCGGTAGTTAATACGGCAAGCCGGTTAAGTTCGCCGCGGTTGGTGGCGTAATGCCCTCGG
>Ga0208789_1000955_pt1 | contig 20041 bp, 14 predicted proteins | sample Methanotroph_Enr_FD_187368 | JGI IMG/M metagenome (GOLD analysis project Ga0208789, IMG submission 187368) | Enriched soil microbial communities from Old Woman Creek wetland in Ohio, USA - Methanotroph_Enrichment_5 (SPAdes) (version 2) | ecosystem: Environmental > Terrestrial > Soil > Wetlands...
CTGCAAAATAATTAATCAGAGTGGTACACAAAGTAAACCGGGAATAACTTACGTAGGTACTGAAAAACCGGTATCTTCCATCCCGCAAAAAAGCAAGAGTACAGCCCTTGGTGTAACTACCATGACGTATGCTACCGGTGACCAACTGTTATACAAAGCTACTTCGGGTACTTACAGCACCATAGTTACCGATGTTCCAACCGCCGGTAAAACCACTAATTTCAACTTTGTAGCCTGCACCGATGCCGATGGCAATAATTACACCACCGTAACAATAGGTAATCAAACTTGGATGGCTGAAAACCTGAAAACCACTACATACAATGATGGTATCACAGCTATTCCATTGGTAACAGATAATTCAGCATGGACAGCATTGTCAACTCCGGCGTATTGCTGGTATAACAATGATGCCACCACTTATAAAAATAAGTATGGAGCTTTGTACAATTGGTACACTGTAAACACAGCTAAGTTAGCTCCTACAGGCTGGCATGTACCCACCGATGCCGAATGGACTACCTTAACCGTTTATGTTACTGCCCACTTAGGCAATTCTCTAAACGCATGTAAAGCCCTTGCTGCTACCACCGACTGGACTACTTACAGCACCACCGGAACTATCGGCAACAACCTTACCATGAACAACTCTACCGGCTTTTCGGTTCTTCCGGTTGGTGGCCGTCTCTACAACGATGGTACGTTCTACGACCTTGGCCTCTACGGGTTCTTGTGGAGTGCTACTGAACTCAATACGAGCTACGCCTGGGGCAGGTACGTGACCTACTACGGTAACAGAGTGTACCAGAGCAACTACGGTAAGGCGAATGGCTTCTCTGTACGTTGCGTTAGGGATTCTCAATAATTTATTTGTCTATTTGATTATTTTCGCCGGTATGCGGTTTTAGTCATATTATCCAAAGTCTATGTGCATATTTTGGGCGACTTTTGACAAGATTGCGTATTTAAAACAGCATTTTGAAGGCTGACAACAAAAAGAAAACGCTTCGCATGGAAAGTGAAATCAACAGACTTTTAAGCTTTAATCTAGCGAAGTTGTTAAAGTTTAGCTCGAAAGCGAGCTGATGTAAAATCACAAACAACGACTAACAACCAAACACCGAACCGCTAACACACGCCTATGTTCATTGGCTGGCTGACGTGCATTCCGGCGGTTTTGCTCCCGCATTCACTTTGTCGTTCCACGACAGCGAATGCTCCCGCAAACCGCCAATGCCCATAGCCTCGGTCGTTAGCGGTAAGTGTAAAAAAATAAAGATAATAATATGGAATATTTGGACTACCTCGATTACACTCTGAAAAGACTGAGTGAAAAATTTCAAGAAGGTTTGATTCTATCAGATTTGAGACACGACTATAAAGAATTATCAGGCAACTGGATAGAAGGTGAAGCACAAGAACATTTTGAATCTCTATACGAAAACGAGTATTTCGTAAGAGTCGGTACGACATACAAACATAAGATTCTTCCGAAAGCGAAATCAATAATAGCCAAGCACGGTTCATTGTCTGCATTTTTAGAATTAGTTGAGATAGAACTAAATAGAAAAGAAAACGAAGAAACTGAATTTAAGAAACTTCAAGTCAAAAATCTTGAATTACAAAACGACAATCTAGAGTATTCAGAAACTCTACGAGAAAAAGAATTAAGGATTATAGACCTTGAAATAAAAATCAAAGGGATTGAATTAATAAAACAATACTGGTGGTTTATTGGACTTTGCATATTTGCTGGAGGACTTTTAAAAGAACCTCTGGATACATTAATAACATATATAAAACAATTAATCCAATCCATGCAAATATTCCACGGCTGACAGAATTAAGTTTCAACAATCTATCGTGAGTTGTTTTTTTTTTTATTGTTAGCATGACTTTTTTTGACTAAATTTTTAATTATTACTAGAACAAAAACGATTTACAACCAAGCACCTAACCGCTAACACACGCCTATGGGCACAGGCTGGCTGACGTGCATTCCGGCAGTTTTGCTCCCGCATTCACTTTGTCGTTCCACGACAGCGAATGCTCCCGCAAACCGCAGGTGCCCATAGCCTCGGTCGTTATCGGCAAGTTTAAGAAAGCGTGCCGACATGTTTTGAGTAAATTAAATAGCGTTCTACTTTTGATTTTTTTTCTTGAATTGAATTATCATTCAAAAGTTCGTCAGGGTTGAATATGTCATTTTCTGCAAGCATTCTGAATACTGCAACCAAATCATTAAATTCAGCTACTATTCTTTGTGCATTAGTTTCTAAGCTCGATGGTGCGTGGTCATTTAATCCGAAACGCAAAGCCTTTGAAACTTCTTTTGATAATTCAGCGCATTCTTCCGAAAGAATGACTAATAAATGTTCTTGTCTATTCATAATCGTATTTTGTTTTTAAAGTTGTATCTCGAAAAGAAAGAAAAACCAGCCGATAACAATTTCTATGTACATTTGCTACTTAGCATTTTGACAGCTTTTCGCGTTGCGACAAACCGCAAAATGACACATAGAAGTTGTCCGTTAGCGGTTATTATAAAAAAAAGAAACAAACTTATGAACAAACAGACTAGACTGATTTTTCTCGGACTTTCTTTAATTACTTTAGTAGGAGTTGGAAGACTTGTAACTGAGAATTTTGACTTTTTACTAAAGGACTTTTGGTTTACTTCTGGTTTTTTACTCCTAATATTATTATCCTTAATTGACCAACCCCACTTCTCAAAAGATTCAAATGTATTTATAAATGCTGTGACAGCTGGAATATCTCTACTTCTTGTTGAAAGTGTGAATAGAAATTGGGTATTTACATTATTTCTAAGTATTTCTCTTTATTTAGCAGTTTGCAGTTACGTTTTAATGTGGGTGCGAAATAAACCCTTAACAAATGAAAACAAGTGGGTTCAGTTCTTTTCTCGAATTAATCGAGAATTGGGAAAACCTCAAACATTATTTTCTGCATTTTTCCTTTGGGGAGCTATAAACAAATTTGGTGTATCTAGTAATGGTTTTAATGCATTATTATTATACTGGGTCATATTTATGATTCTAAATTTACCATCGATTGCGTCTGTAATAAATAGTATTTTCGAACACAAAGAATCTGAAAAACAGCAAAGTGCGATAGGGAAAATATTTGGCGTTCAATCGAAAAATACATTTCTAGTTAAATTATTCCCTGACAGAAAAGAAACAATAAAACTATTTGATTTTGTTGAATTTATATATTCAATTGACGAAAACAAACAAATCAGAAAAGGTTTAATATTAGATTCTTATCTATTAAATGAACAACAATGGATTAAAGTACTTACAACAAGTGAAATAAACCAGATATTTGAAAATAAGCCAATAATTGAAAATCATACCCAGGACATAATATATAAGATAAAGGATGTACCTAAGACAAATTACCTTGACACTTTTATTGGGATTGTAACTGAGAACTCAACTATTGGAAAAGTAAAATTCATATATAATTCTAAAGCTTTAATTCAAGAAGGACAGTTATTGGAAGTTAAGATTGGAACCGCCAAACTTCCTGTTTTCTATCAAATCGTAGAGGGCGTTACTAAAATTGAACAACTTGAAAATAAAAATGAAACTGGTTTTATTATTGGAGAAGCTATCCAACTAGGCACTTGGAATCATGAAAAAGCAAGGTTTGAACAATTTGGCTGGGTAGCAGAAATAAATTCACCCGTTTATGCTTCGACCAAAATAAATGACGTTCAAATTGCTGTTGGTGAATATAAAATTGGTGATATTCCAAACACTAACTTCCCCGTAATTATCAACAAAGAACTTGCTCTAACTCACCATACAGCTGTTTTAGGTGTTACGGGGACTGGTAAGTCTATTTTTTCAAGACAACTCATAAGAGAATATCTTAAAGATGAATCAATTAAAGTTATTTGTATAGATTTCACTGGGGAATATAAAGGGAAATTTTCAGATTTAAATCCTGTTCAGATTGTACCTGATGATAAAAATGCTGAACTTTATAAAACTTTTGAGTGGATTTCCAATGAATTAGATAAATTTGGAAATCAACAAGACAAGGATAAACTTAAAAAAGCTGATGAGTTTATTCGTACTACATTAAAAGACGCTTTAGAATTATTTTTGAAAACTAAAGAATCGAGAATAAGTATATTTGAACTGCCCGATGTTTCAAATACAGCGAATATACTGGAATATACGAGACAACTTTTTAGGTCACTTTTTACAATTGCAAAAGCAGAAAGATGTTTTGGACATAAAGTATGTGTCGTATTAGAAGAAGCACATACAATTATTCCTGAATGGAATTTTGTTGGTATATCTGACAAATCATCTCAGTCTTTATTAAATAGTATTGCTCAAATTGCTTTACAAGGAAGAAAATATGATGTAGGATTATTAGTTATTGCTCAACGAAGTGCTAATGTCTCGAAAACGATTTTAACTCAGTGTAATACAATTATATCATTTCAAGAATTTGACAAAACAAGTAGCGAATTTCTATCAAATTACTTTGGTCAAGGTATTGCGAGTGTACTGCCTAACTTAAAATTCAGACAAGCAATTGCAGCAGGAAAAGCACTAAAATCGAATGTTCCAATGATATTTGAAGTGCCTGAAATTCACGAACCAGAAGAAGAAAAAAAATAACAACCGCTAACACACGCCTATGGTCATTGGCTGGCTGACGTGCATTCCGGCAGTTTTGCTCCCGCATTCACTTTGTCGTTCCACGACAGCGAACGCTCCCGCAAACCGCCAAATGCCCATAGCCTCGGTCGTTAGGTGCAATCCAAAAAAAAAGAAGACGACGTATTTGCAACGAGTAAATTTTGCTCATTTAGACAAGAAATAAAAAAAACAACGGACAAAAGACTACTTTTGCAAAACATATGAGTCACCATACGACATTAAACGAAAAACATGAATAAAAAAGACTTATCAGAAGCCGACATAAAAGAGAAGTTTATCACTCCTGCCGTGACAAAGGCTGGTTGGGACGAACAAACTCAATTAGGTCGTGAAATCTATTTTACAGACGGACGTATTTATGTAAAAGGAAAGATTACAGCAAGAGGAAAACGGAAATTTGCAGATTACATTCTGTTTTACAAACCGAATGTTCCGATTGCAATTATAGAAGCAAAAGACAACAATCACACTGTAAAAGCAGGGATACAACAAGCATTGGGATATTCAAACACATTGGATATTCCTTTTGTATTCAGCAGTAACGGAGACGGCTTTTATTTCCACGACAAAACCGTTACAAACGGAAAAATTGAAACAGAACTTTCAATTGACGAATTCCCAAGTCCAGAAGAACTTTGGGAGAAGTACAAAAAGTATAAAGGCATTGAATCAAAAGAAGTAGAAAACATTGTTTCAACTGACTACTTTTTAGATGGTTCTGGTCGTTCCCCCCGATATTACCAACAAATCGCCATTAATAGAACCATTGAAGCCGTTGCAAAAAAGCAAGACAGAATTCTTTTGGTAATGGCAACAGGAACAGGTAAAACCTACACAGCATTTCAAATCATTTACAGACTTTGGAAAAGCGGAGCAAAAAAACGTATTTTGTTTTTAGCCGACAGAACTTCACTAATTGACCAAACTGCGAGAGGTGACTTCAAGCATTTCAAAGATGCAATGACAATAATCAAAAACAAAAACATTGATACAGCTTACAACGTATATTTAGCTTTGTATCAAGGCTTGTCAGACAGCAAATCAGATGATGCTTACAAACAATTTAGTCCAACCTTTTTCGATTTAGTTGTAGTTGATGAGTGCCACAGAGGAAGCGCAAAAGAAGATAGCAAGTGGCGAGAGATTTTGGATTATTTCAAAACTGCTACCCATTTCGGTATGACAGCGACACCAAAGGAAACGACAGAAGTCTCAAATATTCACTATTTCGGTGAACCTGTTTACACATATTCGCTTAGACAAGGTATTGACGATGGTTTTCTTGCTCCTTACAAAGTGATTAAAGTTACGCTTGACATTGATGCAGAAGGTTGGCGACCAACAAAAGGATTTTTAGACAAAAACGGGAATCCTGTTGAAGACAGAATCTATAACAGAACTGACTTTGACAAAAACATTGTTGTTGATGAACGCAGAGAAATAGTCGCAAGTAAAATAACCGAGTTTCTAAAAGGGAATGACCGCTTTGCAAAAACAATTGTTTTTTGCATTGACATTGAACATGCCGAAGGCATGAGAACAGCATTGGCTAACGCCAATGCTGATTTGGTTGCTCAGAATAACAAGTACATAATGCAGATAACGGGTGACAACGAAGAAGGAAAAAGAGAGCTTGATAGTTTTATTAATCCAAGTGAACGTTATCCGGTTATTGCCACTACTTCAAAGCTAATGACTACTGGTGTTGACGCTCAAACCTGCAAACTGATAGTTTTAGACAGCAATATAGGTTCGCCAACCGAGTTTAAACAGATTATCGGTAGAGGAACAAGAATCAATGAAGAATACGGAAAAACGTATTTTACAATCATGGATTTCAGAAACGTAACGAATTTGTTTGCTGACCCTAACTTTGATGGCGACCCTGTAATGATAAAAGACATTACGGAAGATGATGACATTTCGGGTACTGACGATGAAGTTACTGACGAAGAAATTATTGATGTAGTAGATGGTGAAATTGTAGATTTTCCAACACCAGAATATCCAACCATTACAGGCGGTGGACTCATAGCAGCCGAACCAAACCCGAATGAGAAAATCAGAGTTGACGGAGTAGCAGTTAGAATTGTCAATGAAAGAGTACAGTATTTAGGTGCTGATGGAAGGATAATAACTGAAAGTTTAAAAGACTACACGAAGAAGAATGTAATACAGCAATACGCAACAATTGAAACATTTCTAAATTCATGGAACAAAGCAGATAAGAAAAAAGCAATCGTAGAAGCATTGGAACAACAAGGTATTTTCTTTGAAGCATTGAAAGAAGAAATTGGAAAAGATTTTGACCCATTTGATTTGATTTGCCATGTTGCATTTGAAGCTAAACCATTGACACGAAAAGAAAGAGCAAATAAAGTCAAGAAAAGAAACTACTTTACTAAATACGGTGAGAAAGCGCAATCTGTAATCAAAAGTTTGCTGGACAAATACGCAGATGATGACTTGCTGACTATTGAAAGTTTAGAAGTACTAAAACTTGACCCATTAAACAAACTCGGTTCTCCACTCGAAATTATTAATGCTTTTGGTGGCAAACAGAATTATATACAAGCATTAAAAGAATTGGAAAACGAACTTTATAAAGTAGCATAAGAAATGGCAAATGTAGGAGCTGTAATAAGCAATATTAGAAATATCATGCGACAAGACAGAGGTATCTCTGGCGATGCTCAACGATTAGAGCAATTGGGTTGGATGTTGTTTCTTAAAATAATGGATGATAAAGACCAGGAATTAGAAGTAATAAAAGACAATTATATATCGGTAATACCTGAAAAATTCCAATGGAGAAATTGGGCGAAAGACCCAGAAGGAATTACTGGCGATGAATTGATTAACTTTATTGATAGCAACGAACTAACAAATAAAGGACTTTTCCCAACACTTCGTGAATTAAAAAGCACAACAAACCCCAAACGTGCGATGATAGTGAAAGAGGTGTTTGATGGTTCGAATAACTACATGAAAAGTGGTTACGAAATGCGGAAAGTAATCAACAAGCTCAATGAAATTGACTTTACAAAATCCGAAGACAAACATATTTTCGGTAATATCTACGAAAGCATTTTACAGGAATTAAGAGATGCAGGAAATAAGGGTGAGTACTACACTCCAAGAGCAGTAACTCAATTAATGACCATGATGACCGACCCAAAATTGGGTGAAAAAGTGTTAGACCCAGCAGCAGGTACAGGGGGTTTCTTATCAGCAGCCATTGACCACGTCAGAGAAAAATATGTAAAAACTGTTGACGATGAAGCAATTCTACAAACCTCAATAACAGGGTGGGAACTTAAACCCGTTGCTTATGTGTTAGGCTTGACCAACCTAATTCTTCACGAAATTGACATACCAGACTATCATTATATTGACAGTCTAAAAAAAGAATACAACACGATTGGAAAAAAAGACCAAGTTGATGTAATTCTCGCTAATCCCCCATTTGGAGCAAGTATCGCAGATGGAGTTGAAACCAACTTTCCTGCAACATACAGATGCAAAGAAAGTGCTGACTTGTTTGTAATTCTGATGTTACAATTACTAAAGCCGAATGGTAGATGTGCCATTGTTTTACCCGATGGTTCAATTACAGGTGAAGGAGTAAAAGCCAGAATTAGAGAAAAGCTACTTAAGGATTGTAATTTACATACTATAATCAGATTGCCTCAAAGTACATTTTTCCCTGCTCTTGTCAGTACCAATCTATTATTTTTTGAGAAGGGTTCACCTACAAATGATATATGGTATTACGAACACAAATTACCTGAAGGGCAAAAAAGTTACTCAAAAACTAAACCTATTCAGTATGATGAGTTTAAACCAATCATTGAATGGTGGAGCGATAGAAAAGAAAATGATTTGTCTTGGAAAGTAAATATCAAAGACCTGAAAAACTTTGATTTAGACATTAAAAACCCAAATCAAACAGTAATTGAATATGAAAGTTCCGACAAACTCTATGATATTTATGACAAAGCAAATTCTAAAGCAGACTCTTTAATTACAGAAATTGTAAAAGAAGTCTTTGTTGAACCAAACCCAACCCTGGAGAATATTGTATCACAAAGTATTGAACTACTAAAAAATCAAGATTCTGTAAAGCTCTTAAAAATAGCAATACTGAAAGAAGCAATACAAGGCAAATTGACAATATCTTGGCGTGAGAAATATGAAGAAAAAGATTCTGCAATGGATTTATTAAAACGCATTAAAAAAGACAAAGAGAAAAAAAACAAAGAAAAGTTAATCAGGAAAGAAAAAGAACTGGACTCAATCACTGGAGATGAAATACCACACGAGATTCCTGAAAATTGGGAATGGTGCAGATTAGGTGAATTATACTCAACAACTTCTGGAGGAACGCCAAGCAGAGCAAATGCAAATTATTGGTTTGGTGATATTACTTGGTATAAGTCGGGAGAATTAAATGATGGTTTTTTGGATGCAGAGTCGGAAGAAAAGATTTCTGAAATTGGGTTGAAAGAATCTTCTGCAACATTATTTCCCAAAGGAACTTTGCTTATTGCAATGTACGGAGCAACAGCGGGTAAACTTTCAATTTTAAATAGAGATGCAAGTACTAATCAAGCTATTTGTGGTTTCTTTTATAATGAATTCATTGAAACAAAATACCTTTTCTATTTTTTGATGGCTCAACGTGCAAAGATGATTTCTGATTCATGGGGTATGTCACAACCTAATATAAGTCAGACATATTTGAGAAACTTTGTTTTTGCACTTCCACCAAGGGAAGAACAAAAAGCAATAATTGAAAGAGTAGAATTGCTAATGGATAAATGCCAAAAACTAAGTCAAGAATTAGAAACTCTTGACAAGCATGGTAAAACACTAATGAAAGCAATTTTTAATGAAACTTTTGAAACTAAAACAGATACGAAATGAATAACTAAATAAAAAATTGGGGGCAGAAGGTCGGAATGATACGTTTTACTAAATTGTACCACGTCTAGGATATACGCTAGCTGGGAAAGACCATACCAATTTCCAAATATCCCTGTAAAGGAATTAATGAGGAAAGAGTTATCAACAGCGAAATAACTGTTGAAGTCTTGAAGTTGGGTCTAAGAATGAATTTTCTAAGCATATCTAATGTGTTTATGAATTTGAGTACAAAGATAACAATTTCCATACCTGAAAAGAGTAGCGTTGCCTCCCTTGCAAAAGGGTCAAAGCTTCGAAAGAGCATGTACATTTCAAACCTGCTACTATTAGTATCTGCCCCCTTCTTTTACTATTTATATGGAATTAGAAAAGTGGTTTAAATTAAAGAAATATCCTCATATTGGACTACCCATTACAATCAAAGATTATAATTGGGTAAAAGAATATGTGGATAATACTGAAAAAATTAGAGTTCACAGCTTTTTACCACTTATACATAAATCAATTGTAAAAAGAAAATTTCGAGCTGATAATTCTGCGGTAGAGCGTAATCCAAAAGGCAAAAGAAAACGAATAAAAGGGAAACCTAAGGTCAGAGAAATTTTTTTTGCTTCCCATTTAGATTCACTTATTTTTTCGAAGTACAACGAGATATTAGCCAATGCTTATGAAGAGCATATAAAATATAAAGACTTTAACGATTGTATAGTCGCTTATCGCAAAATCCCTATTTCGCATGATTCAGAAAAAAATAAGTGCAATATTGATTTTGCAAAAACGACGTTTGAATTCATTCAAAAAAACAAGGACAAAAAGTTAACTGTTATTATTGCAGACATTACTTCTTTCTTTGACAATCTTGACCACAAAATTCTAAAAAAACAATGGACAAAGGTTCTCAAGGAAACAACGTTACCCAATGACCATTATAACGTTTTTAAAGCACTCACAAACATAAAATATATTGAGGGAGAGCAATTATTTGAAAGTTATGATAAAACAATGCTTGTTCAAAGCGGCATACCCAACTCCTCTTATTATAAAGTTATAACACGAAAAGCAATTAAAAGCAGCCAATACTTCAAAGAAAAAAACGCCGTTGCATATTGCGAAAAGGATGAATTCTTTAAAAACAATCTCAATCTAATTATTTCCAAAAACAATGTTTTAGGTATACCACAGGGAAGTCCAATCAGTGCAACCTTGGCAAATATCTACATGTTAGATTTTGATCAAGTGATTTTCGATAAAGTTTCTTCGATAGATGGTTTTTATCAAAGATATAGCGATGACCTAATAATAATTTGTGAACAAGTTCATGAAGATGATATAATCAAACTTATACGTGAGAAAATAGAGAAACAAGTAAAATTAATTATTGAACCAACTAAAACGAAAGTATTTCGTTTTGAAGAATTTGAAAAGAGGTTTAGAGGATTTGAAATTAATGAGACAACGAAGGTATATAATTACAATAAACAATTAGAGTATTTAGGATTTTCTTTTGATGGTCAAAGAGTTTTAATTAAAAGTGCTGGCTTTTCGAAGTTTTACCGGTCAATGAAAAGTTCTTTAAAAAAATCAACGTCTTTAGCTTTACACAGTAAAAATCCAGACAAAAGTTTATTTAAATCGAAACTGTATAACCGATTCTCACATAGAGGTGCAAAGAGAAAAATGATATATAGACCTTCAGTAACTGACAAAACAGTTTATGAAAAGTCAAAAAAATACTATTGGGGTAATTATCTGAGTTATATCAACAAGGCGAATGATTCAATGAAATTAATCAACGGAAATGATTCTTTAAAAAAACAGAGTCGTAAACTTTGGCGAAATTTCAATAGACTGATGAATTTCCATACAAATCGAATCGACAATAGAGATAAAAAACGAGTATGATTTTTTGTAAGTTACATTTATTTCAAACAAAAATTTACAAGTCAATTATAGATGGAAAATTAATCGCCCAAAAAGCAAAAAAAGCCACAACAAGTTAGTGTTTATTATCAAACGCCTTGCAGTGGCTTTTATAGCTTTTTGATAATAGGCAGAGCGGTCACAGTACATTGTTTTTTTGCTCGCTTAGAAGTCTCGAAGCATTCAGAAACAAAAAAAACAATGAACTGTGAAGAATTTATTACAAAGCAATAATTATCATAAAGATAACAGAAAACAATAGCAGAAATATTTTGTAAAAAACAAGACATTCATTATTGTTAATCTAAAAATAATATTTATATTTGTTGCACAAATAAATCTATATATTAATCTAAAATCCATTTAATTATGGCTAGTACAACTGAAACAGGTCACGCAAACAATGTGGCAAACTTTGATAGTTTAATTATTTCCGCTACAGCTTTTGGTACAAGCTACAATCCGTCAAAAGAAAGTATCAAACTTCCCGCTTTACAAACCCTTCTCTCCGCTTCAAAAGACTCATTAAACGCTGTAAACATTGCACAATCTGCATACTCAAACGCAGTAGCAGCACGCGAATCCGCATTTGAACCTTTTAGTAAACTTATTACTCGTGTAAACAACGCCCTAAAAGCTTCTGACACCACAGTTCAAGTTGACGAAAGCGCACAAACCATTGTTCGCAAACTTCAAGGAAGAAGAGCAAGCGCAAAAATTACAGATGAAGAAAAGAAAGCATTAGAAGCCGAAGGCAAAGAGGTAAATCAAATCTCTGCTACACAATTAAGCTACGATAGTCGCTTAGAAAACCTAGACAAACTTATTATGCTGCTCGAATCTGTACCTTATTACAAACCAAATGAGGAAGATTTAAAAGTAGAGTCATTAAAATCCCTACAGGCTGATTTAAAAGCCAAGAATAATGATGTAGTTGTAGCAAGCATTCAACTTAGTAACGCCCGAATTGCAAGAAACGAATTACTGTATAAACCTCTAACCGGTTTAGTTGATACAGCTTTTGACTTTAAAGTTTACATTAAATCCGTATTCGGTGCAACAAGCCCCCAATACAAACAAATCTCTAAATTGAAGTTTGTAGACAAGAAGGACTAAATACAAAACACAAACTGCGGTTTGCTAAAAAGCAACCGTAGTTTGTAAACAAACAACCTATAAATGCAAATAGCGACCCTAAAATATGAAACTATCTCCCTGAATTGTGGAATAAGCTCCCCGATTTATAGAATAGCTCCCCATTTTTATAAAGTAGCTTCCCCAATTTATAAAACAGTCTCCCGCATTTATAAAGTAAGCTCCCCGACTTATAGAATAGACACCCAACTTTATAAAGTAGCGACCCCGATTTATGAAACAAGCTCCCCGAAGTTTGAAATAACGACCCCGATTTATAAAGTAAGCTCCCTAATTTATTAAACAGCGACCCAGACAGAAAAAACAACTGAGTGTACGACAGAAATAAGACACACTAACTATCAACAAGACAACACATTGAATGAAATGGACTGCACCTAACACACGCCTATGTTCATTGGCTGGCTGACGTGCATTCCGGCAGTTTTGCTCCCGCATTCACTTTGTCGTTCCACGACAGCGAATGCTCCCGCAAACCGCCAATGCCCATAGCCTCGGTCGTTAGGGGCAGTAGCAGAAAAAAAGACGATTCTGCAATTTGGGATAAAATCTTTGACGAACTGTCCGCTTCGTAACTCGACTTGACGATTCTGTAACGACAGAATTTGCTGACTTTCCAACTTTTGATTTGCGGACAATTCCTCGCAGATTTTTATGGAAGAAAAGACAAGAAAACGACTTTTGATTCCTGTTACAACCATAACGACTGAAAAACAACAGAAAACGGAAACTTGAAAGTAGGAGAGGAGCGAAGTGAAAAAACACGACTTTCATTTTGACTGAAAACGCAAAGAAAACAGACAGACTTTTTTTTCGACAAAAAACACGACTTTTTGCCCCCGTTTTGAAACTTAGAACAGAAAAAAAAAAATTTTATCGGAGATTTTCTGAACGTTAACAATTCGAATTTCAAAACCATTATTTTGCGTATTTCGGAGCGAAAACAGGAAAAACAGAAGACTATTTTCACGTTTCGACTGAATAACAGAAAGAAAAAACAGAAATGAAAACGTTATTTCTGCACTTCGACAACTCGAAACGAAACCAAGTTATGAGTTTTTGAATTTAACGTAAATGTGTTGCGAAACATAAAACGGGACAGAAAGAATTTAAGACTTGTAATTAACTTTACGACTTCTTTTCATTTCGACAAGAAAGAAACAGAAAACAACAGCTGACATTGCGACAAACAGACTTTTAGCGTAAAGCATCGGACGAAAAAACAAACAAATTGACAAAGCTATATGCCCCTAACACACGCCTATGTTCATTGGCTGGCTGACGTGCATTCAGCGGTCTTTGCTCCCGCATTCACCTTGTCGTTCCACGACAGCGAATGCTCCCGCAAACCGCCAAATGCCCATAGCCTCGGTCGTTAGGGGCAGTAGCAGAAAAAAAGACAGTTCTGCAATCTGGGATAAAATCTTTGACGAACTGACCGCTTCCGTGCCATGACTGGACGACTTTAAAACGACTCAAATTGTGCAGTTTCGACCGTCTGATTTGTGGACAATTCCTCGCAGATTTTTATGGAAGAAAAGACAAGAAAACAGACTTTTTATTCGACAACAATAACGACATAAAAAATGAAAAAATACTTTATATTTTTATTTGTCTTATTCTGCATCCTTGATTTGAATGCTGAGGGGCATCGTTCAACGAGGAAATCGAACCCGAACTATAAAAACTTAAAATTGTATGTCAAAATACTAGAGCGTTATGGTAAAAGCGACTGTTATTTGACTCAAATAGACATTGTAAATACAGGCAACTCTTCTGTCTCCTTTCACGAGAATGCAACTGCTTATTCATGGATATTTGGTTTTACCGCTGCGGGTATAAGGTTCGTTCATGCAGATGAACATCTTTACTTTGAAAAGAAATTAATTTTTCAACCACCGACAAAGGTGATTGATAGAATAGTCAGAATTCTACCGCATAATAAGTATGTAATAAGGACACAGATATATCTTCAGAACAGAAAACGATTTCTTGAGACCAATAAGAACCTTAGATTGGAGTTTTCATTTAACGATGCCAATTTGGGATTTATGGAAGATGAGTCGCGTCCAAGAATCATTAGTGCAAACATAATAGATTATAAATGGTAGGTTTATTGAAACATAAAACACGACAACGAGAATTTAAGAAAAACTATTAACTTTACGACTGTTTTGTCGGTCGAATAGAAAGAAACGAAAATAATGGCGGACGTTGCGACAAACGGATTTTTAGCGTAAACTAGCGGACGAAAAACAAACTTGCCAACAAAGCTATTTGCCCCTAACACACGCCTATGTTCACCTGCTGGCTGACGTGCAATTGGGAGGTTTTGCGCCCGCATTCACTTTGTCGTTCCACGACAGCGAATACGCCCGCAAACCGCAGGATGCCCATAGCCTCGGTCGTTAGGGGCAGTAGCAGAAAAAAAAGACAAAGACAATGCAAATATGAAAAGGACACAATGACTCAAGAACTTAAAATATCATTCTTAGACAAGGTAAAACGACTGAAGACAAGTAACAAATTCATGGACGGACTTTTGACCGTCACAACAATTCTTTTTTATCCTATCATTCTTCTGTTTGGACTTTTAGTTATGCTTTTCGCGGGAATACTTTCACTTTGGCAACGACTAACAATAAGAAAAGAGAATTTGAAAGAAACGAAATTGGACACAGTAAAATCGGAAAATAAAAACAAAGAATGGAAGATCTTTACTTCGACGGAGCATGTTCTTATTGAACAAAAACTTGCAGGTTCATTGCCCTGGGACAGCGATGATTATTTATATTTAAGAAGTAACCCGACAATTTCTTACTTGACAGACAACATATTTGGAGACTGGTTGCTTGTTGACTTTAGAGGTGTTTTCTTGCAAAAATGGAATGACACTCGAAACATTAATTGCGACTTGGTATTTATTGACTTTGACACTTTGAATGTATCTATTTTGCAAAAAAACTTGCCAACAAAACATTGGACAACAGAGAAAATAAATGCAGATGAAATAAAATTTACGTTCACGACTTCTGACAACGACTTAACTTACATTGTTTCGCGAACAGAGGTAAATAAGAAAAAATGTTAACTTTACGACTGTTTTGTCGGTCGAAAAGAAAAGAACGAAAATACTGGCTGACGGTTCGACAAACGGATTTTTAGTGTAAACAAGCGGACGAAAAACAAACTTAATGAAAAAGCTATTTGCCCCTAACACACGCCTATGTCCATTGGCTGGCTGACGTGCATTTAGCAGGTTTTGCTCCCGCATTCACTTTGTCGTTCCACGACAGCGAATGCTCCCGCAAACCGCCAAATGCCCATAGCCTCGGTCGTTAGGCACTATTTTAGAAAAAAAAGACTCAACAACAACAAAGTTATATAAATGAAGATGAAAATAGTAATTTTTCTAATTGTTCTCTTGGTATTAGTAGTTATCGGATTTCGATTCTACAATTCGTTTAAAACAAAACCGAATATTAAGGCATCTTATATTCGCTTAATAATCCCTTTGTCTGATTTTAACACTTTTGACCCAGACATCTTCGTGAAAGAATATATGAATAACTGGCAAACTAAGTTAGTCTGTGTTGAGACCAACGATTTAAAAAAGGACAATAACAATCAAAGAATATACTTATTAGGTAATGGAAAACACAACCTAATGATTAAAATCAATAATTGTCCACTAAATAAGGAATTCACAGACATCTTGATAGATGCTTCAAAAAATGGGTTTACAGCAAATGAATCTATTACGAATGAAGAAGCATTTGCGTTGAGTTCACACAAAGCGAATTTAGAACTTGAGTATGTTTTTGGTTCTGAGGAAAAGATTGATAGAGCAATTTGCACATCACAATTGATTGTTTCAATATTTAAGCACTTCAAAGCAATTGGATTAGTTAACGTTTCAGCTCAATCATATATACCAGCGAATAAACTGACACATATCCTACAAAAACAAGACTTGCTCTTGACAGACATTTTTGATTTGTTCGTTAACACACAGACCGTCAAATCAGATAATGTGACAGAAGTTCATACTCACGGGATGGAACAGTTTTATTTACCAGACATGATTTTACATTCAAAGAATAATTTAGATGTAAGTTATAATTCAAGCATCCTAAAAAATGCTTGTGTTTACAATATTGAAAACAACAATATCTTAAAAGTTGGTGACGGATTTCAGCTGACAGGCTATAAAGAGACATTTTTGATTGAAAAAGCAGTACCAGAGAAAGAGCATCCATTTGGAGCATTTGGTGCTGTAGGAATAAGAGAAAAATAAAAAACAGTGCCTAACACACGCCTATGTTCATTGGCTGGCTGACGTGCATTCCGGCAGTTTTGCTCCCGCATTCACCTTGTCGTTTCACGACAGCGAATGCTCCCGCAAACCGCCAAATGCCCATAGCCTCGGTCGTTAGGGGCAAGGGCAAAAAAACAAAAAATGCGGAGAATAAATGGTACTTTTACCGCATTTTGTGCGGAATATGTTTTGTCGTGCGGTGAATAAATTGTATTTTTACCGCAAATTAAGCGGAGAAAATAAAAATATGTACTTATACAACAATCAAAACTGGCCAGTTTTTGAATGGAACAGCGAGAAACTGCTACCATTGCTTGCTTATGTGAGAAATCGACAAGGAAAACTCATTGGAAAGATGGGTGCTTTAGGATTTGAACTTCAAAATGAAGCAAATCTTGAGATATTGACAATTGAAATTCTAAAATCGACAGAAATTGAAGGTGAATTTCTTGACAGAGAACAAGTAAGGTCGTCAATTGCAAGACGTTTAGGATTAGACATTTCAGGACTTGTTTATTCTGAACGAAATGTGGACGGAATAGTTGATTTAATGCTTGATGCAACAAAGAAATACGACAAAGAACTAACAAAAGAAAGACTTTTTAGCTGGCACGCTTCACTTTTTCCTGCTGGACAAAGCGGAATGTACAAAATAATCACAGGAAACTGGCGTGACGATTCGACCGGACCAATGCAGGTTGTTTCAGGAGCTTTAGGAAAAGAAAAAGTTCATTATCAGGCTCCAACGGCAAATCAAATAGAAAATGAAATGCGAATTTTCTTCGATTGGTTTAATCTGGAACAGAATGTTGACCCTGTTATAAAAGCTGCAATTGCACACTTGTGGTTTGTAACGCTTCACCCATTTGAAGATGGAAATGGAAGAATTTCAAGAGCATTAAGTGATATGCTGTTAGCGCGTTCCGATGAACAATCATATCGGTTTTACAGTATGTCGACACAAATACGAAAAGAACGGAATTCATATTATGACATTTTGGAGAAAACACAAAAAGGGAGTTTAGACATAACAAACTGGCTTGAATGGTTTTTGAATAGTTTATTACACTCAATTGAAAGTTCGGAAAAATTACTTGAAAAGGTTATTTATAAACACGAATTTTGGCTTCAGAACTCAAAAGTGTCGATAAATGACAGGCAGCGTAAAATACTAAATATGCTAATGGACGACTTTGAAGGGGTTTTGAACACGACAAAATGGGCAAAAATTGGAAAATGTTCACAAGACACAGCGTTGCGTGACATTCAGGATTTAATAGAAAAAGGAATTCTGACGAAATCTGAACAAGGCGGACGAAGTACAAATTATGAATTGAAAACCAACTAATTGCCCCAAGCCCCAGCCCCTAACACACGCCTATGTTCATTGGCTGGCTGACGTGCATTCCGGCAGTTTTGCTCCCGCATTCACTTTGTCGTTCCACGACAGCGAATGCTCCCGCAAACCGCCAAATGCCCATAGCCTCGGTCGTTAGGTGCAAGTGCAAAAAAAAATTGCGGAGTAAAACTTTTTACAGTTTTTAGGTTGAAAATTTGCTTTTGCGGTGAAAAAACTCTATTTTTACCGCAAATTATGCAGTGAAAAATGATTATGTATATACACGAAAGAGAAAACTGGTACAATTTCGTTTGGGATAACGAAAAGATTTTACCAATATTAGCCTCAGTAAGACATTTACAAGGTAGATTGCTCGGACATATGGAAAGATTGGGTTTCGACTTAATCGAGCGTGCGACATTAGAGTCTCTAATTTTGGACGTTATTGACACGTCTAAAATCGAAGGTGAATTTCTTAACCCTGAACTTGTTCGCTCGTCTATTGCACGAAAATTAGGTATTGAAGGAGCCGAATTTGTATCTACACCACGAAATATTGAGGGCGTTGTTGATGTTCTTTTAGATGCAACTCAGAATTATGATAAATCTCTTTCAGACGAACGACTTTTTGGTTGGCACAACTCACTATTTCAATCGGGATTCAGTGGACCTGTGAAAATTGATGTTGGACGTTTTCGGTCGGCTGGAATGAAAGTCGTTTCCGGAGCATTTGGTAGAGAAAAAATACATTTTGAAGCCCCAACGCCTGAAAGAGTTTCGCTGGAAATGGACATATTTCTCAATTGGCTGAATGAGAAAAATCAGATGGATTTAGTTTTGAAATCAGCTATTTCGCATTTCTGGTTTGTTACCATTCACCCATTTGATGATGGCAACGGACGACTTGCCCGGGCAATTATGGATATGCTTTTAGCGCGAAGTGAAGGAAGTAAAATCAGATTCTACAGTATGTCCAACCAGATTTTCAAGGAACATAAACATTACAACGAAATTATTGAAAAAACGCAGAAAGGAACAAGCGACATTACGACTTATTTGCTGTGGTTTTTAGACTGTTTCGAGAGAGCGTTACTTGCAAGTGAAAAGAATTTAGAGATTATTCTTGACAAATCACTTCTTTGGGAAAAACATAAATTTACTTCTATAAACGAGAGGCAACGAAAAATAATTAATTATTTATACGACAATTACGATAAGGAAGTTGGATTTTTACGAACTTCAACCTATGCAAAATTGGCTGATTGTTCAACAGATACAGCTTTACGTGATTTACAGGACTTAGTAGAAAAAGAAATCTTGAAATCGGAAGACACTGGAAAGAAAACCAATTATTTGGTAATTAGTCCGAAAAATATACGAATTCCAAAAATTTCGACAACAAATTAACTCGAAACAAGCACCATGCACCTAACACACGCCTATGGGTATTGGCTTATTTATTCTGATTGGGGAGGTTTTTATTCCCGCATGTGCTTTAGTGAATGGCTAAAGCGAACACTCCCGCAGATCGCCCAATCCCCATAGCCTCGGTCGTTATACGAAATTTTACAAAAAAGTCTGCCGTAAACGGCAGTAACGGCTATCGATTAAATCGAAATATGAAGCCTACGGCTTCGAAGTTGATCGGAATCAAAAAGGCTGGAGAGAAATAGCTTTATC
>Ga0208789_1000961_pt1 | contig 19965 bp, 17 predicted proteins | sample Methanotroph_Enr_FD_187368 | JGI IMG/M metagenome (GOLD analysis project Ga0208789, IMG submission 187368) | Enriched soil microbial communities from Old Woman Creek wetland in Ohio, USA - Methanotroph_Enrichment_5 (SPAdes) (version 2) | ecosystem: Environmental > Terrestrial > Soil > Wetlands...
TTATCCTTGTCGCATTTTACTGCAAAGGTAATTGCCAATGCATTGTGGATGCTGGGAATTGAGGTGCCGGAAAGGATGTAGGTCGCCTTTGGGTGATGCGATTTTCAATCGCATTCTTGCAGCGATTGGAAATCGCTGCATCCAGGTGCCTTTCCAGTCTTTCCAATCGGATACCAGGCCTGCTTTTACAGGATTGTTCAGAGTGTACTTTATAGCATAATACAAATGTTTATCGTTCCTGATAGTAGTATCGAAGCTTTCTTTTTGCCATAGCGTACCCAGTCTGTTTTCAGCCTTGTTAATTTTATTTGATGAATGCCGTTTAACCGATTGTAAAATATCCTGTAGGTACACAGGATTTTCGGCACTGTCTTTATCAAAAAGTTTAACAACCCAATGAACATGATTAGGCATAATAGTGAAAGCAATATTTTGTAATCTCTTTCCTTCCCAGAATTGTAACGAACTGAACATAATCTCAAGATTTTCAGGTTTTGATAAATCGATTTTCGGATTCCTGTCTGAGTCTAAAAGATCATCGTAAGCTTTGATATATTGTCTCCTTATCGAGTAATACTCCTGTTTGATTTTTTCAATTTCAGAAAGATCAGGTTTTTGTTGTTCGAGTAACTTCATTTGCGATTTAAGCGTAGCCAATTCTGAAGTATAACGTGCTAATGCTTTTAGAGGAATTGCTTCATGTAAACTCCATGTCACGAAATAGGATTGACCTGGCTGTTGGAAATGGGGTAAAATATGTCTGTATGATTCTTTTTTCTTCATAATAAACCTGAAATAGTAATGCAATTTACAAAATTATATGAGGGATTTTTAATCGGTAAAAAATAATACAGCGATTGGAAATCGCTGCACCCGAAAGGAAATTCAAATTGAGTTTAGCGTGGCGGTTATGCAACCTTTTTATTCTGAATTGTCCCTTTATCAAGTAAACAATAATTCTACTCCAATGAAACAGCTACTTTTAATAATCTCAATTATTGGTATTTCAACTCTCATTTTCTCGTGCAAAAAAGAGAAAACAGACAATACTCCCGGTGAATTCAAGCAGGTAAATCTCACTGAGAAGCAACAACAGCTGATCAATACCAGCAATATTTTTGGATTTGAGTTCTTCAAAAAAGTCAATGAGATATCTGGAAGTGATGCAAACATGATGGTTTCGCCGTTGAGTGTAAGTATGGCGTTGGGAATGACAAGGAACGGCGCCGCGGGAGGCACGCTCGAAGCCATGACCAATACACTTGGTTTCGCTGGCATGAGTGATACGGATATCAACGAATCGTATAAATATATTATAGAAACATTTACTGGCCTCGATCCAAAGGTTAAGCTTCAGATTGCTAATTCGATATGGTACCGTAATACCTTTAGCGTTGAACAGCCTTTTATTGTGACAAACCAGCAATACTTTGATGCCAGTGTCACCCCGTTGGATTTTTCAAGCCCCACAGCTGTTCAAACAATAAATAACTGGGTTAACGAAAAAACCAATAAACTGATACCTGAAATTCTTGATCAAATTCCGGCTGAGGCGGTGATGTATCTTGTTAACGCTGTGTATTTTAAGGGACTATGGAGATTCCAGTTTGATAAGAACAAAACTCAACAAAAACCATTTTATCTGGTTGAAGGAACTGAAGTACAGGTTCCAAGTATGGTTCAGCATGAATCCTTGCCTTATTATAAAGGTTCAGGATTTGAAGCTATTGAACTTCCTTACAACCAGGGGAATTTTGTGATGTCAATACTTTTACCTGATGCAGATAAAACGGTGAATGATATTATTCCACTGCTTTCGCAGGAAAACTGGAATTCGTGGAGCACTTTGTTTTCCAACAGAGATATTCAGCTGCAACTGCCAAAATTCAAATATGCTTATGAGGAAAAAAAGATGATACCCATCCTTTCCGATATGGGAATGGGAGTAGCTTTTAATCCTGTTAATGCTGATTTTACACGAATAAATTCAGGGGGAGATCTCTATATTTCACGTGTGTTGCACAAGACTTATATCGAAACTAACGAAGATGGAAGTGAAGCTGCGGCAGCAACAGTTGTAGAAATAAGTTATACTTCGGTCGATCCTGATCAGCCTTATTATTTTACGATCAACAGGCCTTTTATTTACTTTATCCGGGAAAAATCAACGGGAACGATTTTATTTATCGGAACGGTGATGAATCCGAATTTATAAAGTTGTAAAAAAACTGTAAACCCAAACGTTGGTAGCCACAATGAATCATATTAATTTCTCAAATCGTATAACTAAAGAAACCTGAAAATTTAGTATGAAAGCAATCAGATTATTAGGATTCCCATTATTTGTTAGCCTGTTTTTAGTGAGTATTGTCCCTTTTCAAAGTTGTGAACCCGAAGAGGAAGATTCAATATGTGATACCTGCGAAATTTGCGATACTTGTTTGGTTGTATATAAACCCAATATTTACATTTATCCGGAAGCAAAATCACAATTGATTGTAAATTTAATTTTCCCCTTGGGAGGAATTATTGTAAAATCAATTCCTGAGTATGGCAGGGGATGGGATATTAACGTGGATACAAATGGACGGATCAATGATAAATACAATTATTTGTTTTATGAAAGTAAACAACCAGATGTTTGGCAAGAAAATGAAGGTTGGATTATAAAAAGAGCTGATTTAACGAAATTTTTTAACGAGAACATGAATGGCTATGGTTTTCGGGGAAACGAAATTCTGGATTTTACTGATTATTGGATTCCAAGACTATCAGGTTCTGACTTATACGCCATTTATCCTCAGGATGCTACAATTATAAATAAAGTAATTGAACTTAAATTTTCAAAAGAACCAAATGAAATACTAAGATTGTTTTATGTTATAAAGGAAGTTAATGTATTGAATAACATTATATTAGAAGAGCCAGGAAGTGCAAAATTATTTGAAAGGAATGGCTATTTTGTGACAGAATGGGGTGTTATATTGAAATAAGCTATTGGTGCCACCACTGAGAAAGCATTTTACCATAAATCGGTAATGAATCCGAATTTACATTAAGAATTATTGGCTAATTTCTATTATATACATCATTCTCCTTAAACTGTCAGAACAACTCATACGTTTGTGAAGATGCTAGTATTGCTATAAGCAACATTCAGATGGTTGTTTTAGTTCCTGATGATTTTCCTGAATAATTCCAGGAATTGCTTCATAATCCCGGCTTTTGTTTTCATGTGACAAATATGAATATTTTGCTGCCATAACCAGAACTTAGTCAATAATTGTAATATTTCTGTATATTTTGGTGAGTTTTATCAGATTTGTGTTTGCTATGTATAAAAATCCGCTTTATTTTTGCCGTTTTTAAAAATCAAAATATAAGTAAATGAAAAAAACAACATTATTTATTATTGGCTTGATGATTTTTGGTGCAACGAATTTACAGGCACAGGACGCTAACAATCCTTGGATAATAGGACTTGGAACAAACTTTGTTCATAGTCCAGATAACAAGAAACAATTATTTAAAACTAATGAATGGAATGTAGGTCCATTCATTTCAAAAATAAATTTAGGGAAATATATTGCTAAAGGATTTTCAATTGAATCCGCTGCTTCATTAAATGAAATTACTAAAAATGCCGGATTGGATGTTGCAGGACTTTCTTATGTAGCTTTAGATGTAAATTTTAAATATGATTTAAATAACATTTTTGGTCAAACAGGTTTTTTTGACCCATATTTGCTCCTTGGCGGAGGATACAATTGGGTTGATAGTAAAGGAACAGGTACTCTTAACAGTGGCGCTGGATTTAATATTTGGTTTAATGAAAAGCTCGGTTTGAATTTTCAAACTGTTGGAAAACACGTATTTGTCGATTTCCCTATACATAACAATCATTGGCAACATTCTATAGGTTTAGTTTTTAAATTTGGCGGAAAAGACACGGATGGTGACGGTATTTATGACAAAGATGACACTTGTCCTAACCTGGCAGGTTTAGTTGCCTTAAAAGGTTGTCCTGACACAGATGGTGACGGTATTGCTGATAAAGATGACACTTGTCCTAACCTGGCAGGTTTAGCTGCCTTAAAAGGTTGTCCTGACACAGATGGTGACGGTATTGCTGATAAAGATGACGCTTGTCCTAACCTGGCAGGTTTATCTGCCTTAAAAGGTTGTCCTGACACAGATGGTGACGGTATTGCTGATAAAGATGACGCTTGTCCTCAAATTGCCGGCATAGCAGCTAATAAAGGTTGTCCTTGGCCCGATACAGATGGAGATGGTGTTTTAGATAAAGATGATAAATGTCCAACTGAAGTTGGAACTGTTTCTAATAATGGTTGCCCGGAAACAATCTCTGCAGTGGTTGAAAAACAAATAGGAGATTTTGCGGAAACAATTTTGTTTGATTTTGGCAAATCACGTATTAGTGATGATGCCAATGCTAAATTAGTCGGTATTGTTTCTGTTATGAAACAATATAGTGCCGTTAAATTTAGTATTAAAGGCTTTACTGATAATATAGGTTCAACAAGTTACAATCAAAAATTATCAGAAGATAGAGCTAATGCTGTTAGAAATTATTTCGTAACCAACGGTATAGATGCTGCTAATTTAACTTCAAAAGGATATGGAGAAACTCGACCTATAGATACGAATGCTACCAGTCAAGGTAGAGCGAATAATCGTAGAGTGGATATTGAAATTGTTAAATAATTAATTACTTAGCAAGAAATTAGACATATTCATCTGATTAACAATATATTAATATATAGAACTTTCCATAAGTTTTTGTTTTTACCATTACCCGGTATTATTGTACCGGGTATTTTTTTTGCTTTTGCGGACAGGAGTTAAGAATTCTAAAAAGCTTTTATCTTTTAGAAATGATAAATTTTCTTCCTGCCCAAGGAATAAAAAACTTAAGTAAAATCAAATTCTTTAATTCTACTTTACTAAAATAGATTTCACTTATAATTCCTGCCAATTTCAGCCCGTCTCTACTTATGTCTTGCCTGGATTTGGTACATAAAAAGATCTAATTCTTTTTGCGTAGCAAATTTAATTGCGATGACTAACAATCTGGCATTCCTGACACTCATAAGCAGGGTCAACGCACAAAGAATTTGAAAAATGTGAGGATTGTTACCATGTTGTTGCGAGCTATCAACAGGTAATTTCGGTCTGTCGATAGAATAGTTGGTTGTTAACAATTTGTCTCTATATTATTGTAAATCTGTTAATTAATACTGGGGTGCATAGAATCGTTATATCGATAATTTATTGAAATTTTGTTGGAACTTATAATTCCAATACCACGACACGAACAAAATAATATGATTATTTTTCGCAGTTAGCCATGGGAACACAGACAAAAATAGCAGAAACCATTATTGATAACCAAGCTAATTACATTCTTGCATTAAAAGGGAACCAATCTTATTTGAACGAAGATGTCGAAAGTCCATGCAAGCGTATGAGGCCAGATTCGGAGAATGAAGTAGTTGAAAAAGGGCATGGCAGAATTGAAACCACAAACTGCAAGGTGTTCCGGCAAATTCAATTGTTTGAAGATGCAGAAAAGTGGAAAGGACCTAAATTGATGATGCAAATCACATCTGAAATAGAAATTCACAAAAAGAAAACAAACATGATACGGCTATATATATGTAGTTTCCTGGGTCATGCAAACGCATTTAATAATTTTATACGCTTGCTCTTGGGCGTTGAAAACAATTTGCATTGGATTTTGGATACAACCTTTAGGGAAGATGGACAAAGGAAGAGAATAAAAATTCCGCTCGAAATTTTATCATAGTCAGAAAAATAGCCTTGAACCTTCTTAAACAAGAAGACTCTGTAAAGTTGAGTCTCCGGACAGGAAACTTAAAGATGGTAGGGATAACACATTCCTTTTGAAAATATTGAAAATTTAATTCGTTGCCCCTGGTATTCAAATTATTTTTAATTTCTCTTTGTAGGAAAACATTTACCTTTGCCAAAATATTGAAATCTGCATGTTTTCATAATAATCTGATTGTAAAATACATAGACGTTTTATAACTACATGGATTATGTATTTTAAAACCCTAATATACTACATATCAGAGATAAATTGACAAAATAACATGTTTATAGTGATGCTTAGCTAAATAACAGGAATAAACCGGGATCATGTTCCGATGATATGGCTTATATGTTTTGAAAAACAGAAGGCATTACGATAATCAGATTACAAAATTTTTCAGTACCTTTAGAAACATGAATATATCAAATTCTATATTTTCAGGAGTTAATGGCTGGTCGCAGTTGCAGGAAATTACTCTGAAATTCAGCCAGGCAGGGATTTATATTCTTGTTGACGAAAATACCTGCGTACATTGTTTGCCTCTGCTCAGAGAAAAATGCACCGGGCTTGATGATGCTTTAGTAATTGAAATTCACAGCAATGAATCGAATAAAACTATTGCAAGTGTTGAAAAAATCTGGCAACAACTGGTTGAAGGTGAGGCCGTCCGGAGTTCATTAATGATTTGCCTGGGTGGTGGTATAATTACCGATATCGGAGGATTTGCAGCAGCTACGTATAAACGGGGCATGAGTTTTATTCATATCCCGACCACTTTACTCGCCATGGTTGATGCTTCACTGGGCGGTAAAACCGGTGTCAACCTGAACTCGGTTAAAAATCAGATCGGCATGTTTGCTCCTCCCATGGCCGTATTTATTTTTCCGGAATTCCTCAATACCTTGCCAACCAGGCAAAAATTATCAGGGTATTCCGAAATGGTAAAACATGCCATGATTGATAGCGAAAGGCACTTTCAGAAAATAATTGTACTGAATTCACCTGAAAAATTTTGCACGGAGAAATTCATTCTGGAGTCAGCATCCGTCAAAATGGAAATCGTAAATAACGATTTGAAAGAAAAAGGATTACGCAAAGTACTCAATTTCGGACATACCATCGGGCATGCTGTTGAGGCTTATTCGCTGAAATATGATTCCGATCCGTTGCTTCACGGTGAGGCCATTGCAATAGGCCTGATATGCGAAAGTTTTATTTCGATGCGGATGTTTGGTTTGGACGAGAACGATTTGAAACGACTGGCAAACCTGCTAAGCTGGCAATTTCCGCATTACCAGTTTAAACCCAGGCCGGCTGGCGAATTACTGGCTTTCATGGCTCACGATAAAAAAAATGACAGTAGTTCTCAGTTGAACTTTTCTCTTATCCGCAAAATGGGAGAACCTGTTTACGACCAATTCCCCGGGGAAAAACTTATTCTCGAAAGCCTGCATTTTTATATGAACCTGGAAGTAGGTTTTTTTGTGTAGCTATAGCAGACGAAACAACGCAATGTTATCTTTCACGATTATTGAAGCATCGCTGGCCGTCCTCCTGATGGAAAATGTTTGGAACAATTCACAGATTGAGAAATATGCTGATCCTTTGCTCTCACGTTGCACTTTTTAACTGCCCTTTTTGTATTATTATCCCTAAATTTGCATTTCTAATTTTATGCAAAATTAACCGGAATGCGTTGTATTAAAAATCATCACAAGTATATAGATTGTACAGTTACTTTACCTTTCAGCAAAAGCATTATCAATAGGTTATTAATTATTGACCGGTTATCGGGGAATTCAAATATCAGCGGATTGCAATTAGAATCGTCGGATACTGTTGTAATGCAGCATTTATTGCAGGAAATCAGTTTCAGGAACAACCATTCCACTACCCCTACTGAAATTAATGTTGGAAATGCAGGCACTGTGATGCGATTTCTTACGGCATTGCTTGCTGTAACGCCTGGCAACTGGTTAGTTACCGGCACTCAGCGGATGCAGCAACGGCCGGTTAAACCGCTTACTGATGCGTTAATCAGCCTGGGAGCTAATATTGCTTTTGATAATATTCCAGATTATCCCCCGGTTCATATCATAGGAAATCAACAATTGAAAGGCGGAAAGGTGCAACTCGATGCAGGTATCAGCAGCCAGTTTATAAGCGCACTCATGATGCTTGGTCCCATTTTGAAAGGTGGAGTCAATATTGAATTACTGGGCGATATTATTTCCGGCCCTTACATTCGTATGACACAGGCTCTTATGCAAAAATCAGGAGCTGAAGTTGACTTTTCTGGCAATACAATAATGGTGAAAGAGGGACACTACCATAAAATAAATTTTTCATCAGGAGTTGAATCCGACTGGAGCGCGGCAGCTTTTTGGTACCAGGTTGTGGCTTTTGCTCCTGAAGCTCATATTGTTTTAAAAGGATTGCAGCCTGATAGCGTTCAGGGCGACTCGGTGTTACCCTCAATTTTTTCGAATCTTGGAGTAAGTTCGGTTTTTACAGGAGAAGGATTGGTGATTAAAAAAAACGGAAAGATTCCGGTGAATGAATTTGATTACGATTTCACGGAATGCCCCGACCTGGCCCAGGCAGTGATAGTAACCTGCGCTGCTCTGGGTATAAAAGGTAATTTTTCTGGGCTTAAAACATTGAGGGTCAAAGAAACCGATCGTATCGAAGCATTGCGAAATGAACTGACCAAACTGGGCTATGGTATTGATGTAGCAGAGGATCAGATAGTTACAAGTGGAACTGTTTTTATAAATAAACGTGATCATACGCCTGTAGTAGTGAACTGCTATGATGATCACCGTATGGCTATGTCATTCGCAACACTGGCAATATTACGCGAAGATATTTGCCTCGACGAACCTGAAGTAGTTAAAAAATCCTATCCGGGTTTCTGGGATGATTTGTCCAGGGCCGGGTTTAGGTTGGATTAAGAAGCAAAAGAAAACCTGACAGTGCCTGAAAGGCTTGTCAGGTCTAAGGTATATGGAAATAGGAAATAGGAAATAGAAAATAGAAAATAGGTGATCTTATTTATATCAGTAATTTTTTTTTGAATTAGATATTCCCATATTTATATCAAACCAAGATTTTCAATAATGTGTGTCCGTTATTATTTTTCAATTTATACTTATAACCACATTCACCTTTTAATGCCCTTTCCTGGCATATGTATGAGTTTCAGTTATTTGGTTAAAAGGATAACATTTGTCAATTACAGTTTTATATGATTTTTTCCTACAAATTCTGTTAAATAGGTCAATTCATTACTTATACCTTGAGTATGACCTGATGTTATCAATGAGATATATCTTCCTTTGGGTTTAATAGCTTTTTATCTATTGAATTATTGACGTTCAGCCTATTACTTTAAGGGGGCAAGGCTATAAATATTTAGAACTCTCTTAATCTAAAAACAGAAAGTATGAAAAACTTGCTATGCTTATTAGCCCTATCTGTTTTATTATTCAGTTGTGAAAAGGGTGACATCACCCCTCCGGACCCGATTGAATACTTCACCGACATCACTTATGAAGTGACTTTTACAGGTGCGAGCTTCACACCTACTATCAATTATGGTGACCTGAAATATTCTTTACCTAATTATCCGGATTCACTGGTTTGGAATTACGTCACGGTTAGCAATGCCGTTTTGCCTTGGAGTAAAACCGTTAATACCTGTGTGGGTCATCCTGTACGAATAGGTGCAATTGTAAGTGGTACAGACAGAACCATGACATTTAACATTTACAACAATGCTGTACTGGTTGCCTCAAAAACCTTTGAAAGCAATGGTTTCCTTTGGGGTGGCAATCTGGAATACAACATACCCAATTCTCATTAAGAAATGATTATGCCCCAGATCGTAACAAGACTGGGGTATTTTTGTAAACGAAGTTAAAATTACTGTTAAACTATTGACAGAAAACGTTTTGTAGTGTGTTCCAGCGGATTCTATTTTGTTGTTACTAAACGTTTATCTTATTTATTTTCATAGATGTTCGTGTTTTGTTATATGAACGCTAACATCCGGCTATACGGCATCCTACATCCTTTCAACATCCGGTTAATAACTTTGTGAAGGCAAACAGCTAAATTTTAATAATTTTGCTTTTATATCCTAATAATACTCATATACATGAAGGTTGACATATTTATACCTTGCTTTATCGACCAGATTTATCCCGAAACCGGATTTAATATGGTTAAAATACTTGAAAAACTTGGGGTTGAAGTTCATTATAACAACCAGCAGACCTGTTGCGGTCAAATGGCCTATAACAGTGGTTTCTGGGACGAAGCAAAGGCAGTAGGGGAGAAGTTTATCCGCGATTTCCCTAACAACCGTTATATTGTAGGTCCTTCGGCATCATGTGCCGGTTTTGTAAGGAATTATTACGATGAAATGTTCTATAATTCAGCTCTGCATATAGAATACCACCAACTGAAAAAGAATTTCTTCGAATTTACTGATTTCCTGGTTAATGTGTTGGAAATTACCGATGTTGGTGCTTCCTTCGAACATGTGATCACTTACCACGATTCATGCGCTGCGCTTCGCGAATACGGATTAACCAGTCAACCCCGCGAATTGCTTAAGCATGTTAAAGGGCTTGAACTTCGCGAAATGAAAAATACTGATACCTGCTGCGGCTTTGGCGGAACATTTTCAGTTAAACATGAACCCATCTCTACCGCCATGGCCGAGCAAAAAGTTCTCAATGCGCTCGAAACCGGGGCCGAATATATTGTGAGTACTGATTCATCCTGCCTTATGCACCAGCAAGGGTATATTGACAAACATAGCCTGCCGATTAAAACCATGCATGTTATCGATTTGTTGGCGCAGGGCTGGTAGAAGATCGTTTCAATAGAAATGTATATAAATTAGAATTAGAAGAGGTAAATATTTATCTGGAATAAATGGTTACCCTATCAGCCTGTATTTTTTATAAAATTCCAAATTTAGAGATGGAAAATAAATATGTCCTGCAAATAGCTAACGAACTTGGAGTTCGTGATTTTCAGGTACTCAATACCATAAATTTGCTTAGCGAAGGGGCAACGGTTCCTTTTATAGCAAGGTATCGCAAGGAAATGACAGGCAGTCTGGATGAAGTTCAGATTGCTGCTATCCGCGAAAGATATGAGAAAATAATTGAACTCGAAAAACGCCGGGAAGCTATTATTGCATCTGTCAGCGAACAGGAAAAACTTACACCGGAACTGGAGAAACTCCTGTCGGGAGCCCTGACAATGAGCGAACTGGAAGATCTGTATCTCCCGTATAAACCCAAACGGCGCACCCGTGCCTCTATAGCACGTGAAAAGGGTCTTGAGCCTCTGGCTAAAATCATCATATTGCAGCAGGAAACTGATCCGCTTCGCAAGGCAAAAGAATTTATCAATGCTGATAAAGATGTTAAAACTGAAGAGGATGCCTTGGCCGGTGCACGGGATATAATTGCTGAGTGGGTTAATGAAAATCAGCAGAGCCGCCAGCGTATCAGGAACCATTTCGAACGCTCAGGCGAAATTCTTTCCCGCCCGGTTCGTGGCAAGGAACTTGAAGGAATTAAATTCGAAACCTATTACGACTGGTCTGAACCGTTAATGAAAGCCCCTTCGCATCGTTTGCTTGCTATGTTTCGTGGTGAAAATGAAGGTTTTCTTAAATTAAATATTCAGCCAGACGAAGAACAGGCCATGGAATCCTTGAAAAAAATATTTGTAAAATCTGCAAATGAATCCTCGCGCCAGGTTGAGGAAGCCGTGAAAGATGCCTATAAACGACTTCTGCAACCATCCATCGAAACTGAATTCCGTCAGCTGGTAAAGGAAAAAGCTGACCTGGAGGCAATACGTGTTTTTGCCGAGAATTTAAGGCAGTTGCTTATGCTTCCACCTTTAGGGCAGAAAACAGTGCTCGCCATCGATCCCGGGTTTCGTAGTGGCTGCAAACTCGTAATCCTCGACCGACAGGGCCGGTTGCTGCATAACGAAACTATCTATCCTCATCCTCCTCAAAGCGAAGTAAAACAATCGGTTGCGAAGATTCAAAACCTGGTTAAAGCATACAAAGTGGAAGCTATTGCTATAGGAAACGGAACCGCAGGCCGGGAGACTGAGAACCTGGTAAGGCGTATTCCTTTTGATACCGAATTGATAGCATTGATGGTGAATGAAAGCGGAGCTTCCGTTTATTCTGCCTCAGCTGTTGCCCGCGAGGAGTTTCCCGAATATGATGTTACCGTTCGCGGTTCAGTTTCAATTGGTCGCCGCTTAATGGATCCACTCTCCGAACTGGTTAAAATTGATCCAAAGTCCATTGGTGTCGGGCAATATCAGCATGATGTAAATCAGAACCTGCTTCAGAAGAGCCTGGAAACTGTAGTTGAAAGTTGCGTAAATAAAGTAGGAGTAGAACTGAATACAGCGAGTAAGCAATTGCTTACCTATGTTTCGGGCGTTGGCCCGGTGCTTGCAGCCCGTATTATTGAATACCGCGATAAGAACGGGATGTTCAGAACGCGCGAACAATTGAAAAGTGTACCCCGCTTGGGTGAAAAAGTATATGAACAGGCTGCCGGATTTCTGCGTATCCGTGAATCGGAAAATCCGCTCGATGCCAGTGCAGTGCATCCCGAGAGTTATCCGATAGTTATGCGAATGGCTAAAAAAGCCGGATGTTCTGTTGCCGACCTGATAAATAATGGTGAGTTGCAAAAGCAAATTAACCTTGAAGAATTTATTACCGATAAAGTCGGAATGCCTACGCTCATGGATATTATGGCAGAACTGTCAAAACCAGGCCGTGACCCGCGCCAGAAATTTGAGTTGTTCGAATTCGATAAAAACGTGAATTCGATGGATGACCTGAAACCGGGTATGATTCTCGACGGGCTGGTTACCAATATAACCAATTTCGGCGCTTTTGTCGATATAGGTGTTCACCAGGATGGCCTGATACATGTAAGCCAGCTTGCTGATAAATATGTAAAGGATCCGAACACGATCGTAAAACTGAATCAAAAAGTCAGAGTGAAAGTTCTTGAAGTTGACAAAGATCGAAAAAGGATTCAACTTACACTCAAGAATGTTCATTAGCAAATAAACTATTGCCAGGGAGACTAAAAGAAAGTTAGTGTTGCAATACCAATATGAGGAAGAATTTAATTCATAAATAATGACAAATAAAAAACTAATCTATTTTAAGTATAGAGACTTCCCTTTAGAAGCAACCTCTTCATTATTATTTCTTTCTTGACGTAGTTGCTGCTTCCAGAAATGCTTTCATCAAAGGCATGCTGAGCGGGCTTTTTGTATCCATCCGCTCGGGATGCCATTGTACTGCCATCAGGAAGGGTTTTCCCGCAGGATCAGCCCATTCAATAGCTTCGGCAATGCTATCAGCGCTCCAGGCTGCAATTCGAATGCCAGGAGCAGCCTTTTCAATTGCCTGGTGATGATTGGAGGCTACCATTCCTGTATCAGCTTTTGTAATGTTATTGAGCATACTGCCTTTTAATACAGTAACTGAATGGAAGCAGTGAATGTAATCCTTGCACTGGTGAATAACATTTCCCGGATGATCTTTAGGGATATCAACGATAAGCGTTCCGCCAAGTGCTACGTTTACTATTTGCTGTCCGCGGCAAACCCCCAAAATTGGCATCCTCAATCGCATTGCTTCACTGATCAGTGCAAATTCGAGTGAATCGCGCCCGGGATTCGATTCGCAGCGGGTTGAATCATAGCCTTTTCCATAATAGGCCGGAACTACATCTTCTCCTCCGGTAAATAAAATTGCATCACAGGTGGATAGAAGTCTTAAAGCTGAATCTACCTGCATTCCTTTCATGTCGATAATTTCAGCCAGCGAATCACTTCTGTGTATCCAGTTTTTGTAATTATCGCTGCCCGACGACAATGCAATCCGCAATGGTTTATCATCGGATGTTGATTTACATCCCGGAAATAATGCCGTGCCCGAAAGCAGGAATAAGGTTGCTAATATTCTCAATGTTTTTCCAGCCATGTAGTGTTGTTTGATAATTAATCACAGAAATGTTATTTTTTTACCCCTTCGCCATGTCTTCCGGCTGCCACTTTGTTCCCTTGTTTTATATTTCCTTTTTTAATACAACATGTGCATCTTCTCTTTTTCCTTCCATCCGGCATCATACTTGTTTTCAACAAAGCAAATTAATAAATCAGCATCATATTTATTGTCGGCAAACCAAATTATTTTCCAGGCATCATATTTATTTTGACAAAAATACCATAGACCTTTATTGCCATCAGCATCGTACGCATTTTTTACCTTGTAAACCAATAAATCGGCATCATATCGGTTTTCGACTACAAACACCTTAATGTCGGCATCATACCGATTGTTGTAGCTGAAAACTTTCTGAGCGTGAGAAGGTAAGGAACAGATAAAAATAGATATCAGCAACCCCCCAAAATATGCTTTTTGCATATCCGTAAATTTGAAATAAAGATAAGTTTAATTTGCAAATTGGGCATTGCAGGCAATTAAAAACAGATAGGTTAAAAATTCAGATAGAATTCTTTTGTAAGTTGCTTGTATTCATCACTATATACCGACCTTGAAATGTAAATGATGAATTCATTTTCGGGAACAAGCTGTTTTATTCTTCTGGTAAATGTAACTAAAACACGATGAGCTTTATGCTCCAGTGAACTTTTCACCCATGTCACTACAGAAGGATGTAAATTGAAACCGGCCGCTTCCTGTTTCCAGTTTTCGAATGCATCAGCAGGGATTATGAAAGCAGCTTTCCCATTCTCAGTGAGTTGTTTTGATGTGTTTTCGAATAAATCACTTAAAGGTAAAGTATCATTATGACGTGCAGTATTCCTTGCTTTGTCAGGTGCTTTGAGTGAATTTATAAAAAAAGGGGGATTGCTGATAATAAGGCTGTATTGAGGTTGTTTCCCGGTTGGAAACTCCTGTATTGAAGAGTTGAATATATGAACCTGGTCAGTCCATGGACTTAAGAGTATATTCTGATGAGCAAGTGCAGCGGCATCAGGATCTATTTCGACAGCGTCGATTTCAGTTTTGAGGTTTCGCTGCGCCATCATCAAAGCCAGGATACCTGAACCTGTGCCGATATCCAATATGCGGGTTTCATTGTCACAAGGTGCCCACGCACCAAGCAATACAGCATCTGTACCAATTTTCATGGCTGCTTTGCTATCGTCGATACTGAATTTTTTAAAATGAAACACTTAAAGTGAAAAGTGAAAAGTGAAAAGTAAGGAGTAAGGAGTAAGGAGTAAGGAGTAAGGAGTAAGGAGTAAGGAGTAAGGAGTAAGGAGTAAGGAGTAAGGAGTAAGGAGTAAGGAGTAATACTAGTAGCATTCAGCATCCAGAAACCAGAAACCAGTAACCAGAAACTCCTTACAAATACAAATCAATCAACCCTTCCGGGGCTTCAATATGAATAATTTTATTTTTTCGATCAATCTTTTTAACGATTTCATCCACGATGGGCACCAGGATTTCCTTTCCGTTAAAATCAATTACCAACAGCGACTGCTGGGGCATTTCAAGCACGGTTCGCACGGTTCCGGTTTCGCCGTGATTTGCATCAATTACAGTGAAGCCTTCAATTTCAATAGAATATAACTGTGCGCTTTTTTGCTTTGGCAACAAACCAACCGGAATATAAATCTCACAGCCGGCAAGGAGGGATGCATCTTCAGTACTGTCAACATCCAGGAACTTTACCAGCGCCTGACCTTTAGGCCGGGGTTGGAGGAGTTCAATAAAAAATGGAATCAGGTTCTCATGGATTTTGAGAAATACTGATTCCAGTTTTTTAATTCGCGAAAGTGTTTCAGCATCAACCTGAAACACTACTTCGCCTTTTGTGCCGAAAGTTCTGACGATCTTTCCCAGTTGGAAAAGTTCATCTTGTTTCATAGTGCAATTATTCTTTTTCTTCTTTTGCAGGTGCTTCAGGAGCTGCTTCTTCAGTGGCTTCGGGAGCAACTTCAGCAACTACTTCGGGAGCAACTTCAGCAACTACCTTGGGAGCAACTTCAGCAACAACTTCAGCAACAACTTCAGGAGCAACTTCAGCAACTACCTCGGGTGCAACTTCAGCAACAACTTCAGGAGTTTCTTCAACAACCTCAGCAACTTCTTCAACTTCTTCTGCAGTTACACCGGCTGCTTTTTTAGCTTCTGCTGCTAATTTTTTAGCTAATGCATCGGCTTTGGCCTGGTTTACTTTAACTTCAGCTTCGAGGCGTTTTTTGTCTTCGGTTTTTGCTTTCAGACCAATGTCGTTTTTAGCGCTCTCAATTTTACCAGTCTTCACAGTCTTCCATTCTTCGAATTTGGCCTGAGCTTGTTCTTCGGTCATTGCACCTTTAGCAACGCCTTTCAGCAAGTGGTGCATATAAGCTACACCGGTATATCTTAAAATTGCCTCAACAGTTTCTGTAGGTTCAGCACCTGTTTTTACCCAATAAAGGGCGCGGTCAAAATCAAGCTGAATATCGGCTGGGCGGGTAATCGGATTGTAAATGCCAATTTTTTCAATAAAACGTCCGTCACGTGGTGCACGACCATCAGCAATCACGATATGGAAGTAGGCCTGGCCTTTTTTCCCAAATCGCTGTAATCTCATCTTTGTTGCCATGTAAATTGTATTAGTTAATTGGTTAATTATAAAACCTTGTCATATAAATAGTTACAATTAGATGCAGGTTTTTATTTTAAGGGTGCAAAGGTAGGATGTAATTTTTGATTTTCAAAGCATTACAGTTCAGAATCATGAAATATTTTGGCTTTGTGTTTCATTTTGTTGAATTGATCTGTTGCCTGCTATGATTCTGAAGCCTGTAATACCGCTTTACACGGGGAGATAAGGCTACTATTAAAATAAATACTCCCAATAACCCGAAAGTGCCTTGTATCACTGAGCCTGTGTGAAGGATCATCATTTGAATATTGATCCAGATAATAAGCATGATAGCTGTATAGAGAGTATATGTCCATGCCCAATGATATTTTTTATAAATATTCAACCTATTTATAATTGGCCAGGATGGTTTAAAAATTAAAGGGAAAATAAGAAATAAAGGGAAAAACCCTAGCAGCAAAAAAAGAATAATGCCCGGAATAAGGTAGCTGGAAAATGCTGATTCTTCAAGCAACGTTATAGGTAAATGAATACTATCTCCTGAAGGATCATTCATTAGGTTGATGCCTCCGTAAATAGCACCCAAGGCTTCAATGGCTATGGCTAAAATTAAAATATAAATTTCTGCAGTCTTGCGATTCGATTTCATAAGTGCAGGCTTCGTTTTTTTTATTTATTCAGTTTTTGATCGTTTCGTTTTAATGCTGTGGAAAAGGATAGTTAGAAAGTAAAAAATTTTTTGAGGTTAATTCATCCTTTTAGTTTTACCTGTATTATTCGTGCAGAAGATAAAAGATAAAAGTAAAAAGATAAAAGTCAGGCAGTTGCAAACCATTTTCATGATTTATTTTGTAAAGATGATTTTTATGATTGCCTTCGTAATGTTTTGTTCCTTTTGTCATTATCCTTTTATCTTTTGTCTTTTTTGAAGTTTATGAATTAATCAAGTTAAGATGGGTAGTCTAAATGGGCAAATAAATAGTATAATAAATTCACCAGATGTTCTTCTCTGAATAAATTGGGAGTATTTCAGAACAAGAAGTAACTATTTAACATTTAGCTTTGAATCAGGTAACAATTATTTAACAAAGCTATACTATTTCCATTTAAATGCACATTGCAGGCATTATTTTTTCGATTTAATGAAGGTACAAGAAATTTCTGAGGGAAATATGGTTTTCTATCAGGCATCAGTCCAGCTCTTAGATAAATTCTTTTTTAGCATGGATTTACTATAATTTATCAACATTATATAAAGATAATTATTATAAAAGGTACCTTAGCAAATTCCATAAGGATATAGTAAATAATTGATAATCAAGTAATACATGCCCAAATTTAGTCATCTTCACGTACATTCACAATATTCATTACTCGATGGAGCAGCCGAAATACCGGCTATGTTCGCCAAGGCTGTTGCCGATGGAATGCCAGGTATTGCTCTTACCGATCATGGTAATATGTTCGGTGCTTTTCAGTTCATTGCCGAAGCAGAGAAAATAAACAGCAAGCATGCAAAACCTATTATAAAGCCAATACTTGGTTGTGAATTTTACCTCGTTGACGATCGTCATAAGAGAAAATTCACTGGTGGCGAAAAGGACATCAGGTATCACCAACTGTTGCTTGCAAAAAATGCAACCGGCTACCGGAACCTTGTTAAGCTGGCTTCTCTTGGTTTTATCCAGGGTATGTATGGCAAATATCCCCGGATTGACAAGGAGTTATTGCTGCAATATCACGAAGGACTTATCGCCACAACCTGTTGCCTGGCTGCTGAAGTGCCGCGCGCTATCTCCCGCAAAGGTGAAGCTGAGGGCGAAAAGGCTTTTAAATGGTGGCTTGATCTTTTTGGCGAAGATTATTATATTGAACTGCAACGCCATGAAATCCCTGAGCAAAATGAGGTAAACCTTGTATTGAAACGTTTTGCGGCTAAATACAATGTTAAAATGATTGCCAGCAACGATTCACACTATGTGGAGCAGGAAGATTTTAATGCACACGATATTCTGCTTTGCGTAAATACAGGCGAAAAACAAAACACGCCTACCTTCCGGGAGTATGGTGATGATGAAGCCATGGTAAAAGGCCGTCGCTTTTCGTTTTATAACGACCAGTTCTTTTTTAAAAATACGGAGCAGATGAGCCTGCTCTTTGCCGACGTTCCCCAAGCTATTGATAACACCAATGAAATAGTCGATAAGGTTGAAATTATTCAGCTTAAGCGTGATATTCTATTGCCTAATTTCCCGGTACCACCTCAGTTTATTACGCACACAAGCTCTTTATTTGTCGAGAGTAAAGATAGTTACGGGCAAAAAGAAATAACGCCTGATGTGCGCAACCAGTGGGAGTTTCTGAAACATCTCACTTATATCGGCGCGAAAGTCAGGTATGGCGAAATCACACCTCAGTTGCGTGAGCGGATCGATTTTGAGCTGCAGACCATACACGATATGGGTTTTGCCGGTTACTTCCTGATCGTGAGCGATTTTATAAAAGCAGGACGCGATATGGGTGTTTATATCGGGGCCGGTCGCGGTTCAGCAGCCGGTAGTGTTGTAGCGTATTGTACTGCTATCACCAATATCGATCCTCTTAAATACAATTTGCTGTTTGAGCGTTTCCTGAATCCCGAACGTATCAGCATGCCTGATATTGATACGGATTTTGATGACCAGGGAAGGCAGAAAGTAATTGATTACGTGGTGCAGAAATATGGCCAGAACCAGGTAGCCCAGATTGTTACCTACGGAACCATGGCCGCAAAAAGCAGCATCAAGGATGTGGCGCGCGTGCTCGACCTCGACCTGAGCATCAGTAATTACCTCACTAAACTGGTTCCTGATAAACCTGGGATCAAACTCAAACGGGTGCTCACGGCTCCGCTTACGGCTAAAGAGGGCTTAAAATCATTGGAGGTTAAGGAGGAACTTCGCTCGGAGGATATGGACAATATCCGAAAGATAAGGGAAATATATAATTTTACAGGTGCCGACACTTCGATTCTCCTGCAGAAAAAGGTTCTGGAGTTAGCCTCGAAACTTGAAGGCTCAGTTCGCGGCACCGGTATCCATGCTGCAGGAATAATTATTGCGCCTACCGATCTTACGGATCTTATTCCAGTGTGTACGGCGAAAGATTCTCCTTTGTGGGTAACGCAGTTCGAAGGGAATGTTATCGAATCGGCCGGTGTAATTAAGATGGACTTCCTGGGTTTAAAGAACCTTACCATCCTGAAGGATGCCCTGCAAATGATCGAAGAAAACCACGGGGTTAAATTGGACCTGGATGCCATTCCGCTCGACGATACTGCAACTTTCGAACTTTACCAGCGGGGTGATACCGACGGAACTTTCCAGTTTGAAAGTATCGGTATGAAACAGCATCTGCGCAACCTGA
>Ga0208789_1000965_pt1 | contig 19890 bp, 15 predicted proteins | sample Methanotroph_Enr_FD_187368 | JGI IMG/M metagenome (GOLD analysis project Ga0208789, IMG submission 187368) | Enriched soil microbial communities from Old Woman Creek wetland in Ohio, USA - Methanotroph_Enrichment_5 (SPAdes) (version 2) | ecosystem: Environmental > Terrestrial > Soil > Wetlands...
TTATCAGGCCCAAACTGATTTGTGACGAAAACCAGGTATTTTAAATGATAGGCAGGATCGACATATTTTTCAAAATATTTCAGATTATCGTAATCAAGAATTACCTTGGCAGGCAGCCACATATCGCCGGGGCCTTTATAGCTGCCACCGAAAAACATAAGTAAATTGCCGTCCTTACTGAAAATCTGGATGTTTTCAAAACCGGCATCTACTACATACAAATTTGTGTCTCTGTCAACAGCTATGCCTTTGGGGCGAACAAACTGCCCGATGCCTTTTCCATAAGTCCCAACTGAACTGATAAATTCACCTTCATGAGAGTAGATTTTTACTTTGAAATCTCCAAAATCAGTAACATATACTTTGTCATAAGTCACAAATAAATTAGTGGGAGAAAACAAACTACGCGGATCATCCTTGTTAACTTCCGGAAAAGAATTCAGAAGTTCGAAACTCGAATCATTACTGTAAACATTTACCTGGTGGCCCGCCAGGTTTGTTACCCATATTTTGTCGTTATGAACAAACACATCTACAGGTTTGAAATTCCCTGATTCTCCGAAACAACTGATGTATTTTTTATTTTCATCAAAAACAACGATCTGTTTCCGCTCTGAATCAGCAATATACAGATAGCCTTGTTTACTCACAAAGCAATTTATCGGGATTTTCAATTCACCTTTACCTGTTGGGATAAATTGTTCAACTTTATTTTTTGCCATGTCAATGATAGTAAGGCCATGGATATAGGTGTCGCAAACAAATATTTTTCCATTACTTACAGCTACCCCGTACGGCTTGTTAATTAGCATATCCGCATCTTCGCCAGAAATGAAATTGGCAAATGTTTTACGGTTCCCGGTAACATCACGCGAACTGCTTATCCGTACAAGAAATTGAATACGGGCTGTGTCAGGAGGAGAGGGAAAAATAATCGTATTGTCAGGGTCAGTGCCTGTTCCTGGGGTGATACTTCTGGTGCATGAAGCAAGGAATGATGCAAAAATTAATATGAGCAGAGTTCTTGGAGTCATTTCCGGTTATTTGTTTTTTTTGCAAGATGTAAATTTATTTAAAAACAGCTTATAATGAATTACTTTGATGCAACAGAAAAAAGGGCGAAAATATTTCGCCCCTTTGAATAAATATCCGAGATCACGAATACTAAATCTCACTATTTGTCATGACAAGTCAAGCACAAAGCACTTGCGGTATTTGCTTTGAGCAAAAGGCCGCCGGCAGTACCTGCACTATTATGTACGTCGTGACATGAGGAGCATTGCATTTTATTTGCAATAAGCATTGTTGCCGTTATGGTTCCGCCCAAACCCGATTGGGTGGTTGTCGGATTAAATAAACCACCATCGGCTGCAGCTAATGCAGCATCATATGTTATTGAGATAGGATGATCATTGTTCAGTGTAGTTCCCATTAATGCACCTCCAGTCATTACATTTGTACCGGTAGTTACTCCACCGAAATTTTCAAGTGCTACAGTACCGTCATGACAGCTCAGGCAAAGTTTGGAACTACCATCGGGTTGACCGGCAGTTGAATTCATGGTTGCTGATGAATACATTGTATAAGTTGCTACAGTCGAAAGGGCATGATTCCATAGCGGAGCATTAAGAACAGTTGTATTTGCATTGTGAGGGGTATGGCATACGATGCAAATCTGACTGGATGTGTTCCAGCTTTGAGCTGAAAAATCATGAGCTGAACCTGTGATCTGACAATATCCGGACTGTGAAGCTACAAACAGGATAGCGAAAGTGAGAAATAGGCTAAATTTTTTCATCATGGATTTCATTTGGATTAATAAATATGTTCTGTATTAATTTAGCAAAATACATGCCATGTTATATAAAATACACGATTACAGATATATGCGAAATATAATAAAAAAAACATAGTAGTATTGCAAAATAAATGCAATTTAAAAATTTGTAACTAATCAGTTCGCCTAAATCTTTGACAAACAAATACATGCCACTGGTTACCCTCGGTAATATCCCTGCCAGCTTCGCGCAGTTAAACAGCAGGCAAGGCTGCACTAAGTTTCGCAGACAAATATAATATACTCATGCTCAAATTTCATTTATTTAACTGCCGAATGCAGTATTAAACCTGTGTAATCTGTAGGAGAAATAGCTGCTAATCGGGCTGAATAATTAAAGTTTATTTTATTAACATACTTATAATCAATTATATACCAGGAATATGTTGCCGGGATGACCAATTCACTGTTTAAAGCTCTTTTAAAAGCTTACTTATCTGCATCCCACATTTACGGATATAAATTACCTGAGTTATTGGTATAAATTTTAATATAATCCTATTTAAAGATTTAAATGGACATTGACTACAATTTTTTCAGAGAACAACAAGGTGGGTTAAATAACCCAATAGCTATGGGTTAAATGACGCAATGTTTTTATAAATTGTATTTTTTTACCTTGTACCTAAGTGTATCTCTTGTAATTCCAAGTAATTTTGAGGACTGAGTCTGGTTGTTATCAGTTTTGTGAAGTGCCTGTTTAATAATCTGCTTTTCGATATCATACAATGACAGACCATTTAGTGGAAAGATAATCTCGAAAGGTAATTGCAGTTCATCGGCTGTTACTGATATATTTTTTCGGATTTCTGCTTCTGCATGAGTTTGGTGAATTTCATAGTGTGCTACAATCTCGCACGGTAGGTTTTCACTTTGCAGCGTGTCCATTGTTTCGAGGATCACCGCCCGTTCAATCACATTCCGGAGTTCCCTTACATTTCCAGGCCAGGTGTATTGAATTAATAATCGTTTGACTGAATCATTAATTTTCGTGACATTTTTTTGAAACTGATGATTATAATGGTTCATAAAATATTCAGCTAACAAGGGAATATCTTCTTTTCGCTCGCGCAAAGTTGGTAATGTTATCTGAAATACTTTTAACCTGTAGTAAAGATCTTCCCTGAATGATTTTTCGGCTACAGCTCTCTTTAAGTCCCGGTTTGTTGCTGCTATAATCCTGATATCTACCGGTATAAGTACTGTTCCACCCAGACGGCGAATAACTCTGTTTTCAAGGACGCTAAGTAATTTGATCTGCGTAGCCTGATTGATCTCACCAATTTCGTCAAGAAAGACAGTGCCCCCTTCCGCAATCTCGAAAAGTCCTTTTTTTAAACATTTGGCATCGGTAAAGGCTCCCTTTTCATAGCCAAAAAGTTCACTTTCCAGAAGTGTTTCAGGCAGTGAGGAGCAATTTATTGTTACAAATGGTTTGTCCTTTCTGGTGCTCTCGTTATGAATAGCATGTGCAAACATATCTTTTCCTGTACCACTTTCTCCCAGTAGCAAAATAGTTGTGGATTTTGTCTTTGCAATTTTCTTGGAGAGTTGAACGATTTGTTTGAAAAGAGTTGCTTCGCCAATAATATGGTCAAAAGTAATAATATCTTTTTGCTGCCTTCGCAATAACTGAATTTCTTTGATGATACTGATTTTATTTTTTATGTTTTCCAGGATAACTTCAATTTCCTCAAATGCAAAAGGCTTATTAAAATATTCGGTTGCACCGGCTTTCATTGCATTAACTGCCGTTTCGATAGATCCATAAGCAGTCATAAATACAATTATAGCTTCTTCATCCAGTGATTTTATTTTTAAAATTACTTCAAGGCCTTGCATCCCGGGTAATTCATGATCAACAAAAACTACCTCCGGGCTTTTTAACTCAAAAAGCTTAATGCCTTCTTCGCCTGATTCTGCCGAAAAAACAATGTACCCTTTGGACGTCAGATGCTTTTCAAGTGACCCGCGGATCAATTTCTCATCCTCAATGATCAGAATTTTCAACTGTTTCATACGTGGTTTGAATTAAAATGATTGAGTTTAATTGTAGTAAAAATAATACTTTCTGTGAAAATTGCAAGCATCTATATATTCCGGGTGCCATTTAGTATCTCTGAATATTTTAACGTGCACGAAAGTCAACGGAGGTAAGTGCCCGGATGAAACGAACATGACAAAATCAGCCAATTTTTACACAGGGGGATGACCCCGCCATGGCGGGGTGTCATGGAGTTCCATCCCGATCAAAAGGGACAAATTGTGACCCGTAAAAAATAAACACTTGAAAAGTAACTAATTGTTTTCAAATCCGGCGGCCCTCAATCGCGATACTAGTAACTGTATGGATTATGGTCTTCGCCATGGCAGGTAAGATAACAACGTCCTGTATAAAGTCCCTGGTCCTCAAATCGCCTTATACCAACGGAATTGTTTGTAACAATTGTTGCCCAGAAATTTATCAGGTTTGTATTATTGACACTATTTCCCTGTGTGCTGCTTATTCCGTGGGGATCGTGACAGGCATTGCAGGGTGTTTTTTCGCCAACTATATGTTTACTGTGTTCTTTAAATGAAATATCAGACAGTATAGAAGTCCGGCTGTGGCAACTATAACATAATGAATAGGCTGAAACTGATTCTGTAGTATTATCTGTTGTTGAATACTGACGATTCAGAATATGTGGATAAATAGAACCATGGGGACCTGCAAGTGACCCGGCTCCATCACCGGCATGGCAATCAGTGCAGTACATCCGGCTTGTCGTGGCCCATGGTCCAATCAGGCTTGGAACATTCGTGTTGACACCTGTAGCCGCTACCGAATGATAGGAAGGATTGCCGGGAGCAAACTCAAGACGTGTATTGTTTTGGGAAATAACCCTGGCCGTTGCTGCTGAAGGAGCGCCAGTACTGCCGGCATGACAGCGATAACAAATTTCATACGAATTGGTTGCAGGATTAACAGCTACTCCGCTTTGGTTTATTCCAACAACTCCGGTTAAAAAGCCATTAATTGCGGGGGCGCTTGCACCTTGCCTTCTGGCCGCATGGGGATTATGACAATCAACACATTCAACATGCATGTTTGTAACCTGCGCAGCTTCACTGGCAACATGCACATTCGTATAGTTTGAAATATTATGCCTGTAAATTTTGGCAAACTGGGCCGAAATGTTCTTAGTTGCTACATTGCCATTATGACAATCAAGGCAGTTACTCTCTTCTGCCTGGTATTTCAGAAGCATAATGTTACTACCGCCATTATGTGGATTATGACAGCTTTCGCATGCATTCTGGCCAACGGTGATCATTGTTGGTTGTGTATATGGCCATGGATCCGGGGCGGTACCATTCCAGGTTTTTGGTGAAAAACTGTGCCGGCTTGCTGTCCAGTATGTGCGTTGGTGGCAGCTATTACATAAAATCGAATTTAGTGAATTAGCCACCAGAAAATCCGGATAAACATTTTTATGCGGATCATGACAGGAGGTGCATTGCATTTTCCCGTTTTGTAAAGTTACTGGAGGAGTGATGCCTGACGGTGGTTTTATTTGACCATCAGCGGTCGCCAAAGCAGCATCGTAAGCAAATGAAACCGGGTGATCATTTCTTAGGTTTTTGGAAAGATTACTAACACCGGCTGGCATAAAAGCACCTCCCGAAAAGTTGATTGCAGTGGGGCGGCTAAGCACATTCCCTAAGGCAACAGTTCCGTCGTGACAGGAAAGACAAAGGATCGAATTTCCATCAGGTTGGCCCGGTAAAGCCTGTAGAGTTGAACTTGTATAAAGAGTATAGGATAATGCCGGATCATTACGGTTCCATAATGGTGCGACCGGCCTGCTGTTGTGTGGAGTATGGCAAAATATGCAGATTTCGGTTTCTGAGGCTGCTTTCACTGTTCCGGTTCCGCTGACTGACAGATTGTGTTTCGTTGTGGCAATAGACTGAGCATTTACTGTGGCTGGAAGCCAGAATAAAAGTAGAAGAGTGTAAATTGTCAGCTTTTTCATCAATTTTCAGTATAAATTAGTTTAAAAACCTGAATCCTGGAGTTGTAAGTGTCGGCTACATAAATAGTATTCAATGCATCAATATAGATTCCGGATGGCATCCAAAACTCTCCTTTGCCATGTCCCTGATTGCCAAATTTGTACAGGAAATTTCCTTTGATATCAAATACCTGAACGGCATGGAACAAGGCATCAACAACATAAACGTTGCCAAAAGTATCAGTAGCAATTCCTTTAGGCCTTGCAAAGTATCCGCTTACATCACCGGTTTCACCGAAAACAGAGATTATTTCTCCTTCTGCATTTAACACCTGTATCCTGAAGTTCATCGCATCGGTGATGTAAACATATCCTTTGTTATCAATCCAGATGTGTGTAGGGTAATTATATTCGCCTGGCAAATTACCTCTGGTGCCAATCCTTTTGATTAAATCACCGTTTTCATTTAATATCGCAATGCGATGGGCTTTTGTTTCGACTACCCATATTTCTTTTTTAAGCCGGGAGAATGCAATTCCTGTAGGTTGTTCCAATACCAAGGTATCATTTAAGCACTCAAGTCTGTTTTTCTCCTTTGAAATCCTGTATATTTTCTGTGCACGCGAATCAGTGAATAAAATACTGGAATTTGAACCGGAGCAGATTCCTACCAGAGACGATAAATTAAAATCGGTTTTAAGAATAGAGTGGGGGATATCACCCACACCTTCCTGGATTTGAAAAACTGTTTTATTTCCCTGGTCTAAAACCCAGAATACGTCAGCATTATCAGCATAAACTGAAATGGGGTTACTTAATACCGGAATTTTTGTGCCAAAAACAATAGAGTTAAAACGGTCTTTAAACTTCTTTTTTTGAGGTTTATTATCAGCAGAAGGCCAGCTCTTTACCCATTCCACATGAGGATAAACCACTTTCGAAAGATTAGGGTCCGGATTAAATTCCTGGGCTATGTTTTTATTTGGAATACCAATCCAAATCATTAAAGTAACAAGTAAATATGGCGAGTAATCTGACAGGGTTTTAATCATCGTAAAACTGATCATGGGGTAAGGAAATCAAAGGATGATACTCCTTATGATAGTTCTTGTGCAAATTTCATGCTAAGAATCAGCCTGGGTATCATTTTGAGATTTTTATAAGTACGAATAACAATTCTTTTGACTTTTATCTTAGGTTATTTACTGCGGAGACATACCACCCTGATCTGATACCAGGTTATTGTAGATATTCATTTCTGCGTCAGCTTCGGCTTTTTTGCCGGTTTGCTTCAGCATGACTGATAAGTTGTAATGCGACTGTGGATGATTGAAGTTTATTTTAATGTTTTCACGTAGAAGGCTAATCCCCTTTTCAATGTTATTCAGGTTCATATAGCATGTTGCCAGATCGCAGCGGACGTTGCTGTTACTTTTGTCTGCTTCAAGAAATTTCTCATAGTATTTTATCGCCAGCTGATCCTGCTGCATATCATAATATACATTTCCAAGGTTAAACAATGCTGCCATATTCCTGTTATCATGGCGGTTAATGAAGAGATAATGATACAGTGCTTTGTCGAAGTTTTTATTTGTATAATATTGAGCTGCAAGTTTTAATCTGATATCTGTGTTCAGCGAATCGTTTTTTAACGCTATCTCAAGGGACTCAGGACTATCCATTGAAATGGAAGGCATGTTTAATTGCGAAGGATCAGCTTTTTCTGTATGGTTGCCGGGAACTTTAATTTCAGAATTGTTGCATGATATCATTATAAATGCAGCAAAACATATAGTAAAAAAGATCCTGAAAGCTTTTGGTGTCATAAGAATCATGTTTATACGAAGTTAATATTGAGAATAACTGTTTGCGTTAATTGCAGCCGGGAAAGCTTACCGGAGCTGAAATAACATGGCGTTAATTGTTGATGAGTTTGACGTCTTCCAAAAGTTCATCATATGCATAGCCATTAACCAATATGCAGTTACCTGGAATTGATCATATTAAATCGATATCATATTATTTTTAAGTAAATGAAAAACAAATATATATATAAATATCGTTTTAAAAGCAAGCATGCTTTCATGAAACAGCATTTTTTGTTCCTGTTTACCTGGTTTATGTCGCGAAAATATCGGATAAGATTATTGCTGTTTTGTTATAAATTAAAAAAGCCCCGGATTTCTCCGGGGCGACAACCCACCAAACAAAATTAACTTGTTAGCTTAGTTTATCGATTTTAATAAACTTTTCAGAAGGGGTCATTGATATTCCACAGCGTTTTGGTGCTGTATTATCGTAAGTGTTTCCACAAGTTGGACATATATAGAAAACCTTTGCCAATGATTTTACAGTATTGTTTTCGAGGGCTGCAAGCGCTTTTTCGTAGAAGGGTTTATGTTTTTGTTCGGTTTTGTAGGCATAGTTTAAACTGATAAGTGCGAGTTGATTTCCTGCTGAGTTGGCATTGGTAATAAATTCGGGATACATGGTGCTGATTTCGTAACTTTCTCCTGCTATGGCATCTTTCAGGTTTTCTTTGGTTGAGTTAACAGTAAATTCGGGTTTGATTTCGGGAACTTTCAGACCACCGTTTTCAATCACTGCTTTATGGTTATTTGCATGAATTTTCTCGGATGTGGAAGCTGCTTTGAAAAGAAGTGCAATTTCATGGAAGCCTTCTTCTTCCGCTTTTTTGCTGTATGCCGCATACTTGGCACTTGCTGTTGTTTCGCCTTTGAAGGCAGCCTGCATATTTTCAATGTTTAATGCTGCCAGATCTTTGGCGCCGGTTTTTGTTGATGATTTATCGTCCGCTTCCATCTTATTATCTTCTCCATTTTCTTTCATTGCAACCGAAGTTGCTTCAGTAGTTTGTGAAGTCGGGTTTTGTAAATCGGTTTTCGCTTTCGGGTTGCCTCCGCATGATTGAAATACTAACGTAGAAGCAATTGCTGCAAGTGCTAAAAGGAATGATGTCTTTTTCATTTTATCAGATTTTTAAGGTTTTTTTTGTTTGATTTAACGTTACAAAGATGCACCTGGTTAAATTTAAAAATCCTTTAGTGAATCTTAAAAATGGCTTAAGATTAGTACGGAAACTGCAAGGTGAAAATACTTCCTATACCGGGCTCACTTTTCGCATTCAGAGTGATTTGCTGAATTTCGGCTAACTCCTTTACAATTGCGAGCCCGAGACCGTTTCCTCTAACGGCAGAACTTCTCGATTCATCAACACGATAGAAGCGGTTAAAAATATTGGGAAGATCATTTTCAGGGATGCCTTGCCCATCATCTTTTACCGAAAGCGTTTTTGCTTCTTCATTCCACGAAATAAAAACATTGCCGTTATCTCTTCCGTATTTAATGGCATTGCTTACAAGATTATTAAGCATGAGTTCCACGAAAAGTTTATCACCTGTTACGACTGCCTTAGTTGCTACTTGCAGGTTAATACTTATGTTACTAAGTTTTGCCGCTTCTGACCATCGTTCGTGTATAGCAGACAAGATTGATGATAAGTATATTGTTTCTTTTTTTACACTCGTAATACCCGATTCAATCCTGGCCAGTTGCAGCAACTGATCAAGTAACGCATCAAGCCTGTCCACTTGTTCAATTACACTTGTGATTTTCTCCTCGTAAAGTTTTGGGTCGCGCTGCTTGCGAATTAATACTTCAAGCGTTCCCCGGATAGCGGAAAGAGGGGTTCTTATTTCGTGCGATGCATCGCTTGTAAATTGTTTCTGCTGCTGCAAACTTTTTTCGATACGGGCCAGCAGTTCATTTATTGTTTTAGTTAATTCAAATAACTCGTCCTTATGTTCAGGTAAAGCCAGGCGGGTACTTAGGTTGGAATGGCTGATGCCGGAGGTGGTTTGGATGAGTTGATGAACAGGTTTAATGGCTTTTGACGCAGCCAGTGACGAAGCAATAAACTGCACCAGCAGCATGAGTGGAAATGAAATAAGTAATACCCAAATTAAATTATTTAAGATAATAGATGATTCTTCCAGCGAAACGGCTATAGTGAGTTGTCCAATAATTTTTCCTGAATCATTTATAACCGGGAATTGTCCAAGCCTGATACTTTGCCCGTTAATTTCGCCGTTGAAAAAGAAATCCTTCTTGTTTCCCGGATTGTAAGGGAACATATCTTTTAACAAATTGGCTGAATGAAATACAACTCTGCCTTTGCTGTCAATAATTTGTAAAAAAGTGGGGCTTACTTCAACATTTTTATGTTCGGCTTCGTCCCATTCGGGCATTTTATTGATGATGATTGAATCGTTTATCCAGAAAAGGCTGCTGTTCACTTCTTCTTTCTCTGTCAAAATATCATCATCTAAATGATTATAAGCTGTGATATTCACCACAAAATATATAACAACAAAAACCATCGCAGTTGTTATTGCGACGGCAAGAGTGTTAAAGAGAGCTATGCGGTTTTTGAATTTTAAAGTCATTCCTCTGATTCGATTTTGTAGCCGATTCCTCTTATGGTAGTAATTATAGAAGTTTTGCCAGGTTCATCAAGTTTTTTGCGTAGTGCATTGATATACACATCAATTACCGAGCTATCGTAATCAAAATGGAGATCCCATACTTTTTCGATTATACGTGTCCGCCGGCAGACTTTTCCCTTGTTTCGCAAAAAGTATTCGAGCAGTGAAAATTCCTTTTGTGTGAGTTCTACCGGTTTTTCTCCTTTTGTAACGGTATGTTTATCAATATTAAGTTCAATGTCACCGGCTGAAAAAACAAGCAGTTCGGTTTCGTTTTTTCGCATCAGTACGCGGATTCGTGCCAGTAATTCTTCAAATGAAAAGGGTTTACGGATATAATCGTTTGCGCCGCTTTCGAGGCCAAAAACCGCATCATCCACCGTATCTTTTGCCGTCAGGAATATGATCGGGACTGATTTATTCTCTTTCCTGACAGTACGGCAAATTTCAATCCCATTCAGTCCGGGCAACATCCAGTCGAGTAGAATTACATCGTATTCGGTAATATTATCAAGCGCCAATTGCAGACCTTTTTTACCATTGTCAGCTAAGTCAACTGAAAAACCTTCTTCCATCAAGCCTTCGCGAACGAAATTGGCAATAGATGTTTCGTCTTCTACAATAAGAATTCTCATTTTAACTTAAAAGCTAATATTCTTCAAAGATACAGATTGTCATTAGTCTTCACCTGTAGTATTTGAGAAATCGGGGAGACCTAATTCCACGCCGGCACCGTGTTTGTAAACCAATTGACCGCCGAGGTAGCCTGTCAGGGAAACAGCACCGGCCAAAGCAACAAATAGTACTATCCCAACCCATTTTGTCCAGGCATGGTAATATTTGAAATAGAAAATTACTACCCTGAATGACGCGGTAATGATTGAAAGCCAAAGTGTAATAGTAGCTGCCTGTTCATGAAGTTCCATAGGTGCTTTCAAGGGACCTTCTTCAATGCCTTCGCCCGCATAGCTGCCACTGATATAGGCAACTGTAGCGCCCATTGCACCCAGAAGTAACAGATAAAATGCAGCATTACTAAAAAACTCTTTCCTGGTGAAGAGCGCAATTATTTCCGAAAGGAACCCTGCCATGAGAAGGGCAATCGGGAAGTGAATAACCATGGCGTGTAAATGCGTTGCTGAGATCATGTTTCTGATTTTTTTACAAAGTTCCGACAAATCATATTAAAGTATGGTAACAGTAGTCTTAAAATTTGCTTAAGAATTACAATATAAGATAGAACGCTTACCTTGTATCCAAATTGAATTACATTTCGCTGATAAAATTCAGTGATATGATGATTCCGCTATGGTTACCTGGTCTTTAGCTTATAAATAGCTTTCAAATCTCAATACAATTTATAAAATATGCAGCTTTTTAAGTCGAAAAGTCAGTTACTATCCAAATATAGATTGAACCAGAGAACAATGGAAATAAAATTATTATCGTAAGTTTGAGGCTGAATTCTACAACAAGCCCGCTATGCAAAAAACATCTCTTAAAAAATTTATTTACCTCGCAATAGCGGCGGCCATTGCTACAATCTCACTAAAGCTTCTTGCTTATTTTCTTACAGGTTCAGTTGGTATGTTTTCCGACGCACTTGAATCGGGAGTTAATTTGATTGCAGCTATTGTTGCGCTTTTTATGATCACTCTGGCCGAAAAACCCGCTGATGAAGAACATGCCTTTGGCCATCATAAAGCTGAATATTTTTCCAGTGCAATCGAAGGTGGGCTGATTGTGCTTGCTGCATTCAGCATTATCTGGTCGGCTATACCCCGTATCATACACCCGCAGCTACTCGAAAATGTTGGAATTGGTCTTCTGGTTTCTTTTGGCGCTTCTTTAATTAACCTGGCTGTTGGTCTTATTTTGATTAAAAAAGGTCGAAAGAATAATTCCATTACCCTGGAAGCCGATGGCAAACATTTGATGACAGATGTTTATACGTCGGTAGGAGTAATAATCGGTATTGGTGTCGTTAAATTAACCGGTTGGCTAGTACTTGATGGTGTTGTGGCTATCGGAGTTGCTTTGAACATCGTCTGGACTGGATATCAGCTTATGCGTCGATCAGCTTTGGGTTTGCTCGATTCATCTATTCCTGAAGATGAAAGATTGAAAATTACCAAGGCTCTGGATTTCTATAAAGAGCAAAATCTCGAATATCATTCTCTTATGACCAGGCAAGCCGGTCAGCGGAAGTTTGTCTCGTTTCATGTGCTTTTGCCCGGAAAGTTAACTATCCAGGAAGGACATGATATGGTTGAAAAGATTGAAAGAAATATCCGCGACCTTTTTGATGCTCCGGTTACGGTTTTTACTCATCTTGAGCCTGTTGAAGATCCTGTTTCAATGCAAGATATCGGAATTGACAGGCGTGATATTGTGGATGAAATCCCAATAATAATCAGAAAGAAGTGACAAAATAAATCTGGCCGTCTTCTTAATTCATGGATTGTATAACCAAATAGATGAAAGATTCAATTATTGATAAGGGTTAAACAAAAAAGGTGGAACGTTCCACCTTTTTTGTTGTTGTATTTAAGATATACTTTATTGCTTTTGCTATTTCTAATCGTGATCATGGTGGTGATCATGATTGCATTGATGGTCTTTGTGCAGGTTGCGCATTAGTATCTGGTACAATTCAAAATTTGATTCAGTCGAAATAATAATAGCTCCGTTTGTCAGGGTCGCATTATCCATAACTAATGGGTTAACTCCTACAAGCAACTGATCGAGATATAGTTGAATACTGCTTGTAAATACAGAGTTATCAGCCGTAACATCTACACTGTCCTTTTCAGTTTTGAACATTACGTCCTCATAAACTTTGAATATAATCGGAATCTTTACACTTGTACTATTTGTATATGATCCGGTAAGATAAAAAACAGGATTGTTCCCTGCGTCTTTTTTAAATCCCATCACATTCAGTTCAATTTCGTCATAAAAACCGGGTGTCAAAGTATAACTACCGAGTACAACGGTTGGATCAAGTAAGTTAACGGTTTGTGGACCGTTCCATTCATAACTTATTTCTATCGAGTCGCGATGAGTTACAGAATTCTTCAATTCGGCTTCATATTTTATACGTGAAATTACCATTTGGGCGGTATCCCATGTTAATGATGCCGAACCTGCTAATTCGGATTTGGTACCTGTTACACTCACAGGCAATGAATAGGTTTTGTTAAGTGCCACTACCTGGAACCCCAAAGTGGAATTGCCCGAAGTAGAGCTGGAATCCTTCTTACACGATGTGAATCCTGCTGCCAAGGTGATCAGCAAAGCAGGAATTATGATTTTCATTTTCATGACTTATATGTTTTTGGTTAGATTCCAGAACGAGATAATATTTTTGTTATTGTGGCTGGATGGTGTAATTTATAAAGATTTAACATTGAATATAAAACCCCGCAACGTTTTCACGAGCGGGGTTTTAATTTATATTTAGTACGATTAGGGCATTACCGGTATTTGTTTTGCTACTACCGGTAATTCACCGGTTAGTGTTTTCGGAAATGCGGAAATCTCACCATTGAGTGCAGGAGTCAGCTCTTAATTCGGTTGTCCTTTAGCCATGATCTGAGTTTTTTTGTCTAATTAATCAATAAAGCAAAAATTAAAGCAGCAAATTATTCTATAAATTTCATTTAGGTTGAAGGAGGCTCGTAAAAAAACGAGAATACTGCTATATCCTCGTTTCAAAACCTAACCAAATTTCGACTCAACCCTTCTATTGAAATCCATCTTGCTCCATATTATCACCATCTCCGGGATCTTTTGGAAGTTTTTTGTTGTAGTTGTTGATTTTACACTGCAATCCGACATATAAAACCCTTGATTCGCGGTAGCGTACACTTTCGGTGGTAAAGCCGTTGCCTGAAGTGGTCTCATAAAAAGTCCTGGTGTTGAAAATATCTGTTAAACGAAGGCTTAAGGATAGTTTATTCTTTAACAAATCCTGCCGGAATGATGCGTCGGCATAATATTGTTCCTTATGATATTCCTGGATGCTACGTCTTGGTGAGTTATAGTTACCTATCAGCTGGAAAGAACCATCCTTCCATGGGATAAACGAAAGATTCAGGCGTGCGGTCCATGAAAACTGATCAGAACCTTGAATATTCTCCTCCGGCAAAGCACTCATAATATCGCGGTAAAACGACGCATTTGCATTTACCTTTAACCATTTCTGGGGGCTGACTGAGCCGATAATTTCCATACCATAATTGGTGCTTGTATTAATATTCATAGGCATAGTGAGAGTTACACCATTAGCCTGGAGGCGGCTGATATCCTCTACAACATCCTTTGTGCGGTTGTAAAAAATACTCCCGGTTATTGAACTGGTTTTCCAGAATTTCTGCATGCCTAATTCGAGGGAAGTCGCAAATTCGGGTTTCAATCCCGGATTACCTTGTTCGATATTTAACGAATCAGAATAATCAACATAAGGGTTTAATTCCCTGGGCGATGGCCGCTGAACACGCCTGCTGTAGCTGAACTGTAATTCACGTTCTTTCCCCAGGTCGTATTGGGTATGAAGTGAAGGATAAAATTGAGAATATGAACTATTATAGTTAGTATTAGTTACCCGTACCTTAGATATGGTAAATACCTGTTCGAAACGCAATCCTGCCTGGTACTTGAATTTGCCCCACGAATTACCATACAACCCATATATAGCATAAAGCTGATCAGAATAATCATACTGGTTTTTTAGTTCTTCCTGGCTTACCCATTTTCCAGTGGAATCATTAAAATTACTGTATATGTAATTCATGGTCATATCGCGGATGGCTGTTTTGTAACCTGCCTCTATGCGTCCATCACCATTCGTGGGGTAGATATAATTACCTTGAATCGTTAACGTTTTGTTGTTGTTCAGTGCGGTGTTTTGTTGAAGTAAAGGAAGTCCAATTGGGTCAGAACCCTGTGAAAGATAGTCCTGTTGGTTGATATTAGTCCCAAAATCCATAGTGTTTGAACTGTATATAATATCGTTAGTGTATTCCCTGCCTTTCTGGGGGAACATATGTTTATATGAAAGTGTATATTCATAGGCGTTTACCTTCCGATCACTTTGATTGCCTCTCTCGAAATAACGCAGCAGAGAGTCGGATACAGCATAATTGCTGTTAAGGGTATTGCCTTGGGAGTTAAATGCCATATCGCGGTAATTAAAGTTGAAAGATAAAGTATTGCGTGTGTCAAGATAATAATCAAGGCCCCCGTTAATACTGTACATATTCATATCCCTTGAACCAGTTGTATATTGCTTCAGAATTTCGGTGGCATCGCTGAAAGTAGTTGTCCTGGTGCTATTACTGGATGAGATCATATGAAACTTCCTAGCATTGCCTCCAGCAAAAACGTTGAATTTATTCTTTCTGTAATTCAGATTGATTGAACCGGTATATTTGTCGCCGGTACCTGCATTTACGCTTACTATTCCGTTAAACCCCTGCATTGATTTCTTTTTCAATACAATATTTATAATACCTGTGGTTCCGTCAGGGTCATATCGTACCGAAGGATTGGTGATTACTTCTACGCTTTCGATAGCATTGGCAGGTATCTGGTTTAAAATATCGCTGGTTGCAATCCCCGTCTGGCTGGAGGGTTTGCCGTCAATCAGAAGAGTGATATTGGCATTTCCACGTAAACTTACGTTCCCATCTGCATCTACTGCAACCGAAGGAACATTCTCCATCACATCTACACCAGTTCCTCCACCAATGGCCATATTTTTGTCAACTGTTATAACTTTTTTATCCAGGTTATTACTTATCAAGGCCCTCTGCGATGTGATCTCAACTCCTGAAAGAGAGGAGGAACTTGGTTGTATTGAAATGTCTCCCAACTTAATATCAGCATTTTGAGCTGAAATATTCATGTCAGGGATTATCTTATTTTCATAACCAATAAACTGGACACGTAAATAATATTTACCTGGTTTTATTTTATCAATCAGGAATTTTCCTTTTGAATCGGTAAGAGCGCCTGTTACCAGACTACTATCGGCAGAGCGAAACAGCACAACACTGCCATATTCAACATCGTTGTTAGTGTTGGAATCATGCAGTTCTCCGGTAATCACGCCGAAACCTTCTTTAGTACCGTTTCCTGAGGCTTTTGTTTTGCCTCCGGAAGGTTGGGCACTAACCAGTATTACAGAAATGAAAAATGTAAAGATAAAGAGTGGAATTGTACGAGTGTAAGCTTTCATAATTATAATTAGATAGGAATTGGACAGTTGAAATACGGATAGGTTTAAACCCATATTGCTTTTTAACAAATTTTATTTTTTAATGGAGTGCGAAAGTAAACCTTTTGCAATTCAGGGAGTTTTTTTAACAATATTTTAACATAGATTAATATCCAAGAGTGCGGTAACAATAACAGACAGTGTTATCCTGGAATTTAAATGAAGATTTCAGCTGTAAAAATATTTCTTTGAGCAAGAAGGTTCAGCGGAGCAAATTTTAGGATTTGATGAAATAGATTCGTAAATAAATTTCAGGGATATTGTTAACCTATTACAGAAACCCCGATTAGTCTGCCAATTCCGAATGTAATAGCAGCTGCAGCCAATCCAAATAGTACTTGTCTGAATCCTGAGTACCAAATACTTTTCCCTGTAAACAGAGTAATGGCCGAGCCTATCAGGAAAAGCCCCAGGGCACTTAATACAGTGCTTATTAGAATAGCTTTCATTCCATTTAAAAAGAAAAATGGAATTACAGGAATGATGGCTCCAACTGAAAAGAGAAGAAAAGAAGTTACTGCGGCTTCGATAGCCGAGCCTTTTAACTCATCCGGATTTATGCCCAGTTCTTCTCTTACAAGTATTTTGTGAGCCTCATCTATATCCAAAATTACAGATGCTGCCATTTTTTGAGCCTGTTCTTCAGGTATTCCTTTCGATTGATAAATCAAAGCCAACTCTAGCTCTTCTCCTTCGGGATTGGCTTCCAATTCATCCATTTCCAGTTGCATTTGATTTTCGGACAGTTCCTGTGAACTTTTCACCGAAATCCACTCGCCTAAAGCCATCGATAAGGCACCTGCCAGGAGACCGGCCAGTCCAGCCAGCAAAACACCTTGTTGCCCGATTGTAGCACCTGCAATTCCCATTACCAGGCTGAAATTGGAGACCAGCCCGTCATTTCCTCCTAATACCGCGGCACGCAAAGCATTGCCTCCAACGGATCGGTGCCGTTTTTCGAATCGTGCCAGGTCAGAGCCTGAAACTTTAGGATGGTGATTTAAAATATTCGTAAGGATGGAAACATGGGCGGTGTCCGAGAGTGAAGGAACGGAATTACTCTTCTTTCTTGCGCTTACGATAGAAGATGAAATACTTTTTTCAGTATCCAGAAGAACACCCAGTAGATAATTATAGCCAAGAATTTTACCTATATTTTTTAGAATTTTCGCTCTGGTTGAGGGCGAAGGCATCAAAGAAATATCAATATTACTCTTCTTCATAAAAGCTAAAGCGTGACCTTGCTCTATTTCACTCATCTGAAAAAAAACATCAGCTACATTTTTGTCTTCTTCATTTTGAGCCAGCACTTTGTAAAGAAAACTTGCGTCAATTTCGGTTTGGATATTTCTTAAATCCATTGTCTTAATATTTAAGATTGTTGATAAAGGTACAAGCATTAGGTGGATATCTTATTTCATCCAAAGCTTGTGGTATTCGTTGCGCATCCTTTTTCAAACCATTTTATGCCTTGATTGGAGCCTTTTAGTTACAATTGTCGGATTAATCATTCCAATTTAGTCTGCATATGCTGAATTCTTTTTCAAGAGGTACTTGTGTTTACTTTTAATATCAATCTTTTGGTTGATGAATAAGCAGGGGAATATTGTTAAAGCTACCATAATTCCATTTCATCGGGTCATATATACGCAGCAATCATTCCGATAACAAGAAGCCAATGTAAAATACTTGTTGGTAAACTCCGGATTTGCGTTTTCATAATTGAAGTTTATTTTTTTTTGAATTTATTCTGCTGTTTCTTCTGGTTCATAATGTATCTGTACTTCACAGCGCAAGATATTTTCGCAAATAATACCTTCAACCTTATGTGAAATTGCGTGCGCTTCGGTTATATTTAATCCCGGATCGACATGGATGGTTACATTTACAAACGTGTCAGCACCGGCAACCCTGACTTTTAAATCATGAAAATAACTCACTTCAGGAACCGATTTAATAATTGATGAAATCTTTTCGCTAAGTATAACCGGACTGCTGTCGAGTAATACGCTTACCGCTCTTTTGCCAAGTCTGTATGATACGGATAAAACTATAATTGCGACTCCTAATGCCGCAATTGAATCAGCTGCAAAGAGTCCAAAATTGGCACAAAGTAATCCTATCAGCACAACAACAGAACTCCATATATCCGTCGAAAAATGCAGAGCATCAGCTTCAAGAGCCTGGCTGTTATACTTTCGTGCGACTTTATACAAAGCCCTCGATCGTGTTACATCAATAGCAATAGATGATATAACAACAATGTAACTCCAAACAGTTACCTGGATGTGAGTATTGCCTGAAATAAGCCTGCTGATTGCTTCATAAACAATCCATACGCAGGTAATAATCAGCAGTAATGTTTCAATAAGGGCGGAGAGGTTTTCAATTTTGCCGTGACCAAATTGATGTTCCTTATCCGCAGGTTTATCAGAAATGTGTACCGAAATATATGTTATTGTTGCGGCAATCAGGTCCAGGCCCGAATGCAATGCTTCCGACAGAATACCTAAACTACCTGTCAGGATTCCTATTAAGAATTTGAACCCGGTTAAAAATATAGCGGCAAATACTGAAATGCCGGCTACTCTCTTTTTTTCTTTTTCCATTTCAAGGCATACTGTTTTAAAATCCTGATGAATTTTATTTGTTCCAAGTATGGCTAAAAATCAAAATACTCAGCCAGATTTATATGTTGTGGTTAAATCTATCTCTGTTGGAACTGTATGAAATTAACAGGTTTGTTTTGGCGGTTGCCAGATGGAACAATGATAATGGTCAGCTATAAATTGAACATTCGGAATTATTCTGAATTTTGTGGAAGGAGAAGTTCCAGGGCTGGTAACAGGATTTTTATAGAAAAAATGATCAGATATTACCAGATGATGATGTGATATACCTGAACAGTCGGATTGAAAAGGTATTTGAGTTAAATCTTTATCAAAACAGGAGGAGAAACTATCATCAAAGCTCAGGAGCAATGAAATTATAACAGCTAAAATTGTTGTGATAATTTTTAACTTTTTCATACCAAGTGCAAAATTATTAAAAAGAATCAAGAGAAAGCAATTTGCCAAAGATTTAAACTAAGTACCTGTTTTCAGAATCCCAATGTGTATTTCGAAATTTTTATTAGATCAAACTAGTGTTAAGTTAATTTTGATATGACGGATTAATGATATATCTTTGTCAAAAAACCGACATATGATATATTACACAATCAAGCTAAGTAAGTCAGAGGTTGACGATCTCAATAAGATTATTACCAAA
>Ga0208789_1000967_pt1 | contig 19872 bp, 17 predicted proteins | sample Methanotroph_Enr_FD_187368 | JGI IMG/M metagenome (GOLD analysis project Ga0208789, IMG submission 187368) | Enriched soil microbial communities from Old Woman Creek wetland in Ohio, USA - Methanotroph_Enrichment_5 (SPAdes) (version 2) | ecosystem: Environmental > Terrestrial > Soil > Wetlands...
TGCCTTGCCACTTGCATCGGGAACAATGGGTACCCCAAATCTAAAACCATTGGATGTGGCAAAATCTGCTCCGGTTTTCCATAGCAATGCATCTGTAATAAAATTATCCATCGGATTTTCCACTACCAAATAGCGGTACATTGGTGTTGTTGTATAGCCCAAAACGGTTTGCATTTCTTCCTGATAGGGTGAATTGGCTTTGTCGATAATTTGTTGTACATCCTTATCACCCTTATATTTTTCGGGCGAGACTTCAATCAACTCATAATCGTAACTGACGATTTTTTTGTCCTTTATTTTTAAATCCAATCTTCCTACAAAAGAGCCAAAGGCTCCGGGCTCAACCACTTTTGCATACATGCCCACGATCGGTATTCTGATTCGCTCATGGGTATCATTACCCAAAATAAAATCAACCCCTTTTGCCGCAGGATTGTTCGATAACATCAATTGTTTGGATATACCCAAATGGGTAACTAAAAACAGCAAATCCACCTTTTCTTTTTCCCTGAGCTGGCTAATGAGTGCTGCCAGATTTTTCTCCACTGCCGTGAATGTGATACCTTTACTATATTCAGGATTTTGACGTTCGGGTACTTCCGGATCATTATAAGCAATAAACCCTATTTTCACACCTTTTCTTTCAGTAATCCAATACGGGGGAAACAATGAGTTATTGGTGACGTCGTCCAGCATATTGGCGGCAATTACCTGGGTATTGTAACTGTTCATTACGTCCATCAATATTTGCTTGCCGTAAATTACTTCCCAATTGCCCGGAATCAATAAATCGTAGTTCATCGCCTTCACGACAGGAGGAAATATTTTTCCCTGCGAACGTACACTGGCACCACTTCCCTGTATAAGATCGCCACCATCAATAAGCAGTGTGCCATCTGGATTTTCATTTCTGATGCTATCCGTAAGGGTTTTTATGTGTGCCAAACCGCCTGCTTTTCTAAACACGATGGTATCATTTTCCACAAACAGTTCTTCATGCTGATTGAGATAGGCGTGAATATCTGCCGTTTGCAGTATGGTAATCGTTTCTTCTTTCATGGCATTTGTATTGTTTTGGCAAGCACTGAATAGAATTACAGTGCTTGCCGCTAATAATATATTTCTCATTATGATTTTTAAAGAACAATTGATTTGTACCTTTTTTCCTGCAAACCCAACATATAAATTAGTCCATTTTTAGTTACTGATACCTCCTTTGGAAGTAAGGTTTTATCAACCTTGAATTGTTCAACGGAAAGACCACAAACCAACACCTTCAGTCCGTGTTGTGTGACAGCATCTTTAATGATACTTTGCAATGCTGCATCCTGTGAAATTTCTTTTACCAATTCACCGCAGGCGATGATCTGAAAGTCGATTTTTTTGCTGTTGGCTTTAAGTTCAATTCCAGTATTGATAGCTGTCTTTAAATGCTGTGCTTTCATCACCATGATGGCGTATTTGCCATTTTTACGGATCGATTGTTCTGTTTTTTGAACGCTTTCAACAGTTTGTGCGTTCATATTTTCTGCTCCGAATATCATCAGGGCAAGGAATATAATGATTATTGTTTTCATGGTTTTTTAAATTTTATTTGTTATAAATACTGTAAACTTTTGGATTGTTGATGATGAAAAATAATAAGCCACCGAATAAGGCTACATTTTTCCATAAGGGTCCGTGTAATATGCCATTATCCATCTGAACGGAGATGGTAATAGGAATAAGTACCAGGAATAAGACCATTGCAGACCACCGGGTAAAAACTCCCATCAGGAATGCAAACCCACCAATGAGTAGTGCATAGCCTGATAAAGTGCCCAAAAGATGAGGGTCTCCAAAATGTGATGTGATAAATTGGGACGCAGCAGGCGGAATTCGGCTGGCTATTTGATTTGGTAGTGTAAGATGTGTGATTCCAGCTGTGATAAAAATACCACTCAGGAATATACGAAATACGAGAACGGACAGACCGCTCACTTCTGTTGATTTATTCATGTATTGATTTCTTAAATTTGATTAAAACTGACTATTAAAAAACAAAATAGTGCAGGGTATCAAATCAGAAATTGTTCGAAGCGAAGGTAAGAGGGGATTTTTTGTTTCTGGCTGTTGTAAAAATCAGGAAGTAGTACTTTTTCCCCAAAGGAAAAATATTCTGTCTTAATTTCAGAAAAAGGAGAAGGTAGGATATGCTTTTCGACTTTTTCCTTTTTATCGTGCTTTTGCAGTTGGCAAAAAGTATAACAAGCTGTGTGCTGTTGAATAGGTTTTGACTGTTGGCTGGTTTCGATTTGCAACCATTGTTTCACCTCTCTTTTTGCAAAACAAGGAATGGCCATAAGAACGGTAAATGCAATGACCAAAAATCTTCTGTATGTAGAAAAAGACAAAACCATCCGGTAAAGGTAAACGAAAATATTGGATTGTTTTTTAGTCGTTTACATCTTTTAACATTGTTGACCGACTAAATTTTAAAGACGGCATTTTACTGAATCCCCCTTTGCAACGAGGATGTTGTTTTGAGTTTGAAACTCATATTTAAATTTCTAATTCAACTTTTACCATTCCATTGGTTCCTGCATAATCACACGCCGAGCTAAAAAATATATTCTTCTGCATTCTGATCTTTGAGGAAATAGTTTTCGGATGACATTGATAAGTAATATAAAAACGTTGTAAACGACTGAAAACCAAGGTTTAGCAGGTCGTAAATATTTGCGACCGGACCATCGAGATCCCTCAAATCGGTACCAAGCACTCTTTTAATATAGCGGTAAGCGCCGGAATCGTACTTTGGGAATTGTACAATATGTTAAAATGATGGTAGCTTGCGACTAGCGGTTGGCATCTGGCAGCTAGCGACTGACTGTTGGTGATCCCCTTAGTATTCTTACGCATTGGGCGACGGGACATATTATTTTTTTATCAACTCAAAAAGAGTTTTAGGGAGCCATTGCAAGTCGTCTTTGTCCAATCGGTTTTGAGAAATCAAATTTCCTTCTTTAATATCATCATCATTTAATCGAAGCATTAAAATTTGTTCTTCAGTTAATTTCACGGTATCATTGTCTACGGAACTCTTATTAACCAACTGGTAAAGTGCAGACAGATAATCCTTGTTATTTATTGTCAGAAGTTTGTCAATGATGTTATTCCTCAAGATGTCTGTTGTTCTCATTACTCTAAAGTTTTATCAATTATCTTAATTTTCTTCCTTTCTACAATATGTTGCATCATTCTTTATTCAGTGTATTCTAAAGAATGATGATGGACAAAAGAATATCCCACCAAAACTGAAATAGCTAACATTGAATTGTGACAAATAACTACGCAAACTGATCGAGTAATTCAATCCTTTTCTGGATCGGGGGATGGGTGGAAAAGAGATTGCTGAACGAAAATTTTTTCTCTTCAGGTTGCGGATTTTCAATAAAGAGTTGTGCAATATCGCGGCGCTGTACTGCTTCGATGAGCGGATCCTGGTCGATTTTTCGCAATGCATTGGCAAGCGCGTAAGGTTTCCGGGTCATCTCGGCAGCTCCTGCATCGGCCATATATTCGCGTGACCGCGATATTCCGAATCGAAGCAAAATAGCGATCAGGTAGCAGACTGCCGATATGACAATCGCGACTAAAATTATCGCGCCATTGCCTTTACCCCTTCCCCTCGAAAATGCTCCAAACCTGAGGCTGCGGAATGCCATTTCGGCAATAAAGGCAAAGATGCCGACAAAAATGATGGAGATGATCATTAACCGGACATCGCGGTTACGGATATGCGACAGTTCATGTGCAATTACCCCTTCAAGCTCGTCGTCATCAAGTTTTTCGATGATTCCGCGTGAAAGCGAAACGGAATAGGTACTGTCATTGATGCCACTCGCGAAAGCGTTGAGTGAATCATCTTCAATAATATAGATTTGCGGGATCTTCATCCCCCTGGAAATGCAGAGATTTTCGATAAGATTATAAACCCGCTTGTTATCAATGCGTTCGAGCGGTTTTGACCCTGTGGCCATCCTGATCATCGAATTGTGGAAAAACCAGGCAATCAGGAACCATAAAGATGTGCCGATCAGCACGAACGGTATAACATTGGTAAATGTGCTGTTAATAAGCTGAGGATCCTTTTGTTGTGCGGTAAAGAACAAAAAGGCATAAACCATCCCGAGTAAGACTAGCGGGAATGTAACAATCAGGAGAATACTATTGAAATTGTTTCTCCTGATCTGTGTCTGTATTCCGACGTAAGTCATTAATTAAAACTGATTTTGGGCGGTTCTTCCAGGTTTGTACGCTCCTGGCCAAGATCGAACATCGTTTCGCGGCGGAAACCGAAATTATTGGCAATCATATTTGCCGGGAAAGTTTCGATGCCAGTATTGTACTCGGTAGTGGCGGCATTGAAATACCTGCGGGCAGCCGCCAGCTTGTTTTCAATATCACTTAACTCTTCCTGGAGTTGAAGGAAGTTTTGATTGGCTTTCAGGTCGGGATAGGCCTCAACCGATACTTTCAAACCTTGTAATGCTGCAGAGAGTTGTGTTTCGGTCCTGATCTTTTCATCAATTGTGGTGGCAGCCATCGCAGCCGTTCTTGCCTGCGTGATTTTCAGCAACAACTCTCTCTCGTGGGTTGCATATCCTTTAACAGTTTCTACAAGTTGAGGGACCAGGTCGTGTCGCTGTTTGAGCTGAACATCAATATCTGCAAATGCATTTTGACGCGTGTTGCGTAACCGGACAAGGCTGTTGTAGATGCCAATCAGCCAGAAGACAATCACAACAATAACAATCAGAATAATCCAAATCATAGCGAAGGGTTTTTAGGTTTTAATACTTCAAATCTACAACTTAATGATGAAATTCCGATACACATAGCATCTTTTTGTTTGGCAGAAATTGCGTTCTAAGTTTTGCCAATTGCCAGCCGCAAGTTGCCAATAGCCAGCTGCGATTCTCGAATTCACAAAATAGCTGATATCCCGCACCATCTAATGAGTACCTTCTAAACCTTCAATACCTCCCCCTCTGATTTGGCAATAATTACCGCACAACAGGTATCGCCATAAACATTAATTGTAGTGCGGAACATATCGAGTATACGGTCAACCGCGAGGATCAGACCGATCCCTTCCAGGGGTAGTCCTACTGCTTTAAGTACGATGGTCATCATCACCAACCCGGCCATAGGAATTCCTGCCGAACCGATTGCCGCCAGCAGCGCTGTGAAGATCACAATCAATTGCTGACCGAAAGTGAGATCTATCCCATAAGCCTGGGCAATAAACATCACGGCGACACATTCGTAAAGTGCAGTTCCGTTCATATTCACAGTTGCCCCCAGCGGGAGCGTGAAACTTGCTATCTTATTTGAGACGCCATCTTCAAATTCAACGGCCTCCATGGTGAGCGGGAGTGTAGCGTTTGATGATGAGGTGCTGAATGCGGTGAGTAGAGGAATGGTCATGTTCTTAAAGTGTTTGATGGGATTGGCACCCCCTAACAGTTTTACCGTGAGCGGAAGCGTGATCAGCCCGTGAATCATCAGCCCGATCAGAACCGTGATAAAATAGAGCCCCAGCCTGCTAAAAACCTCACTGATTTCATTTCCCATCTGAATTTGTTGCGCAATCACCTTGGCTGCGATACTGAAAACCCCGATTGGTGTGAAACGGATGATAAAAAGGGTGATCTTCATAATTGCATCGAGACCTGCATTGAATACATCGATCAACAGCTGCTGAGGTTTGGGATCTATTTTTGTGATAAAGTAACCCAACAGTATGGCAAAGAAGATAATAGAGAGCATCTGACCTTGTGATAACGCTTCGAAGATGTTTGACGGGACAATTTTAATCAGCGTTGTGCCAATACTGTCGGAGACCGCAGACAGGTTCTCAACCGGCATTTTAAAACCCAGCCTGGCTCCAACTCCGGGTTTAATCAGGTTGACCAGGAAGAAACCTGTGAGGATGGCCACCAGCGTGGAAAAGACATAATACGTCATCGTCTTTAATCCAAGTCTCCCCAGGTTACCCCCGCTACCTACACTTGCCACCCCGGTGGTGATCGAAAGGAAGATCAGTGGAACAACGATCATATTTAAACCCCTGAGGAATACATCACCGATCCAGTTAGTATATGCAACGGTGTCTGGTGTCAGGTAACCAAAAAGCACCCCGGCGATCAGTGCAATAATGATTTGGTAATGGATGGCAATCTTAAATCGTGGTATAGGCATCTTACTTTGAAATTAAAAAAATCAAAGATAGGATTGTATTTTTTTAATTTAGAGCCATGTTTGAAATATACACAAAATAGGTTGTTTTATCCATTGAAAAGTAAATAAGGTTTTTATAAGTTTGAAGTAGAAAAAATACTGAATTCAATTTAAAACTAATTACAATGAACAGATTGATTGGTGAATTGCCAAAAATCGGCATCCGCCCCGTGATTGACGGCCGTCTACAGGGGGTAAGGGAATCGCTTGAGATTCAAACAATGAATATGGCAAAAGCTGCCGCTAAGCTTATTACAGATAATCTGTGCTTTCCAGGCGGTGAAAAAGTGGAGTGCATAATCGCAGACCGCACCATTGGAGGTGTTGCCGAAGCGGCCATGTGTGCCGATAAATTTGCCCGTGCCGGTGTTGGGGTATCGCTGACGGTTACACCCTGCTGGTGCTACGGCACTGAAGTGATGGATACTGATCCGCTGATTCCTAAGGCCGTATGGGGTTTTAACGGAACTGAGCGTCCTGGTGCTGTTTACCTGGCAGCTGCATTGGCGGGATATGCCCAGAAAGGACTGCCTGCATTTGGAATCTATGGCCACGATGTGCAGGATTCAGGCGATACCGATATTCCTGCCGATGTTAAGGAGAAATTGCTGCAATTTGCCAAAGCAGGAATAGCTGTGGCACAGATGAGAAATAAGTCATACCTCTCGATTGGTGGTATGTCGATGGGAATCGCCGGATCGTATGTCGACCAGGAGTTTTTCCTCGATTACCTGGGAATGCGTACCGAAGTAGTCGATATGTCAGAACTGGTTCGTCGCGCTGAGCGGGGAATCTACGATAAAACAGAGTTTAAAAAAGCCCTTGCCTGGGTGAAGAATAACTGCAAAGAGGGAGATGATCCCAATAAGCCGGAAGACAGACTTTCTCCCGAACGTAAAGAGTGGGAGTGGGAGATGGTGGTCAAGATGACGCTTATTGCCCGCGACCTGATGATTGGAAATCCAAAACTGGCTGAAATGGGATTCGGAGAAGAGGCCTTAGGACATAATGCCATTGCCGGTGGATTCCAGGGACAACGTCAGTGGACTGATCATCTTCCAAATGGTGATTTTATGGAGGCGATCCTGAACTCTTCATTCGACTGGAACGGTATCCGTGAGGCATTTGTGATGGCCACCGAAAACGATTCGTTAAATGGCGTTGCGATGCTCTTCGGCCACCTTTTAACCAATACAGCACAGATTTTTTCAGATGTACGAACTTACTGGAGTCCCGAAGCAGTTGAACGTGTAACCGGTAAAAAGCTCACCGGCAAAGCCATCGATGGTATTATACACCTTATTAACTCAGGTTCCACGACCCTTGATGCTACTGCAAAACAGCACAAAGACGGGAAGCCTGCCATGAAACCGTTCTGGGAGATCACCGATGCTGAAGCACAATCATGCCTCGATGCAACCGACTGGCCTGCCGCCGATCTTGGTTATTTCCGCGGAGGGGGGTATTCATCACATTTCAAAACCGAAGGGGAGATGCCGGTTACAATGTCACGCGTAAACATTATAAAGGGGATCGGTCCGGTTCTTCAGATTGCTGAAGGATGGACTATTCAGTTACCAAAAGATGTTCACGCTATACTTGATGTCCGAACCAATCCTACCTGGCCAACAACATGGTTTGCACCACGTTTGACTGGCAAGGGACCTTTTGTCGATGTCTATAGCGTGATGGCCAACTGGGGCGCTAATCATGGTGCAATCAGCTACGGGCATATCGGTGCCGATATGATCTCCCTGGCTGCCATGCTACGTATCCCCGTCAGCATGCATAATGTTCCCGCGGAGAAAGTATTTCGCCCTGCAGTCTGGAATGCCTTCGGAATGGATAAAGAGGGTGCCGACTACCGTGCCTGTGATACATACGGTCCGGTCTACGGAAAGACAAGATAATAAAATGAATTTGGAAAACGATATGGCGGTTGATCGTCCGGCAGCAAAAACCGGCGGCTGACTGCCATTTTGTTTATCGTAATTCATATTCAATGAAGACTTGGAAGACAAAAAATGGTTATGAAATATACCTGGTTTTATCGGGACGGAGTAATTCATACCTGATTTCAAAGGAAAACCTGAATGTATTGGTCGATACGGGGAATCAATCTTCTTATCACCGGTTGCGAAAAAATATTGATTCATTAGGATTGACAAACAAAAAAATCACTTTGTTAATTTTAACGCATACCCATTATGACCATTGTCAGAATGCATTTACGATTAGTGAAGTTGAGGATTGTGAGATTTTAATGAGCGGAAAAGAGGCGAAATTTGTAAAAAACGGGTATTCACCATTACCTGCAGGGACATTTCCGATCACAAAATTTATCTCAGATATCGGGAACAGAATTGGGAAAAGACAATTCGGGTACAAGCCATTTGTGCCCGATACGTTGGTAGGTGAAGAATTTGACTGGGAGCTCAATGGTTTTGAAATTAAAATATTAGGTACAAACGGACATTCGGAAGGTTCAATCAGCGTGATCGTTGATAACGAAATTGCTATTGTTGGGGATGAAATGCTGGGGGTTTATAAGGGTTCTATATTTCCACCTTTTGCTGATGACATAATAAAGATGATAAATGGTTGGGGAAGGCTCTTAAATACCGGATGTGAAGTCTTCTTACCCGGACATGGAAAGGAAATAAAACGGGAATTATTGCGAAGCGAATATCTTAAATATGCGCGAAAGCATAAAATTGATTAAGAACGGGTATAAATTAGATGTTTTAAACACCCATTTTAGAACAAATTGTTCCCGCTTCAAGTTATTGAAATTGAATATAGGCAATCTGAAATCTATTGGTTTGAAACGATCCCCGGTTTACCGGGAGAACAGAAATTTAATTTAATAACTCAATTTTTTTCTCATGAAAAACTTATTGCGATTTAAGGTGTTTTTATTCTCCTTAATTTCAAAAAGGAGCATCGGAAATTCCAATTTGATTGAAATGATTCTTAAGGTTCACCTGGTACTTATTGTCCTGGTCCTGGTTGCAGGAAATACAAGTGCTTTACCAAGTTACGCCAGGCAAACCGGGATGTCGTGCTCTGCCTGTCATTTCTCCTTTCCTGAGCTGAATTCATTCGGGCGGCAATTCAAAATGAATGGCTATGTCCTGAGCGGTATGACAACAATTCAATCACAAGGTGACAGTAGCCAGATGAACAGGCTTAATTTGCTAAGCACTCTTCCATTATCGGTGATGGTGCAATCCTCTTTTACAAATATCTCGAAAGACGTTGAAGGGCAGCAGAATAATTCTGTTGCATTCCCGCAGCAGTTAAGCGTTTTCTATGCCGGGGAGGTAACCCCGCATATTGGTACCTTTATCCAGATGACCTATGACGGACATAGCTTTGGCATGGATAATGCCGATATCAGGTATACCAACCAGGGACACCTTGGGCAAAAAAACCTGGTTTATGGTCTCACACTGAATAATAATCCTGCGGTTCAGGACGTATGGAATACTTCACCAGCCTGGAGATTTCCATCGGCTGGATCGGATGCTGCACAAAACCCAGCCAAATCAACGATTATGGAAAACCTGGGTGCGCAGGTTGCCGGGTTAGGTGCCTATACTTTATACAATAACCTTCTTTTTGCTGAATTAACCTTATACCGGTCGGCACAGCAGGGAGCAGCGAATCCTGCGGACGCAACCAGCACCATGGCTATTAAAGGTGTTGCCCCTTACTGGCGTGTTGCGTTGCAACATCAATGGTCTGACAATTATGTTGAGCTCGGCACGTTTGGTATTGCCCCAACATTATATTCCGAAGGGATATCGGGCAAAATGAACAAGATGACTGATATGGGTTTTGATTTCCAGTTCGAACGCCGGTTGCCAATCGGGGCCTTCTCGCTGCATACCTCGCTGATCAGGGAAACAGAGGATCGGGATACCTCGGAGGTGGATAATATCAGGCTCAATTTTAACTCTTTTAAGATCGATGGTAACCTATATTTTAAAAATGGGTTAGGTTTGACATTGGGTTATTTTAATACTTCCGGCTCAACAGATACGAATGTAGGCAGTGCTACGAATAAACCCGACAGCAACGGTTTTATCGCTCAGCTTGAATACCTCCCCTGGTACAATACCAAATTTGCATTGCAATATGTCGCTTACAATAAATTTGATGGAAGCAAAGGTAATTATGATGGCATTGGAAGGAACGCTTCAGATAATAATACCTTGTACCTTTTGGTTTGGCTTAATTTTTAGTTAATTAGTACAAAAATAAATTATGAAAAATTCCATTAGATTTTCCGTTTTACTCGCTGCTATGATCCTGTTTCCCGGTTTCAATGCACTTATGGCGAATTCATTAAGGTCTGATGCAGCAGATGCTTCGGGTCGTTCAGTCGCTCATTTGGTGGTGTCAACTGATCAGCAGGATAAGGACAAAGGTATCGGTCCTGTTAAAAGCGTCGTGCTTGGTCCTTTGAACAAAAAAATGGCGGATGAAGGTAAGGTTATTTTTAATAACCAATGTGTTGTTTGTCACGATGTTGATCAGAAGAAATTAGCTCCGCCACTGAGAAATATTACCAAATTGCGTACACCCGAGTACATTATGAATTTGCTTTTAAATTCGGCACAAATGCAAAAGGAGAATGTGACGGTGAAAGCATTGTTAAAGCAATACAATAATCTGCCCATGCCTGACCCTGCTTTGAACCAGGCTAAAGCAAGATCAATGCTCGAATACCTTCGTTCATTGGAAAAATAAAGCACCCGGGTAATATATTGAAAATGGATTTCCACTGTTGAGACAGGTCAGACTGCCACAACAGTGGATTTTTTCTTTGATTTTTAGAAAAATTGAAATCGAAATACAAAGGGTTTATCATCACCGATCATGATTGCCGTAATATTTTAGATGTTGCAACACGAACGATCTTAATATATGATGGCGGGACAATGGAAATTAAGCAAAGTGATGAGCCTTCAAAGTCCGTATCCTGTTACGTTCCGATTCTTCCTTCATTAGCTCCATTTGAAAACTGCCCGGTGCTCGTGAATTAATAAAATTTGTTTGAAAAGTGTAACAATAACAATCGTTAATCGTAAATACGTAACTTAAAAAGGTAATGCATAATCCGTCAGCCGACGTATCGGGTTCCTGAGGGGTAATTTTGTGCATCGAAGCGAAAACTTCTATCCATTGGATATACATCAACTTAAAGAAAACATATACGAATGAAACGAGTCCCGATGCATCGGGACGAGTTCCATCCCGCACATGCGGGATTGATAATGCCGAAAAAGTGATGCTGCTGATACGCATTGAATATTAATAACTTACAAAAATTTAAACGTGTGAAAAGGAATAGTAGTTTATTCTTTATTTTATGTACGATGGCTTTGGTTTTTTTGCCTTCAAGCTATGCACTGGCAGTATCGGGTTTGAAAATCGGAGTAGCAAAGGTGAAAATCACACCCGAAGAACCTACGATACTTGCTGGGTACAGTCATGGTACAGATGCAATGTGCTACCCTCCTTCAGACATTTTCGATGACATATATTGCCGGATTATGGTTGCTGAAGATGGATCAGGAAACAGGGAAGTCTTCCTTTCTATGGATGTTTGTGTTTATATGGAGAGTGATTATTATGATCCTTACAACGGTGTTGGCGTGTGGTGGCCGAAGACAGTTGTGCAAGGAACGACCCAAAGGTTTGCAGATGCTGGCAATGTAGGTATTGACAGGGTGTTTGTGTCGGCTACCCATACACATCAGGCATCGGAACATCTTGCAGATAAGTATATTCAGCGGATAGTGGATGGAATAAACACAGCAAAGAATAATATGATAGCTGTGAATGTTGGTTATGCCAACACTACATATAATATCAATGTAAACAGAAGACCTGATTTTGGGGTACACCCCGGCCTGGAATGTGATAAGTCATTAGTACTTGCAATTTTCAGGAATGCTTCAGATAATACTCCTGTGGCATCGGTTGTTAATTACGCGGTCCATAATACAGCAAGTAATATTGCTAAAAATAAATGTTCCACTGAGCTGACTGGATATGCAATGAACAAAATTGAATCAAACTACGGAGGAGGGTTTGTATCGCTTTTCTTCCAGGGTTTTGAAGGTGATGTGGGTCCAAATATTGATGGGCAGAGTTATGTCGATTACGATAGGTCCGTTTCTGCAGGAAATACCTTTGGGCAGGATTGTACAGATATTTTAAATAGCATAAGTGTCAGTAGTAACCCTGTGACCATAAATGGGGCAACATCATCTCAAAATTTAGCAACGAAGCCAGGTTGGGGAGTATCATCACAGGGAGTTAATTTTGCAGCTGCCAGAATTGGAGATATCTGCTTTATCGGCGGCTCCGGAGAAATATTTAACCAGATGGGCATCAGTTTAAAGCTCCAGTCACCATTTGGGGCCATTGTAACATCTGCACTTGTAAATGGATATTGCGGGTATATACCTACCCTAAGCGGATTTTATGATGGGGTAGGGGGCGATGAAGTTAATTCGAAATGTCCCTGGACTTCAAATATTGAGAGCATATATATGACGGAAATGTCAAAATTAGTTAGTTCTCTGGCTGGAGGAACAAGTTTATTGGGTTATTCAAGTATCGGGGGAAACGCTGAAATTACTTCTGCTAATACTTTAACAGTATCAAAATTCAACGCAGGTGCAAATATGACATTAAATAATCTGAAAATATATGTTCAAAATGCAACAGGTAAAGTGAGATTGGGATTATTCTCTGATAATGGGATGGATTCATTTACTTTACTTCAACAAACAGGGGAGATGACACTTTCAAACGGATGGAATGAAGGTACAATAACTTCAGCAAATATTGGACCTGGTACATACTGGATCGGCTTTGTTTTCAGCGACAGCGGAAATACAGTGTATTATGAATCAAGAAAGTTGGGATCGTACTCGCAAAGTTATCCATTTGGTCCATTGCCTTCAAAACCTTCAGGAATGAACTGGGGCGGAGGAATGTATTCCTTATATGCAGGTACAGGCGGGACAATTGCCCCGGTAACAGGTGTAAGTGTTAGCCCAACTTCGGCAACCATTTCTGTAAATGGCACTCTGCAATTAGTTGCTACAGTTTTACCTTCGGACGCTACCAATAAAACGGTAAGCTGGAGTTCAGACAATACATCGGTTGCAACAGTGAGTAGCACTGGTCTTGTTACTGGTATTGCTTCCGGTAATGCAACTGTTACGGTAACAACACAGGATGGGGGTAAAACAGCCACCAGTGTCATTACTGTTCCTGGCGACGGGGGATCTGTCATAGGGTTAAATGAAATTGGGAGTGTTGCAGAGACGGGTAACAACGGTTATTGGGGAGCATCCAGTTTTACTGCAGTATCAGATGTTACTGTGAACAGGATGAACCTTTACGTAACCAGTGCATCAGGAAAAGCAAGACTTGGAATATATTCCGATAGTTCCGGGGGACCCGGTACTCTTCTTGCTCAAACGGGCGAGATTTCGCTATCCAATGGTTGGAATAGCGGAATTTTGGGATCTCCTCTTAACCTTGCTTCCGGCTCTGTGTATTGGCTGGCACTTGAGGTTAATTCATCCTTAACGAAGTTATATTCTAACTTAGCTTCAGGCAGATTAAGATATATCTCATATCCATATGGCACAATGCCATCTACCTCACCGACTGGATGCGATTCAGGAGACCGTATCTTTTCAATCTACGCTGATAACAGTAATGGCGGCGGTCCTGTTGCGGTAACAGGTGTAAGTGTTAGCCCAACTTCGGCAAACATTTCTATAAATGGCACACTGCAATTAGCTGCTACAGTTTTACCTTCGGATGCTACCAATAAATCTGTAAGCTGGAGTTCGGGCAATACATCGGTTGCAACAGTGAGTAGCACTGGTCTTGTTACTGGTAATGCAGCAGGTAGTGCAACTATTACGGTGACAACACAGGATGGGGGTAAAACAGCCACCAGTGTCATTACTGTTCCTGGCGGCGGAGGATATGTCATAGGGTTAAATGAAATTGGGAGTGTTGCGGAGACGGGTAACAACGGTTATTGGGGAGCAATCAGTTTTACAGCAATATCAGATATTACTGTTAACAGGATGAACATTTACGTAACCAGTGCATCAGGAAAGGGAAGACTTGGAATTTATTCCGGTAATTCCGGGGAACCCGGTACTCTTCTTGCTCAAACGGACGAGATTTCGCTATCCAATGGTTGGAATAGCGGAATTTTGGGATCTCCTCAAAACCTTACTTCCGGCTCTGTCTATTGGCTGGCACTTGAGGTTAATTCACCCTTAACGAAGTTATATTCTAACTCAGCTTCAGGCAGATTAAGATATATCTCATATACATATGGCGCAATGCCATCAACTGCACCGACAGGATGCGATTCAGGAGACCGTATCTTTTCAATCTACGCTGATAACAGTAATGGCGGAGGATCTGTCATAGGGTTAAATGAAATTGGGAGTATTGCGGAGACGGGTAACAACGGTTATTGGGGCGCATCCAGTTTTACTGCAGTATCAGATGTTACTGTGAACAGGATGAACCTTTACGTAACCAGTGCATCAGGAAAGGGAAGACTTGGAATATATTCCGGTAGTTCCGGGGAACCCGGTACTCTTCTTGCTCAAACGGGCGAGATTTCGCTATCCAATGGTTGGAATAGCGGAATCCTGGGATCTCCTCAAAACCTTACTTCCGGCTCTGTCTATTGGCTGGCACTTGAGGTTAATTCATCGTTAACGAAGTTATATTCTAACTTAGCTTCAGGCAGATTAAGATATATCTCATATACATATGGCGCAATGCCATCTACCTCACCGACAGGATGCGATTCAGGGGACCGTATCTTTTCAATCTACGCTGATAACAGTATTCTGAAAAGCGCAAATCTTAACCAAAGAATTACGGGGACAAATATCGACACCGGCAGTCAAAACCGGTTTGTGGTTTACCCTAACCCCAATAACAATCATGTGCTTTACATTAAACTTGCTTTGGTTAATAAAAGTGCAATCATTAATATTCTCGACCTGAATGGCCGTGTGATTTACAGTAAAACTTTCGTTGACACTGGTAGTGCACAACAATTGGATATTAGCGGTTTAAAACCAGGTATTTACCTTGTAATTATTAATCAGGGGGATGCAAGATACAATTGCAAGCTAATTGTGGAATAAATAAAATAAGTTAGTAGTTAAAGCAGGGTAGAAGTGGTTCAATTTGTTGATATTAATCAATCCCAGCCACCTTGCTTCTTCTTTCGAGCAGCACGGTATCGCGCCAACTACCGTTTATTTTACCTATTTTCTCCCTCGTTCCGAGGATCCGGAACCCATGTTTCAGGTGGAGCGCTATACTGGCTTTGTTTTCAGGGAATATTCCTGCCTGTAAGGTCCAGATCCCGTGACGTTCCGATTCCGCAATTAACTGCCTCATCAATTGGTCCCCGACCCCCATCCCTCTGTAGGATTCGTCGATGTATATACTTACTTCAGCTACTCCCGCATACACGCAGCGGCCCGATACATTCGATAAAGCCGCCCAACCGGCAATGCAGTCATCTATTGTTGCAACCAACCGGCAATCTTTTCGGTGTGACTGATCCCACGCTTCCCATTCGGGGGCTTTGGTCTCAAAGGTGGCATTCTTCGTACCAATTCCGGAGTTATAAATGCGTTGAACCGATGGCCACGATTCCGTCTTCATCTTCTCAATTAAAATCTTATTCATTGCAGTTGATAAATCAAATATTTTTTACAACTTGACCTCCTGATTCGTTCATCTAAAACCTCCCTGGTTATGTTCTTTTATCGGGAAGAAGGTCAATGGAAGAACTCCTAATAATCAATCCAAAACTATTGAATATTTAACAAAAATCTATTCTTATGAAGCACTTATTTTTACCGCTAATTTGTTTCGTTATGATGATGTTTCTGGGCATTTCAGAAACAACAGCTCAGAAATCAGGCGTATTTACCCAATTAACGGATGTCGGAAATCCAAAATTAAAAGGATCAACGCAATTTGATACCTCCAGCCAGGTATATACCCTTACTGGAAGCGGACTGAATATGTGGGCTAAAGCCGATCAATTTCATTTTGCTTCGGTGATGTTGAATGGCGACTTTATTCTGACCACTTTCTGTAAGTTCGAAGGTAAAGGTGTTGTACTTCATCGCAAAATGGGACTGATCATCAGGGAAAATCTGACGCCGGGTTCACCTTATGCCGATGCTGCAATACATGGTGACGGACTTACTGCGCTGCAATACAGGCCAAAAGAGAATGACGAAACGTTAGAGATCAAAGCGACGATAACGGCTCCCGATGTGATTCAGCTCGAACGCAAAGGGGATACGATTATTATGCGTGCTGCAAAAAAAGGAGATCCTTTTACGGAGACGGGACGTTTAGTAATGGCTTTCGGTAAACCCGTTTATGCAGGACTTTTTGTCTGCTCACACGATACCGCAGTGATTGAGAAGGCTAAATTCCATAATTTCAGGATCGATGTTCCGGCTGGTGAAACTGTTGATGGTTATCAAACCCCTTCGGCAAGTCGTCTTGAATTAATGGATGTAGAGACAGGCATAAGGAAAGTAATTTATACCACGAAAGGACATATCGAAGCGCCTAACTGGTCGAAAGACGGGAAATACCTGATCTATAATTCGGGTGGATTGCTCTATAAACTCCCATTGGATACCAGGACTCCCGCAAAAATCAATACAGGTGAAGTGGTTAACAGCAATAACGACCATGGTCTTTCATTCGACGGGAAGATGCTGGCTATTTCGAGTTCAACAAAACTTGCAAATGGTCGTTCGGGCTCAATGGTTTATACCGTTCCTGTTGAAGGGGGTATTCCTAAAGCGATTACCAAAGATGTTCCTTCCTACTGGCATGGATGGTCGCCCGATGGCAGGATACTAGTCTATTGTGCCGAAAGGAACGGTGATTACGATGTGTGGGGAATCCCGTCGAAGGGTGGAGAAGAGTTTCAACTGACTAAATCAAAAGGGTTGGATGATGGTCCCGAATATGCCCCGGATGGCAAAAAGATCTATTTCAATTCCGTACGGTCCGGGATGATGAAAATCTGGCGCATGTCGCCCGACGGATCCAACCAGGAGCAGGTCAGTTTCGGCAAATACAACGATTGGTTTGCCCATATCTCACCCGATGGGAAAAAGATGGTCTATGTTTCGTATCCTGCTGATGTTCCGGCCAATTCGCATCCTCACAATAAGCGGGTTTTGTTGCAGGTTCAGCAGGTCACTTCGCCTGAGGCGAAAGTTCTGGCGTATATCTACGGCGGACAAGGTACAATGAATGTTCCCTCATGGAGTCCTGACAGCAAGACCATCGCTTTTGTCTCCTTTACCTACGGGGATCCGAATTTCTAAATCACAATTAAAATGTATCGCTTACTTTTCAGAATTGTATTGTTGTTTATCCTGGTTGCAACCTTCGCCTTAGGGCAGGGCCAGGCGGGTGGAAATTTCCCCTCCGCCGGGGGGAAAAAATACCAGGTGACTTTTGGCGAAAGTTACAGCAATTATTCTCCGGGAAGTTTAATGCGAATTGGGGTCGTCTTTAAAAACAGCTCTTCCGATGATGTGAAGGTCAGCCAGGAGTTAATGGTACTCGACAGCTCGGGAGTAAAAGTCTGGAAAACAGTTATTAATCTTGAGCTTCTTCCGAATGGAAGTGTTGCAGTTCCGTTATTGGTTCCTGTACCCAAATTCACTGGAACATTTAAGCTCACTCCTGGTGATTCATCGGGCGGGAATGGTGAAGGTATCGCTTCATTCGGGTTTAATGTGATCCAACCCAAAAAGTCGCCTCGGCTGACAAAGATTCTTGTTCATACACCTGATTCGGAAGAAGGACTGAACAAGTTTCTTAAATTGTGGGAGATCAAGGCTCCTTCGGTTTCGTGGGGCCAGGTACTACTTTTAGGGAAGAGAAGCCGGACCCTTTTTGAAGCAGGAGATCATGATATCACTCAGTTGGTTGACCGGGCGCTTAAACGAGAGATGTCGGTAATCTTTCTTGATTTCGGACCTGTCAATTATAACAAAGCGGCTAATCCTCCAAAAATGGCATTACCGTTTGATATCTCTGTGACTTTCATAAAAGCATCGGCTCCTGAACAAGGATATATCCTTAAGTCAGATTATAAGGAGTTGATTTTCAATTTAAAATCCAGCCAGGTAAATAACTGGAACGGTAATTATGGTGTTACAGTTCCTGCTATTGACCTGCGGTTTGATGGGAAAGGGGTGAAGATAAATGCCTATGTTACGGCTGGTAATAATCCTTTCCGGTTTCCTGTTGTCGAATTGGTTCCTCTTAACGGGAAAGGGAAGGTTTACCTATGCCAGTTGCTTACTGACGGACGACTCGATGAAACGGTTAAACCTGCCCGTAATCAACCTGCACTTCCGGCTTATGACCCTATGGCAGTTCAATTTTTACTGAATCTCATCTCTGCAACGGTGGGTGACAATTTGTTGAAGTAATTATTGATTAATCTTAATTTTTGTATTTTTGCTTGTAAACAACATATTCTTACTAAGTTCACACAACTAAAATTTCAAACCTTATGGATTTCAAAAAATTTGTCGTCATTCCTGTGTTTATCGCATTTTTAGCCGCAGGTTTTATTGTACTTGATCAACTGCTCAAACCGATTATGCCAATCGCTGACAATAAGGGATTTGGCTGGGTAACCTTCCAGGCCTGGGCCATGTATTTTCTCGCGGGATCTACTGTTAAGGGTGGGGCACGCACTTTTCTGGGTTATGCAATGGGTGTTCTCTCGGCTATTCTGATTATTGAACTCGCCGGCGTTTTAAGTTCCACATTATTCTGGGCTGTTCCGCTCGCCGTATTGGTGATGGTTATTCCGATGTGTTCAATGGAAAGAGCTCATTCATTAATCGATTTTGTCCCTGCGATATTTGTTTCATCGGCAGTATACTTTGCATTTACACAAATATACCCGCAAACTACAACAAGAACCTCAATGGCAATTACTATTCTTGTTTACTGTGCCATCGGTATGATCTTAGGATATGTTACAATCAGGTTAAGAGCGGCTTACGAGAAGTTAGCGGCAAAAGTTGTTTAAATAATCTGATAATCCTGTTTTTTTACTTAAGTTTTTTATACCCCCAAAGCCGGAAAAGTATTCAAAGCTAAAGAAAAAGAAAGAACACAGATAACACGGATTAAACTGATTTACGCAGATAAAAATCTGTGGTAATCAGTATGATCAGCGTTATCTGTGTCCGTTATATTTTAGTTACCACGATCCGCCGGCACCGCCGCCGCCGAAGCTTCCGCCGCCAAAACCGCCGAAGCCACCGCCTCCTGATGAACCGCCGCCAAAACCGCCGCCACCCGAAAAATCACCCCATGATCCGGTGTGACGTCCTCCCAGCATATTTCCTAATAACAAACCTCCAAGAAACCCCCGTGTCGTACCAATTCCACGGGAATTGCTGCTTCCCCTGTTGAAAAGAAAAATCAGGACCAGAA
>Ga0208789_1000968_pt1 | contig 19870 bp, 14 predicted proteins | sample Methanotroph_Enr_FD_187368 | JGI IMG/M metagenome (GOLD analysis project Ga0208789, IMG submission 187368) | Enriched soil microbial communities from Old Woman Creek wetland in Ohio, USA - Methanotroph_Enrichment_5 (SPAdes) (version 2) | ecosystem: Environmental > Terrestrial > Soil > Wetlands...
AAAATCTTTTGTTGCGGAGTCTTGGTCATAATACTCTGTGTTTGAAAATCTTTTTCAAAACTACCATATTTTCGCCGCCACTCGGTTATCGTACCATGTCCTTGAATACCATATTTTCGCATGGCTGATTTTACTCCAATAAATCCACTTTCAACTTCCCGGACCACTGCCAGTTTGAAACTCATCGAATAATCTCGCTGTGTACGTTTGTAATACAAGCTTTTGTAATCTTCTCTCATAGTGTTACTCTTTTCTGTGTAACGCTATTTCAGGACGTGACAATCGAATAAAGCCGTCCGCGGCATGACAGAGACTGCTTTATTATTTACGACTAAGCTGGAGTTCATCGAATTAGTAATCTCAACCCAACACTGGATTAATCCCAATTTTTTTGTCACTTTTGATCTCGAACTTGAAACCAGACTTATGATCCCAACCGAAATATCAAAAGCATTTAGCGAAGCGCTAAAATTGGATAAATACAAACTCTGCGGAGTATATTTCAGCAACGAAAAACCAGAGAATGCACTCGAACTAAAGAAAAAAGGAAATGGCTGCGTTGTTCCGCTGATACTGAAAGCATCGACCGGAATACCTGTGGTTTTTGCTGAAGAGTCGACTGGTTGGCCGTGTTCGGCTTTTTACCTCGGCTTTCAGGATACCATTTTTGAGGGCATCGAATATTTCTTGTCGGACAAAGATGATTTCTGGCGGCCTTGCGAACGGTTTATCCAAAACCCGGGCTTGGCCAAAACGCTGATTGACAATATTCATCCGGTAAAACCCACCAAACCTTACCTGGTCATTAAGCCGCTTGAAGATTTTATTGAGGATGAAAAACCGGAATCGGTTTTGTTTTTTGTAAATGCCGACCAACTGAGTGCGCTGGTATTTTTATCGCATTTCGATGCCCCGGGAAGTATGGACCGTGTGTTGGCGCCATTCGCATCGTCGTGTATGGCGTTGGTAACCCTGCCGCTGAAACTGGCCCGAAAGAATGAAGAAAAAGCAGTCATCGGGAATTTCGACATTGCAGCACGCACCCGGATGCCAGCCGATTTGCTGTCGTTTGCACTGCCCTACGCTTTCCTGAAAAAGCTGGCAGGATTCCTTCCTGAAAGTTTCGTGACAACCCACAACTGGGAAACGATAAAGGAACGGATTTAAATAGCAATCCGCACCATTTGCAGTTGAATTACAAACAACATCCGGCTAATGAAAGTGGAAAATTGTCATTAGTCATTCGAAAAATCACTTCTAACCTTTTCCCAATGACTATTGACTTTTACAGTTAGTTCAGATGAATTTCATTGTAAAAAGTAAGGGCTTCACCTGAGTGAAACCCTTACGCAATAAACTTTGTCCGTATTCTTAATTCGATTTCTTCACAAATTTGGTCAGGATCACAATTTGCTGTCCTTCTACGCGGCCTTCAATGTGTTCCGGATTATCGGCAACCAGTCTGATCCCACGAACTGCAGTTCCGCGCTTGGCAGTAAAACCAGCCCCTCTCACTTCCAGGTCTTTTATCAGCACCACGGTATCACCTCCCTGAAGAATAACTCCGTTGCTGTCAATATGTTTTATGTCTAAATCATCTGTCGGAATTCCTTCTCCTGTGGCTTGCGCCCATTTCAACGTATCTTCATCAAGATAAAGCATATCGAGCAAATCGTGCGACCAGCTTTCCGCACTTAGGCGGTGAAGCATCCTCCAGGCCATTACCTGAACGGCAGGAACCGGATTCCACATGCTATCGTTTAAACATCGCCAGTGATTGGCATCTATTTTCTCCGAATTTTCAATCTGCACCAGGCAAGTTTCACAAACCAGCACACACTGATCGGCTTTTGCATTATAGCATGGCGGAACTTCATAAACTTTCAAGTCGTCGGTTGCTCCACAGAATTCGCATTTCGAGCCGCTCCGTGCCTGTATTTCCTTTTCTACACTCATTATTGGTAATTTTAATTTGGCCGCAAATCTAAGATTTAAAACCAAATATCGGGAGATAAAAAGACGTTAGATCTCAGATATTAGACAAAAGGGCACCTCAATTAGGAATGAGGAAGCCTTCAGTTCGATCATAAATATTGAAATTAATTTGGATTATCCTGCTGGAGGATAGCTATCAATGAGCTTGTTCTGGCGTCTGGCAGCTTTCAAAAACTCGATCAAACTCATGGGTTGATACCCACGCGAACGGTTGAGTGCAGAAACCCTAAATAACAAACTTTGTGTCTGAAATAATTCGCGATACAGCTTGAAGATGGATACTTCAGGGTCCCAAGCGTTTATGGCCTCAGAGCCAGCACCATTGATTTCGATAATGGAAAACCCTTTGCCTTCCTGAAGCAATTCGGTTGATTCAAAACGAATGTCAAACCGGCCAAAATAGAATTCAGGCATGCTTAATGCAATCTCATCAAATCGCTGAGCCATTTCCGGAGTGATCAGATCGTTGGCTTCGCGATAAAGCCCGCCAACCCGGATACTACCGATAAACGACAACCTGACCAGCTCTCCTTCAGAAGGTATCATCTCCAGGTATTCCTTTTCAAAACCCATGTGTTCTGATTTTCCTCCGAGGTAAAAACCTGCCCTAAGTTTTGAACGCTCATTATTTTGAATCAGTTCCTGCAAAGTAGATACACCATCGCCATATACATAAGGAAAATATCGCAAGGTGACTGACAGAATGCGCCCATGTTCCTCCCCGGGTAACCTCACATAGAAAATACCAGCCTCACCATCATGAGGAATTGGTCGCTGAAGCACCATTTTTTCGCCTGCCGGATAAATGGAAATGTATTGCAACAAATGACTGCTATCTTCAACCAGCCTGACGCCATAACCTTGCCAGCCCACATCAGGCTTGGCAACGATCGGAAAGGTAAGGCCTTTAGCATCCATCATCGATAATGCTTCTTCAAAATCAGGTTGAGCGCCTTTTCCATTTCTGTGGAGAGTAACAAATTCGGCCACCCAGGATTGCTGTTCGCCTCCCACCTGACCCATAATATCACTTTTTGATTCGCCCCAAAAACCACCTGTTTCGATCATCGGATTGGAAACAGTTGGCAAAGTCAGACTTCTGTAACGGACAGATAATACTAACCAGCGCAGGCCAACCGGAATATAAAACAGTCCGTTTGGTATACGTTCAGCAAAAGAAACCACCCTTTTAAGCCCATCGAGCGACGGCATCCCATTGAATTTGTGTTTAAGGTGGGGCATATGTTTTTTTAGAACTTTCAAGAATGATGGAGGCAATTCGCCCATTGCATGTTCTGTAGTTTCGCTCCATCGGGGTTTAAATGAGTTCCTGATTCCAAATCCTACCACAACGGCTACCAATAAAATCCATGCCCAATAGTCAAGATGCACCAGCACCAGATCACCAAAAAGTATGATTACTGATAGAACAACAGTAGAATAAACAACTCCGGAAACTATAGTTACCAAAGCAAAACGACCGAATGGAATTTTAAACCAGCCACAAGCCACAAAGGTTGGGAACAATAATCCGGGAGTAATGCGGCAAAGTAAGAGCACACGCACCAGGTGAGATTCGAGCCACAATTTAACTCGCTCTACCTTTGGACCAATAACCTTCGAGCGTAGCCATGCATTTTTTTGAGCAAAATGTCCGAGGCCATAAATAATCAGATCGCCTGAAATAATGCCCAGATAGATGCTAACGTATGCATAAACAAGTGGCATTCCATGCTCGACACGCGAAAATGCAGCAGCTAAAATAGCCGCATCTTCATGCAGAAAAGTCATAAAATAGATTACAATACAATGATTTAGCCAAATCAATGATGAGGAGTCGAGCATAGATTTTATTTGATGGCGAATTAGGGTCTAAAGCTTATCAATTATTGGTCGTTTAGCAAATTTACTTCATTTACATTAACATTCAAGTCATTCATAATTTATTCTATCCTAAACTAATCATTTGCCCTGAATATTGTCAGTTCAGCTTAATTCCTCTCGAATACATAATCGTTCTCTACTTTTGCTATGCGAACTTTAAACGCTTCATACCATTCCTTACGTCCTTTCCCACGGGCAAATGCGTGTTCGGTGTCATCTTTCCATTTCCGGATAGATTCCAGATCGCGCCAATATGAAACAGTAATGCCAATTTCATTCCTGGCTGATTCAACTCCAAGGAAACCATCCTGTTGGCTGGCTAATTCGACCATCCGGACGGCCATTTCGGCATAACCATAATCCCCTTCTGTACGAACAGATGTGAAAATCACAGCATAGTAGGGCGGTTGAGGTGTTTGTGCAAGCAATGTTTATCTTATTTAATAGCTAATTTTCCAAGCCGGTAATAACGGTCGAACGACTCGCAATTGCTGATCAAATCGTTGAAATCAGAAGGGTATGCTTTCTTCAGGTCATTGTAATAGACATTTTCAACTTTAGGCGGATCTGTTTCGTATGGATCCATTTGATGGCGAATACGGTGGTTTTCGCACCTTCCGGCCATACGCAGACATAAAGCTGCAAACGGCTTATTTGTACTCACTTCTTTCGCCTTCAGGTAAAAGTTTCGGGCTAAAGTGCAATTGTAATAATCGTCGTTGTCTTCAAAACCCGAATTCTGAGTATTCACCGTCCAATAGTACCGTTTCATCATCCACGAATTGCCGTACTGTGTCATGTTCAGGTAACAGTTGGCCACCTGGAAATAATAGTACGCACGATTTTTCGTCTGAGCATTTTCGGCTTTTGACAGGTAGTTTATTAACGTCCGGGCAATGCCAGTTTTAGTGTAACTGATGGTGTCGCCAGCCGTTTTGCGATGTTCGCTGTACATGGTGGCATAAAACGGATTGGCATTGAGGTAGGTCGCGTAGGGATAGTATTTCGATGTCCACAAGGTATCGGCCACTTTCTCAAAGCTCAGTAGCGCCTGATTTAGTTCGTTTTTGCGCATATATTTGGTACCAAGCAAATCGTTCAAACGGCCTTTATCTTTCTGCAAAACATCGAATTCCCATGCTGAAAAGGCATCCGTCTTTCCTGAAACATCAAGGTCGGCAATCAGGCGTTTGAGTTGATCGGCCGAATACTGGGCATCGAGGTAAAAGAAATAATCGTCGTAATACTCAACAAACAAAGTTTGCTTTCCAGGTTTTGTTTTCCAGTAAATGCCGTTCCTCCAATACGCCTGATCGTCGTAATCAACCGCTCTCATCTTGAATTTCGATAATAACGCCGCGGCATCCGTTGTATTTCCTTTAAACTCAAGCTCCCGGGCGACAGCAAAAATCAACTTAAAGTTTCCTGAAGCAAATTCGTTCATTAACACCGGTTTTATTTCTTCCGGAATCACATGCTTCTCTTTCTGCGAAGTCGTTAAGCAAATGGCTTTAAGCACCGAAAGCTGCCTACGTAATTTTAAGTCCGAAACGTTTTGTTTTTGAAGCGCGTTTATCTCATTCAGCGACAAGGTAAAATCGCCGGTCATGTAACTCAAATAAGCTTTTGCTAGCCGCCAAAGTTCCGGATTTTCTATTTTCCTGAGATCGGCAGCTTTCACAAAACCCAGTAAATCTGTTGCATACCTACGGTCTTCTTCAATCCGCCTCGCCGGATAAGCTTTCATTTCGTATTCCCAAGGTTCGAGCGACGGGCTGAAATTGGTGTAATACGGTGTATAAATCCAATCTTCGAGTTTGTTGATTTCGCGCAGCAACAGGAAACTTAATCCCGAATCGTTGGGTTTGATCGCATATAATTTTTTCAGGATATCAAGCGTTTTGCCAGTCTTTCTGAAACCATCCAACATCCAGATGGCACTTTTCTCTTCCGGAGTTTTCGCAAACTGTAAGGTTTTTTGAACAGAGATGTGCTTGTTGTACCGGTAAAAAATGGCCATTCGCTTATCGGGGGCAAAAGCGAAAACCTGCGCCGCATCGAAATTGCATTTTATACTATCTGTTTCTATCAATGTCCTGAAATACAAACTCCAGTAATCGATAATATTTTTGTGGTCACGTTTACTGAAATACGTTGTGTAGATAGACTTAAGTGTCTCCGCATCGTTGTTGTAACTGGCCAAACGGATAGCCAAAAATGCGTACCGCTGACGGATATCCTCATCCTTCACCGATGTTGCCCGACTGACAGCTTCGCCAATCAACTTTTTTCGTTGCGGGACATTCGCATATTCCTGTCGTTCCCACGGATCCTGAATTACTGAGTTATATGGGTTGCACTTTTTTGCAAAGTTCAGGTACGCTAAAGCCTCGGTGTCGTGATTTGCATGAAGGTAGCGCACAAATGCGTTGGACGATTGCGGATTGTTAATTTCGTCACCCAAGGTGTAAACAGCCTGGTTCACAGCTTGCTCATCGGCTTCATTTTTACATCGTTTTCGCCAAAGGGCAATATTCTGCTGCACTCCCTGATCAATCGGATTGCGCATCTGCACTGCTTCCGACTCAAAATTCGAAGAATAGAAAAATCCGGAGGAGTAATAAAACTCGGAATATTCGGGATAATTAAACGTTCCGGGATTCAACAGGGTAAAACGGATATCGTCGCCCAGCGGATAATAGGGGCCACAGGCCAAACTCCGGAACGAAAGGCTACTGATTAAAATCAGTAAAAAAACTATTGAGCGTCTCATGGTCATACTGATCTAAATTATTGGCATCGAGGTGGAAAAGGATAATGGTTTGTTCATCGGTAGCGGGAACATATTTCTTCAGCAAAGCGATGATTTCTTTCAATGTTTTCGCGGTAATTTCTTCGTATTTAACTTTATCTCCCGCCCTCAGGAATAAATGATCGAGTTCGCGGTCTTTTGTAACTTCGAACCACAACGGTTTTACCGGTTTCAGAATTGAATCCAGTTCGTGCGGTTTCGGAGTAATTAACCCGGCAAACCGATTGTTCTGATACACCTGCATCCACGAAAAAACAGGCAACGCTATGTCAAGGTGAAGCGGATATTCCGGGGTCTTGACCAGATACTTTTCGAGTTCGCCCGCCGAAAGAATTGAATTGGCATCCTCGCTGGCCAGCGGACTGATGAGATTGTAGCACATCAATACCGCTTTATCAACCGGAGGGATTCCCATTCGGTCGCGGTATTTGTATGGGTACAACCTCAAGGTACACGAAATAGTCTTTTTCGAGACCTCTTTTATTTTCCGGAGCAGGTAAAAATAATTGTCTTTTGTTTTTTCGGTCCAGTCGCAATCGAGCTGAATCTCTTTAAAATCGCTCAAACGATCAGCGCTTATTTGGTTGCTGTAGTACTTATTGATCAGGAAAAAGGTATTTCCGGCCAACGAATCCAGACCAGCAGCCGACAAATGATAAAGTACTTCGTTCTTGATATAGACTGTTGGGATAATTTGAGGTTGCTCCTTGGCGCTATCGTTATCATCATGAAAACTCCAGATGTTCAGGTTTGTTTTAGCAACAGGGATCGCCCCAAAAAGAGCATCAGGTTCCACATCGAAAAACTTCACATACAATTTCTGAACTTGCTGCTGATTGATACAACCGAGTTCTTTTTCGCTCAAACTATACTGGTTGCTTTTCCAGAAATAGAATGCCCGTTTGACGTTGGGCTTATCGGTTTTACAAGCCAAAGCCGCATGAAAAAGCAAAAAAATGAAAAGTGAATATAAAAAGCGTTTCGCCATATCCTCATGAATTTTTAGTGCTACAAAGGTCAATATTTTTCAACAACAAAATGATAAACCAAGCACTATTAACTCAATATTAATGTCGCTCCTAGATTTGCCCCTCCTTCGCTGACTAAGTAGCGAGAACTATTAAATGTTGTATTTTATTCGTTGAAGCAGCGCAACTGCAAAACGAATATTTTTGACTCAGAAAAAGAACGACATTATTTTATTCCTATTACACTTATATCCTTCCTTCCACCAAATTTAATATTTCAGCCTCTTTTGCCTTTGTTATTTCCAGAATTCCAGATGCTTCGGCAAGTACTTTCCCGGTAAATTCTTTATCGCTCAATCCTCCGGCATTTATCCTGACATTGAGATATGCTCCGTAAACAGCTGTGCGGGCACACAAGGCGCCAACTCCAGCATCGGACAGCGAATTGGGATTTCCAATTGTTGCCATAGCCTGAATAACTTCAAGCGATTGATATGCAACTTGCATCACCTCTAACGGAACTTCTATTGCACGCTTCGTTGCGGCCTGAATAGCAACTGAGCGTTTTTTCTTCTCCTGATCGTTGTTTTTGGGTAACCCAAATGCATCCATGATGGCATTAAAAGCGGCCGTATCTTCATCAACCAGTTTCAGAAGCCGGTCGTGGGCCAGTTTGCCTTTTTCGGCCCAATCGGAGAATTCCTCCCATCGGTCGTCCCAACCACGTTTGTGTGCCGACAGATTGGCAACCATGGAACCCAATGCTGCTCCCAAAGCACCCACATAGGCAGAAACAGAACCTCCACCAGGCGCGGGTGATTCAGACAAAGTTTCATTCGAAAAACCTGCCAAACTCATATCAACCAATTTGTTTGGCTGATCGTCAATCAGATACTCAATAATTCGTTTCTTCGGATCGAAAGGCGCCAGTTCGTCCAAACCGAGTGATTTAACTGCTATTTTAATGATTTCGGCATCCGGAATTCCAACAGAACGTTCCTGTTTTCGGAGAAAATATTTGCCGGCATCAAGCATCGCCTGCAATGGGATGACTCCAATGAGTTCTGAACCTGTCACCCTAATTCCGCGATCCCGAGCTTTTTCAACAACCTCATCAAATGCCTGATGCATGGAAGTCACCGAAATATCGGTCAAATTCATCGAGATTTGAGCAACTCCATATTGCTGAATAAACCACCCAATGGCACGCACTTTTTTTAGTGTACCGGGAATGCGCAGAGGTTCGCCATTCGCATCGTTCAAAATCTTTCCGGTAATCGGGTCACCTTCACGAACCACACGGCCGGCCTCGCGAACATCGAAAGCGATGGAATTGGCGCGACGGACTGAAGTTGTATTCAGGTTGACATTGTAGGCAATCAGGAAATTACGCGCCCCGACAGCTGTTGCGCCCGATCGTTCGTTCAGCACGGCTGGCCCAAAATCTGGTTTCCATTCTGGTTTCTGAAGCTTTTCGTTCAGACCTTCGTATTCTCCGGCTCGGCAAGTGGCAAGGCTCCGGCGTTCTTCGTTGAAGGCAGCGAATTCGTAGCAATACACCGAAATACCCAACTCCTCTCCCATCCGCTGCGCCAGTTTCCGGGCATAAACAACCGTTTCTTCCATGGTAATATTAGCAATCGGCACCAGCGGGCAAACATCGGTGGCACCAAAACGTGGATGCTCTCCTTTGTGTTTGCTCATATCGATAAGCTGTGCAGCCATTTTTGCTCCCTGAAATGCAGCTTCAATCACCTGTTCCGGTTCACCGACAAAAGTCACCACCGTTCGGTTGGTATCTTTTCCCGGATCAACATTCAGTAATTTGATACCATCAACACTTTGAATGGCACCGGTAATCTGTTTGATTATTTTTTCATCTCTCCCTTCCGAAAAATTCGGAACACATTCGATCAATTGTTTCATATTTAAAATTTAAGCCCCCTCCAAACCTCCCCCGAAGGGTGAGGCTTTAAGCGGTGCAGGTTAATGAATTTTAGCGCACTAAATCCCTCCAAGGGTGACTTTGGGACTGGCAAATAAATTCAGGACGTTTTCCCCTTTTTCTCCAAAGTTGGTTGAAGCTTTTTAAGCCCTCCCTTTCGGGGAGGGTTTGGGAGGGGCTTCTTCTTTACTGTATTTCCCCGTTCAGAATCACCGTTTCAATCAGGTTTGACCCAAACGAATACGGGATTGCAGCATACGACGAAATCTCTTTCGTGATAAACAGATTGGCCACTTTTCCTTTGGCAATGCTGCCATAACTTTCGCTGATTCCCATGGCATAAGCCGAGTTAATGGTGGTAGCATGAATGGTTTCTTCCGGGGTCATTCCGTAGCGAAGACAGCCCAGCGACTGTATCAGATTCATATTTCCTGAAGGAGAAGTTCCGGGATTATAATCGGATGCCAATGCCACAGGCAAACCAGCTTCGATCATTTTGCGAACAGGCGCCAGTTTGAGATTCAGGAAAAAAGCTGCCCCAGGCAAAACAGTAGGCATTGTTTCGCTGCCCATTAATGCCGCAATCTCTTCATCGCCAACAAATTCAAGATGATCGGCTGATAATGCATTGTATTTTACACCAACCTGGACACCTCCTGAATTAGCTAGTTCATTTGCATGAATTTTACCCTGCATACCCTGTTTGATGCCAGCCATCAGGATTCGTTCACTTTCTTCCATCGTAAAAAATCCGCGATCACAAAAAACATCCACATAGTCGGCAAGCTCTTCGGCGGCAATCTGCGGCATCATTTCGTTGATCAGCAAATTCATGTATTCTTCACGTTTTCCGCGGTATTCAAGTGGAAACGCATGAGCCAGAAAAGTGGATTTAATCATCAAAGGCGAATGCTGTTTCATCCGGTGAATCACGCGGAGCATTTTTAGCTCCGATTTGGTGGTCAGTCCGTAACCACTTTTTATTTCAACGGCGCCAGTCCCGGTCAATGCAATTTCTTCGAGCCTCAACATCGCCCGATCAAACAACTCATCCTCGGTCATTTCCTGTAAAAGCTTGGCCGAATTCAGGATTCCCCCACCTTTTTGGGCTATTTCCTCATAGGTGAGGCCTTTAATGCGATCGACAAATTCAAGTTCGCGGGTAGCGGCAAAAACCAAATGGGTATGCGAATCGCAATAACTCGGAAAAACCATCTTCCCAGAACAGTCAATTTCCATGATCAGATCGTCGGCTTCAAAGTCAGAATGACTAAGCTCTTCCATCGGGCCAAAATCCACGATCTGTTCACCCTTGATCAGGAGAAACGCATTTTTAATGGTCTGAACTTCAGCCATCGACTTTCCGGCAACCCATAACCTCTGTTTGGGGTCGACCTGAACCAGTTCTTTGATGTTTTCGAGTATCAGTCTCATTACGTGTGTGTTTGAATCATATTTCGTTTCTGCTTTCTATTTGTTTCGGGTTATGCGATACAAATTTCTTTCGACCAACATATTCTCACTTTTCGAATACAATTAAAGAAAGTCATTGCAGGTTTTTCATGCAATTGATCATGAATACGGCTAATTTCAACTTAAAATTTTGCTGTTATTTACACTAAGTTACGATGATGAAACGAGTTACGCACGTTTATCGGATAGTTTTTTACATTATTTTTATTGAAATTCGAACAAAGACACCTCCGTAGAGAGGTTTTGATTACAAAACTGTCATTTGAATTGTAATAAATTTCAGGGAATGGAATACTTTCGAATAATGAAAACGATCATGATACTCCTGTATACAAATGCGGGTACATCAGGATACAAACTAAAAAACCCTCTAAAACAATTGTTTCAGAGGGTTTTATTTTTCAGCTTAGTATCCCGGTTGGGATTCGAACCCAAGACCTACGGCTTAGAAGGCCGTTGCTCTATCCAGCTGAGCTACCGAGACATCCTTTTTAGCGGCTGCAAATATATCAATTTTTGCTAACCTTCGGTCACGTTTTATGACAAAAATATATAGAAACCGGCAATCCGTTTAAAGTATGCTGGAATTGCCGGTTTCATTGAGTTTTTTAGATCAGTTCAATCCTGTTTTCTTTGCAGATTGCCTTCATTTCGTCAGGCCAAATGCTCGATTGAATCTCGCCAATGTGCGCTTTCCGGAGAAAATACATGCACAAACGCGACTGACCAATACCACCACCAACCGAAAGTGGAAGTTCACCATTCAGCAATCGTTTGTGCCAATACAGGTTTTTGCGATCTTCAGTTCCGGTAATTGCCAACTGTTTCAAAAGGGCATCTTTATCAACACGGATTCCCATCGACGACAATTCGAGCGATGTCTCCATCACCGGGTTCCAAACCAAAATATCTCCGTTCAATCCCTTGAAATTTTTAATGGTTGGTGTTGTCCAATCGTCGTAGTCAGGAGCACGGCCATCGTGTTTTTCGCCGCCGGGAAGCGCTCCTCCGATACCGATAATAAACACAGCACCGTATTTCATGGCCGCTTCGTGTTCACGATCTTTTGGAGTAAGTTCCGGATACTGCTCTTCCAATTCTTCAGCGTGAATGAAAGTGATTTCTTCAGGAAGTATTGGCTTAATCTGAGGAAAGTTTTCGGATACAATAAACTCGGTGCGCAATAAGGTGGAATAAATCTTGCTAACAATCTTTTTCAGGAAATCCAGATTCCGTTCTTCGGCTGAAACAACCCGCTCCCAGTCCCACTGGTCAACATACAACGAGTGAATATTTGATAATTCTTCGTCGGGACGAATCGCATTCATGTCGGTGTAAAGTCCGTAACCCAAGCCTATGTTAAGATCTGCGAGGGTCATGCGTTTCCATTTGGCGAGCGAATGAACCACTTCGGCTTTGTTATCGCCAAGTTCTTTCACCGGAAAAGTTACCGGACGTTCAATACCATTCAGGTCGTCGTTGATTCCAGTACCTTTCATGACAAACAGTGGTGCAGTCACGCGACGTAAACGCAGTTCGGATGCTAAATCCTGCTGAAAACTGTCTTTAACAAGTTTAATCGCCTTTTCGGTCTGATTGACATCGAGCAAAGGCTGGTAATTTTGGGGGATAAATAGTTTCATTAATTCAATACTTTATTTTAGTTACTAATTACGGATTTTCAAATAATTCAATTTTTCGTCACAAAAATAGCAATGGATTAATCATTTCGAAGCTTTTTTGATCATTTTTGCACGAAATCAATCATTTTTTGCGACTTTTTGTAAACATTTCTCAAAATCAGTCCATTTATCAATAATGTATTATTTTTAAACCTGCTCCTGAAATTAAAATTAATTCGGAAGTATTTACAAAAAATCCGGACTCCGCTTTCAAGAAGTGAAATCCGTTAATTAACTTCTTGGAACAGGGTTTTGAGACAAAACCATCTGAAAGTAAAATTAGAATCTTTACTTTCGCACAAAATTCAAATTGGAAAGATTCCCTCAAAATACCATCCAGTTATACCTGGTCAAAATTGCCAAGTGGTTCAATCTGATCATGCCTATTGTTGTTCTGTTTTATCAGGAAAACGGCCTGAGCATGTCACAGATTTTTATCCTGAAATCAGTATATTCAATAGCTATGGTGTCAACAGAATTACCTTCGGGTTATTTGGCCGATGTGTGGGGATGCCGGAAAACTATTCTTTTTGGCGCCATTTTGGGGACTTTGGGCATTCTGATTTACAGCTTTTCTGCTGACTTCTACAGTTTTATACTTGCAGAGATAGTGCTTGGAATCGGGTTTAGCTTTATTTCCGGAGCCGACTCGGCTTTGTTGTACGATTCGCTTAAAGCCGAGAACCGCGAAGACGAATACATCAAACATGAAGGAAGAATAACCTCTGCAGGAAACTTTGCCGAAGCACTTGCCGGAGTAGCCGGTGGTTTGCTGGCGACAATCAGCTTACGAACTCCCTATTATTTTCAGATTTTTGTGGCTGCCGTTGGTATTCCTGCTGCCTTTTTCCTGAAAGAGCCTCAGCATGTTCTCGATCGTACCCGCCTAAAGATGAAAGAAATTCTGTCAATCGTCAAGCTAACTTACCAACAACCAGAAATGCGCAGCGCCATTCTGATTTCGTCGTTAACCGGCGCCGCAACATTAACTTACGCATGGTTTGTACAATCCTATTTTCAGGAAGCAGGTGTGCCAGTGTCGGTTTTCGGAATATTGTGGACCCTGCTCAATCTTTCAGCTGGTGTTTTTTCCATGTTTTCTTATCGGGTTGAGCGATTTCTGGGTAAACGAAATTCCTTACTGTTCATTGTGGTTTTCATCTCACTGGGTTTTATCCTTACCTCACTTGAAATAAGCCTTGTAGGAATTGTGATACTCTTTGGGTTTTACATGGTTCGCGGAATTGCCACGCCCGTATTGAAAGATCAAATCAACCAATATACCGATTCCAAGGTACGCGCAACTATTTTATCGGTCCGGAATCTGGAGATACGCATAATTTTCGCGGCAGTTGGTCCGGTTTTGGGTTACCTCACCGATACATTCAGCCTGCAAACCGCGCTGATGGTCACCGGAATTACTTATTTCGTTGCTGCCATGTGGAGTATTTTTCCATTCCTGAAAAGTAAAAATTAGTCATTCATTGTCATTAATAGTCATTTATCGCTTACTTAAGAACAATAAATGACTATCAATGACGCGAAGCAAATAACAACAAGTGGCTAAAACTATTTGAACAGCTTTTTCAGTTCATCGCCAATTTTCTTAACCGATCCTTTCAATTCGTCTACCGAAGCCTTTTTCACCTGTTGCTCAATCTGTGCGCGCGCTTTGCTTAAATCGAGAGAAACTTCAGGTTTGGTCAGCGAACCTTTCAGGATAACCGAAGCATCAATCATTTTAATGTTTTGTGAGCCCGGCAAAATATCCAGTCCTTTGTTGATGTCGGCGCCCAAATCCTCGCGGTTGACCAAAAAATCCATGTTCAGGTTTATTTCGCGAGCGGCAGAAAGACTGCCATAGATTGTTGCCTGTTGATCAGCGATTGTCGTTTTAAACGGATTCATATTCAACTTGCCATTTTCGAACTGGAATTTGGCCGTAAAATCGTCAATCTTCACGTTTTTAAGCTTCTCTTTCTTAATGATTCCACGAATCTGATCAAATACCGGTGAATCAATAATCATCAGGTTTTGGGTATTGAAAACACCCAATCCGTTCAGGCTGGTTGGAACAATCTTCATTTTTTCATTCATGCCTCCCGAAAGTCCAAATTGAGTTGAGATTTTTCCCTGACTTCGGGCAGCAATTGGTAAATAGTGCCTCATGGTGCTAAGCGATTGGTAAGCGGTGGGCAAATCAATGTTTTGCATGTCGAGCTTAAAATCAAAAAGCGGCTTATTTTCCTTATTACTTGTATATGAGCCATTAATCGCCAGTTTTCCCTGCAACATATCCATTGTCAGATTGGTCAAATCCATTTTCTGGTCCTTAACCTTTACCAAACCATTGATGTTGTTGATGGGCATTTTGTCGTAAACTGCCTTTTGAATCGAAGATTGGAAGCTCAAATCGAGATTTTTAGGTACCTGAAACGCCGTAACAGAATCAGTTGAAGCGACCGGAGCAGTTTTTGCTTCAGCGACTTTTCCCGAAGGCGCAACTACCGGTTTCTGAATATTCGACAACTCCGAAAAATTCATAAAAGTCGATTTCAGATTGAAATCACCTTTCAAAACACTATTTTTAAACATGTAAGCCAGGTAATTGCTCACATCGCCACGAAGCGAAAAGTCGCTCTGCCCTATTTTCGCATCAAAACGCTCGATATTAATTTGTTTTGTATTCGCTTTTATTTGTCCCTGGCTAATTTCAACCGGTTTAGTCAACTGGGTGCTTTCTATCCTGAAATTCTGAATCGTTGCTTCGCCACTCGACTGAAACTTTTCATATTCTTGCTTTTCGATCGAAGACATCCGACCAGCCATCTGCATTTTGGCTTTCAGGATACCGGTAATATCGAGGCTATCGATTGGAATCGCCTGTTTCAGCGAAGCAAAATCAATCGTTCCAGAGAACGAAGCGTCAATATTTGGATCGGTCATCGGTTCGGTTACCAGCAAACGCAAATCCAGCGGATTATTTTTAATCGAAGCATGAGCCTTTTCAACATTCACTTTCAGCAAGTTTAAATCGCCTTCGGGTTTGGTAATTTGTGCTGAAACCTGAATATCCTGAACACTCTCTGGCAAGCCCTGATATTTAAAACTGGCATTATTAGCCGAAAGGAGAATATCTATCGCCGGATAAATCTCGTTGTAAAACAATCCTTTTACCGAACCCTTAAATTCGGCCGAACCTTTAATGTCGGCCTTTTCAAGGTATTTCTGGTAGTCGGCCGGAACCAATGACAAAATGGCGGCAAAGTCACTTTTTTCACTCCTGAAGGCCAAGTCAAAAAGCATACTGTCATTCGGCATGGCAAACGAACCATTGACTTCCAGCGGAAGATTGTTTACCCACAACTTACCCTGATCGAACGCAAAATTCATTTTTTCGTAATCGACTTTCAGCAAGGTTTCGGCTTTCAGTTTGGTTTTCGAGATGTATTTTACCGAATCGTATTCAAAAATAAATTCTCCGACTTCGCCTTTCAAGTCAAAGCTGGTAACTGTGCCCGATACATCGCCCGAGGATGTCAGATTTGAGTTCTTTACCCATAGCTTCATTGGCATGGCCAAATCGTTGTACTGAAGATTCAGGTTATTCACCTGAATATCATTCAGTTTCATCTTAAATTCGTTGGTTGAAGCCTCCGGGCTGACAGTTGAAGTTTTACCTGCCGCCGATGCTTTGGCAATATCCCAGTTTACCTTTCCGGCCTTATCCGAAATCAATGAAATCCGGGGATCCTCAACGGTCAGACTATTCAACTCCAAACCCTTATTGCTGATCATATCCATCAGCGAAATATTGGTTGAGATGGATCTTGCAGAGAAAATTGTATCAGTAGCAAACTCATTTATACCAATTAAACTCAGATTCCTGATTTCCATTTCAACTTTTGGAAACTGAGAGAATAACGAAAGCTTGAAATCGGTGAAATCAATTTTCGCATTCACCTGATTGTTCAAGGTGGTTTTTACTTTGGCAAGCAGCTTGTCTTTGTACAAAAACGGCAAAGCTGCCAATATCCCAAAAATCAAAACAACAATTCCGGAGATGATTACTATTTTACGTTTCATTTGATTTCTGATTTTTCGTTTAAAATAAATATCCGCAATAGATTTAACGCGGTATGGGTTGTACGTATTATATTCCGCTCACGGTTATGCTTAAATAAATATTTTTTGCTTGTCACTCCTGAAGGCCCGGCTACCGCAATCCAAACCGTCCCAACTGGTTTTTCGTCCGATCCGCCGTCAGGGCCGGCAATTCCGGTTGTAGCCACGGCATAATCGGCATTTAACGCTTTTTGGGCTCCTAAAACCATTGCCTCGGCCACTTCCTGGCTTACAGCTCCAAAGGTTTCACACAATTCCATCGGAACATCAAGCAACCTATTTTTTATTTCGTTTGAATAGGCCACTACTCCTCCTTTAAAATAGGCCGAACTTCCGGCATTGGAAGTCATAAAATGAGCAATATTACCTCCTGTACAGCTTTCAGCCAAAGCCAAAGTCTTGCCCGATTCAACCAACATCCGGCCTAAGGCAACGCCAAGATTATCTTCATCAAACCCAAAAACAGATTCAGGAATAATAGTCAGGAGCTCATTTACTTGTTTATCGATTTCTGCTTTTATCGCTGCTTCGTCGGTTCCATAACCACTCAACCGAAGACGAACCATCATCTGGCTGGGCAAATAAGCTAACTTAATAAAGCTAGGCAAAGCATCTTCCCACTTTTCGATCTTTTCAGCCAGCATCGATTCGGGCAAACCAATGGTTAATACCGTTTTATGCACAATCGATTGGGTAATTCCCATCTTTACCAATCGAGGAAAAACCTCCTCTGTCATAATCGCTTCCATCTCGAAGGGTACACCGGGCATCGACACAAAAATGGTATTGTTGCGCTCGAACCACATTCCGGAAGCCGTTCCTGCTGAATTATGAAGTACGGTACAACTAGCTGGCAACAGCGCCTGATCTTTATTTAATTGATTGATAGCGACATTCCGGGAAGATAACAACGACCTGACATGCTCAAGCACTTCAGGATGAAAAACCAATTCGGTATCGAAATACTCGCAAAGGCATTTTTTGGTAATATCGTCTTTGGTTGGTCCCAATCCACCGGTAATCAGCACCAAATCGGCGTTCTCTTCCGCTTCAGCAAAGGCTTTCAGGATATGGTTGTGATTATCATGAACCGATGTAACCTGATACACTTCGATACCCAACAGATTCAACTGCTGCCCCATCCAGGCCGAATTGGTATCCACAATCTGCCCGATTAAAATTTCGTCGCCTATGGTAATTATTTCTGCTTTCATAAATTTTATTTGGGTAGAGACAAGGCATTGCCTTGTCTCTACAATGATTTTAATGCCTGTAATCGTTGGATAAGGGTTGGGTGCGAATAATGAAAAAACACATAAGCCGGATGTGGCCTTAGGTTGCTAAGGTTCTTTACCGATAGTTTTTTCAGGGCCGAAGCCAATTCGTTGGCATCAAAATATTTTGCAGCAAAGGCATCCGCCTCGTATTCATTCTTTCTGGAGAAGATATTCATCGCCAAACCTGCTACCATCGAAATTGGCGAATATAAAATTCCAAAAGCAATGAGCCCAATGTGGAAACTAGGCGTTTCGACTCCCAAAGCGGCCGAAAGTTCGGGACTACCTACAAACAGTGAGAAGATGAATAATACAATTCCGGTTTGCAAAGTACCCAACAACAAGCTCCAGATCACATGATGCTTTTTGTAATGTCCGATTTCGTGCGCCAAAACAGCAACAAGCTCGTTGGTGGTCATATCGTTAATGAGCGTATCGTACAAAACAATCCGTTTTTTAGCGCCAAAACCGGTAAAATAAGCGTTGGCTTTAGTTGAGCGTTTCGACCCGTCGATCACATAGATATTATCGAGCTTAAAACCAACTTTTGCCGAAAATGCTTCAATTGCCGACTTCAATTCACCTTCAGGAAGCGGAGTTTGCTTATTAAATAAGGGAACAATCAGGTTAGAATAAAAGAGCACCATAAATACTGAAAATCCTGTGATAACAATCCAGGTATAAATCCAGAAGTTGTTAGTGGTCAGTTGATAAATGAAGATAATCAGCGCCAAAAGTCCACCGCCAATGATTGCACCAAGAAGGTAACCTTTCAATTTATCCAAGACAAAAGTTTTGGGGGTAGTTTTATTGAAACCAAACTTTTCTTCGATGACAAAAGTGTCGTAAATTGAAAACGGTGTTGTCAGCAGATCGGAAGCTAGCATCAGGATTCCGAAAAACACCAATGCCGCAAGAATTGGATTCACAGAAACAGACAAAGCCCAATTATTCACTAATGCAAATCCAGAAAAAAGGACCATCAAAAACATCAATGCAAAACTGAACGACGAACTAAGCATCGAAAAACGGAAGTTTGCTTTTTCGTATGCCTGTTGTTTCTGGTATTCCTGCTCGTCGTATATATCTTTCACTTCCTCCGGAAGCTGGTCGCTCCATTGGGTTGAATTCAGAAATTCGAGGAATCGTTCAAAAATAAAATCGACCAACAATAGGCCAATGATGATAAAAAATAAGATCTGTGACATGCCATTTAATTTAATCCAAAAGTAGTAAAAGCTTTTCTCTCTCCTGAAGCACAAAATTCAAATCGATTGATAATCTTCCATTCGATTAATATTCATAAACAACCTTGGATATTTTTTTATCAGGTGATTACAATCCACATAACGGGTATTTGTTTTCGACAACAGGTTTGTTACTCTATAATCTCCGGACATTATTATTTCTTTGATTATGGGCACTGCCTGACGGTGGTAAAGTCCGATTAATGGCTCAACGCCTGAAGTATGCTTCGGTATAATACAATCATATTCACCTATATTTGAAATCAGAAGATGAAATAATTCTTCGTTGACAAACGGGACGTCTACACTTACCAACAAGTTCCAATCAGAACTAGAATACTTCAGCGCTGAAAAGATTCCGGCAATTGGACCACAATCTGAAAACAAATCGGGAACCATTTCAATACCAAAAGTGGAATAATCAGAGTTCTGCCCGCTTATTGCCAGGTTATCGCAAAAGGG
>Ga0208789_1000969_pt1 | contig 19868 bp, 17 predicted proteins | sample Methanotroph_Enr_FD_187368 | JGI IMG/M metagenome (GOLD analysis project Ga0208789, IMG submission 187368) | Enriched soil microbial communities from Old Woman Creek wetland in Ohio, USA - Methanotroph_Enrichment_5 (SPAdes) (version 2) | ecosystem: Environmental > Terrestrial > Soil > Wetlands...
CAGCCTTGAACGCAATCATCGGAACCCGCCTCGCAATAAAACGTCGGCGAGAGTGCTGTTGGATTTTATGAAACGCCAGAAAAAGCATTGTTTTTAATGGCTTTCCTTAACTTAATGGCAGTGACGCGCTGCGTGGGAACGAGGAAAATCCAAACACGAAACTATACGGTTTTCTGCAATTCGCCCAATTCAGCCAAACACTCTGAAAACGCTCCGCTAACCAGCCCAAGCATGCAATAAATCTGCATCGGGGTAATGGTGCTGTGGGTTTCTATGGCGGCACAAATGCCGTGGTTGATGCCGTCCAATGCGTGGATGGCGTATTCCAGTTTGCTTAGGCCTTCCGGCGTACTAATCATGGGCTTCACCGTTAAACAAGTCGGTGAGGCGGTAGGCGAGGGTGCTTAAATTGGACATTGCTGTCTCCTGTAAATTTTGTGAATTTAAAGATTGGGTGTCGGGAGTTCACAACTGTTTACAGACAGTCAGGCCTATTTCCCTTGCGGGTCTTGTATTAGCCTACTCCCGACATTGATCCGAATCATTGCGAGGCTATTTTCGCAATGATTGAAAAATGGCAGGCACAAAAAAACCGCATGGTCTTTCGGGTGCGGGTTCCGCTGTAAAAAGAGTTGTGAGACTCCGATTGGAAGATTAACGTTGATTAGCAAAAGCTGTCAAGAAAAACAGGGCAGTTACATCGGCCTAACATAAAATAACTGGGGAAAATCCGGTAAAAAACTGGGCTTTTACGTAAATTTTGTCTCGTTCCCACGCAGTGCGTGGGAACGAGGAAACCTCTGCCCAGCATATCGGCTGTTGGATATATTTTCCGCTAAATATTCGATACTGCTTGATATGAATATTGCAATGTCTGTACAAACGGCGCACAATTTGTCTCGTTCCCACTCGCTGCGTGGGAACGAGGAAAACCTATGTTTAAGCTGGATACTTGAGTACCGGCTTTATTGTGAGCAAACAAAAAATACTGGAGCACATCATGGCGACTAATCTACGTACAAAATTTTTATTGGTCGACGCCTCTCCGACCATGCTGCGCATTATCCGCAATCTGTTAAAGGAAATCGGATACACCAATTTCGATGAGGCATATGACATGCTGACGGCATTTTCGAAATTGAGAACCGAGCCATTCGACTTCGTTATTAGTGACTTCAACCTGCCGATGGAGCCGCAGTATTCGGAACCGGAGCAGTATGATGGGTTGATGCTACTGCGGGAGATACGCGCAGAGCCGGCCTTATGCAAACTGCCGGTTCTAATCTTAATAGGGAGAAACATAAATGAGAATATTATCAAGGCGGAACAGGCTGGTGCTAACGGCTGTCTAGTAAAACCGTTTAATGTGAATAGCTTGGATGAAAAGATAACTAAAATCTTTGAGAATCTTGAAAGAGTCGGTGCTTAAGATACAAGGGCGTAGCGCGTCCCATACTGCATTCACACGCAGGTCGTAGGATGCGGTGAGTTTACGAACCGCATCGCTCGCGATTGATGCGTATATTGTAATGTCCGTACAAACGGCGCACAATTTTGCTTATCGATTTAGGAGATTCCCTATGAGTGCAACAACCGTTAAAGAAAGCCGCCTCAATATACGATGCGATAATCACGCCAGACAAATGCTGAATAAGGCGGCTGCTTATGCCCATGTCAGTGTTTCGGAATTTATACTCTCTCATGCCTTGGCTTCAGCAGAACAAGTGATTCAGGCGCATGAATCGATCACTTTAGGCTCGGCGGATTTTGAAGCTTTTCTTGCCGCTCTTGATGAGCCTGTCCAAGCCAATGCCGCTTTAAACCGCGCATTCGATCGCCATAATGAACAGGTTGAGCGTTGACGACTTATATCATCAGGGCTCACGACGGAAAGGCCGATGCAAAAGCGTTTAGTTGCGGACAACCTGCACTTAATGATTATATTCGCCGCTATGCTTCACAGGATGTAAGGCGCGATCTTGCAAGAGTTTTTGTAGCATCGCCAAGCGATGACTTAAGCTGTCTGGCCGGTTTTTTTACCTTAAGCGCCGGCAGTGTCAATTGCTCGGATTTACCTGAAAAATCGGCGCATAAAATGCCGCGCTATCCGGTGCCGGTCGCTTTAATAGGGCGTTTAGCAGTCGATCAAGCCTTTCAAGGCAAAGGCTTGGCTTCAATCTTGCTGGCCGACGCTTGCCAAAAGGTTAAGCGAGCAAGAGATACTTTGGCCGTGGTGGGCATCATCGTTGATGCGAAGGATGATTCGGCTGCGGCATTCTATCGGCATTTCGGGTTTATTGATCTTCCGGGTAAAGCGGATCGTTTATTGCTGCCTGCCGCGGCTTTTTGCCGGTGAAAGAAGTCGGATAGGGAATTTAAGGCGCCCACGATTTATCCGGTTTGCCGCTTATGAAATTCTCAACATTGTCCGCAAAGCCAACGCATTAACAGGCGCAGCGCATTCGGCGGTATTGTCGAAATAAACATGCACTCCCTTGTCTTCATTAGTCCATCGGTTAATGCGCTCGGCTCAATAAGCCAGTTCGGGGGTGTTGCCAGTCCGGATAGCTCCAGCCGCTGGTGCCGATGGAAATCATAAGGATTTCGGCAAGAATCGCCTGTGTTTAGGTCGCATGAATAGCTTGCAGAAATCCGTCTGGAACGGATTTGCATTTACCCGAAGGGCTTCGGGCAGGATAGCCCGGAGTGAATCCCTGCCGGGACGACGGGCTACGCAGATGCTGATGCTCTTAAAGTTAATCATCGCTTTAGCCTTTCACACAAACCACCGGTTCCAGCTTGGCGACTTTTCTGGCTAACCCGGCCCGGTCCGCAACATCCACCACCGCACTGACATCTTTATAAGCCAACGGCGCTTCTTCGGCCACGCCGCGCATCGACGGGCTGCGGATAATAATGCCTCGCGCGGCCAACTGATCGACCAGCGTTCTGCCTTGCCATTGCTTAGTCGCCTGGCTGCGGCTCATCGCCCGTCCTGCGCCGTGACAGGCTGAGCTGAACGAACGCTGTTTGGCATCTTTGGTACCGCACAATATATAAGAGCTGGTGCCCATTGAGCCGCCGATCAGCACCGGTTGTCCGGTTTCTTTAAAGACTTCAGGCAAATCGGGGTGGCCGGGGCCGAAAGCGCGGGTTGCGCCTTTGCGATGAACGTACAGCTCTTTTTTACGGCCCTCGATCGTATGCTGCTCCACCTTGCAGGTATTATGCGAAACATCGTATAGCAGGCCGAGATGGATGCCGGGGAATATCTTCTCAACGGCCTGCCGGGTCAAATGGGTGATGATCTGGCGGTTGGCTAAGGCGCAGTTGATCGCGGCCCGCATCGCGCCCAGATATTTCTTGCCTAACGGTGAGTTTAGCGGCGCGCAGGCCAGCTCGCGGTCCGGCAGCACGATTTGGTACTGAGATGCCGACATTGCCATTTCTTTCAAAAATTCAGTGCCGATTTGATGGCCCAAGCCCCTGGAACCGCAATGTATGGTGATCACCACATCATTAACCCGCAAACCGAAAGCCTTGGCGACATCCCGGTCGAAAATCTCCGCGACCCGCTGCACTTCGAGGTAATGGTTGCCTGAACCCAATGTACCCATTTCGTCTTTTTGCCGTTCGCGGGCTTTGGGCGAAACGTAGTGAGGCTCGGCACCGGCCATGCAGCCGTGTTCTTCAATGCGTTCCAGATCTTGCGCTTCCCCATAGCCTTGTTCGAGCGCCCATCGAGCGCCGCCGGACAACATGCTGTGCATAGTGTCATGATTCAAATGTATCCGGCCCTTGCTGCCGAGACCGACCGGAACCGTATGATATAACGCATCGGCCAATGCCAGTTTATGCGGCTGTAACTGGTCCATCGAAAGGCCGGTATGCAAGGTTCGAACGCCGCAGGAAATATCGAAACCGACACCGCCTGCCGACACCACGCCGCCTTGGTCGGGATCGAAAGCAGCGACGCCGCCGATAGGAAAACCGTAACCCCAGTGCGCGTCGGGCATCGCATAGGCGGCCTCAACAATGCCCGGCAAGGTCGCGACATTGGTGATTTGCTCGTAAACTTTTTGGTCCATCGCCTCCAGCAGTTGAGCGTCGGCATAAATAATTGCCGGAACGCGCATCGCGCCTTTAGGTTCAATTTCCCAGCAGGTTTCGTTGCGTTGTATAAATTGACCGGTATCCATTGATTCTCTCCTTTAGAGATCGGCAGCTCATTGGGCAACCTGCGAAGTACATAGTTCCCACGCTCCGGAGACTGTGAAAGTATTATTTCATTCGTTATCAATTGGTTATATTAATATTATCGAGAAAAAGCGCCTGCCTTGGCTGATTTTCGATATTTTTAGCCAAAAATAGCGATACAACTATTTGATTTTAAATATGAATAATACTTTCACAGTCTCTCCGGCGTGGGAATTCAGTCCGCAACGCTCCAGCGTTGCGAAACCCCGACTTGCCGGCAAGAATCACCTCGACTCGCAGGTTTCGGGACGCTGGAGCGTCAACTCCTGCATTCCCACGCCGGAGCGTGGGAACGATAAGTTATGATTTTTTCGTGCTTTTCGTGGACAAACATTCAAATCTAAACATCGACAACACACTGGGCAACCCATGAATCATCCGCTTGTTGATAGACACGCAGTTCGGTAAACGTAGCGCCTTTGATTTCCACGGCGGGCTGGTGCTTTTGCCGGTCAATGGCTTCGCCATAGGCAATCGCCGATAATGTGTCTTCATCGATAATCACTTCAAAACGATTGAACAGCACCGCCTGTGCAGACATTTCATAAACCAATTCATTGAGCCAGCTGACTAGCAACAGTTCAGTATCGGGCGCTTCGCAATAGATGGAAATGACTTTCGATGACGAAACCGAGTCAAGGTCGGTAACGGCTGCGGTCATCGCGACAGCGGCTTGCTCGAAGGCCTGTTCAAGCGTAGGTGCAATGCCGCGCACGCCAATGTCCGCTTCGTGTTCGAAATGTTCCCAGTGGGGTGTTGTCAGTTTGCTGTTCAAGGGCGGCCTCGTTTTAATTGATGTAAAAGGGAGGATTGAATTCATCGCACTTTGCGTAGCGCGCTGTATGATGCCTATATAACCAAGCATAACCCATCGATGGACTATGATGAATACGTATTTCAACCTATTGAAATTAAATGAAATAAATTTATCATGCTGATGACTGATCCTGATCAGCAAGGAACCTGGGCCGGTATCGTCATGCCGGCAGGAAAGCCGGTATGCAGCGATATGGATATGAGTTGGCGTTGCCTACATTGATGTAAGCAAAGGGCTGGAACGGAAACTTTGCGCCTGAGTCAATCGGCAAGTCACCGCTATGCTGTGGATACCGGCTTTCCTGCCGTTATAACGAAATTTTTGCCCGGCAAATCAACATAATCTCTCATTGGACTTCATCGTCAATGTGAATGTCATCAACAGAGGAGAACGCGATGAGAAGAATCTATTTTTTAGCGCCGAATATTGCCGTCACCCATAAAATCGTCGATGAACTCCGAGCCGAAGGCATAGAAGAAACCGATATTCATATTCTGGCGAAAAGGGACACACCGCTTGAAGGGTTGCCTGAAGCCGGGATAAGCATAAAAACCGATTTTCTTCCCGCGGTTGAGCGGGGCATTGCATTAGGCGGCACTACGGGATTATTGGCCGGCTTAATTGGTTTACGCCTTGCCGGATTTGCAATTGCCGGAGGGCCGCTTTTGGGGATCATTATGGCAGGCGCGACCATCGGCTCGATGATGAGCGGTTTGATGGGAATGAATTCGGGCAATACCCGATTAAAGCAGTTCGAAGAAGCCATTGAACAAGGTGAGATTTTGGTGCTGGTCGATATTCCCAAGGAGCGCATAGAAACCATCAAGCAATTGGTATTAAAACATCATCCGGAGGCGGAGTTCGAGGGCGTCGAACCGATTATGCCGCCAGCCATGCCATGATAGATCCAAGGCTTGAATATTTTTTGTAAGGTTTATCGTTCTCCTGGCGACTTACGATAATATCGTAGACCGACACCATTTATAACCAAACCAAAGAGAACAAAAACATGACCACCACCAGTATCGAAATCAACGAATCCGTCCGCCATTATTACGGCCAAGTATTGCAATCCAGCAATGACCTGAAAACCAGCGCCTGTTGCAGCATCGACGCAATGCCCGGCTACTTGAAGGCCTTGCTGGCCGGCCTGCACCCGGAAGTGTTGGAACGTTTTTACGGCTGCGGCTCGCCGTTGCCTCCGGTTTTAACCGGCAAAACCGTGCTGGATTTGGGTTGCGGTTCCGGCCGCGACTGCTATTTGTTGTCGAAACTGGTCGGTCCTACCGGCCGGGTGATCGGTGTCGATATGACGCCGGAGCAGCTGGAAGTCGCGGTGCGTCATCGCGACTGGCATGCCGAACGCTTCGGTTATGCCAATGTCGAATTCTTGCACGGCCATATCGAAAACCTAGCGGCTGTCGGCATCAATGACAACAGCATCGACGTGGTGGTGTCCAATTGCGTGATCAACCTGTCGCCGGAAAAACCGAGGGTGCTGGCGGAAATATTCCGGGTGCTGAAACCGGGCGGCGAACTGTATTTTTCCGATGTGTTCGCTGACCGCCGTATCCCTGTCGAATTGCGCCAAGACCCGGTTTTGCTTGGCGAGTGCCTCGGCGGTGCCTTGTATTGGCAGGATTTCAGGAGGATTTTGCAAGAGTTGGGTTGCCCCGATGTGCGCGCGGTCAAACAGAATCCCATCAGTCTCGACGATCCTGAAGTTGCCGCCAAAATCGGCATGGTCAAGTTTCACTCGGTCACCGTTCGCGCGTTCAAACTGCCGCTGGAAGACCGTTGCGAGGATTACGGTCAAGTAGCTTGTTATTTAGGAACTATCCCGGAATATCCTCACGCTTTCGACCTCGACGATCATCATCATTTCGAAACCGGCCGCCCGCTACGGGTATGCGGCAACACCGCCGACATGCTGGCCGCTACTCGTTATGCCGAACATTTTCAGGTATTGGGCGATCAATCCCGGCATTTCGGTTTGTTCGACTGCACGCCGGGGCCGCAAGGCGAGTCGGCGGCATCCGGCGGTTCGTGTTGCTAAGGAATGAGCATGAAACAAGTTGAACAACTCGCGCCCTATGTTTGCAGCAGGAGTGCAAGCTTTGCTTGCAAAGCCTGCACTCCTGCTATTAGCAACTTGCCCAAGTTATTTCGTAAACATTCCTAAGCAACGCAATAGCGATACCGACACATTATTGACCGAACAAACACTGGCCGCACAACGGCCGGTGCTGTTCCGCTACGCACTGCTGCAATTACGCGACAGCGAACTGGCCGACGATGCTGTGCAGGAGACGCTGCTGGCCGCCTGGCAATCGGCAGCGGGTTTTGAAGGCAAGGCGGGCTTGCGTACTTGGCTGATCGGCATTCTTAAACACAAAATTGCCGATCACTGGCGGCGTAGCGCCCGTGAAGCCGTCGCCCCTGCCTTTGACCGAATCGATGAAGACGATTGCGAGGATGATTATTTCATGAACAGCGGTCACTGGAATGGCGGCCCCAAGACTTGGGCCGATCCGGAAGCGGCGTTAAAACAGCAGGAATTCTGGGCAATCTACGAAGTTTGCCAAAACAACCTGCCGCCGAAAATGGCTAACGTGTTCATGTTGCGCGAACTGGTCGGCCTGGATGCCGACGAAGTTTGCCGGGAAGCGGAGCTTAGCGAAGCCAATTACTGGGTCACCATGCACCGGGTGCGGCTCAGGCTGCGCGAATGCCTGGAAATCCGCTGGTTCAACAACACAAAACAGGAGCAGCGCAATGCGTAGTTGTCGAGATATTTCCGTCCTGGTTTCCCAGGGCTTGGATAAAAAATTGAATTTGCGCGAGCGTGTTTCAGTGTCGCTCCATGTGATGATGTGTACCCGCTGCCGTAATTTTCAAACCCAGAGCGAGTTTATCCGCAAGGCGGCGCGCCGTTATAGCGACGAGTTGCAAAGCCGGCTGGACAACAAACCGTAAATCAAGGTCAGTTATGAACAACATCATTTTGGATGTCCATATTGGTTTGCCCTGAGTGCGGTCATAGCAAAACCGAACAAATGCCCACCGATGCCTGCCTATGGTTCTACGAATGCGAGGGCTGCCATAGCCTGTTAAAACCCAAGCCCGGCGATTGCTGCGTATTTTGTTCCTATGGCAGCGCCGCTTGTCCTCCGGTTCAGCTGCATGGCAAGCATTCGGGCTGTTGCGGAGAATGAGCCGACGGTCTTCTATAACCTGATTCAAAAAAAATCCTGATCCCAGTAAGGATTCCGGTTTTGATGCGACTGATGTTTGAATTCATTCGGAAACCGGAGTAAATACTATGGCTCATAAAACAGATTACGATCTGTGTATCATTGGCGGCGGAGCGGCCGGACTGGTAGCGGCGGCAGGAGCGGCTACACTGGGCGCTAAAGTGGTTTTGGTGGAAAAAAAGGCATTGGGCGGCGACTGCCTGCGTTACGGCTGCGTACCCAGCAAGGCCTTGATTCACAGCGCCAAAGTCGCCGATACCATCCGCAATGCCGGGCGTTTCGGCATCGGAGGGCAATCGCCGTCGGTTGATTTGTCCGCCGTCATGCAACGGGTGCGGAGCGTTATCGAACACATCGAACCCAACGACAGCCCGGAACGCTTTGCCGCGCTGGGGGTTGAAGTCATTTTCGGCGTCGGCCGATTTACCGCCCCCGATGCCTTTGCGGTTAATGACAGGCTGCTATATGCCAAAAAATTCGTGATTGCCACCGGCACCCGTCCGGCAATTCCCCCGCTGACAGGTCTTGAACACACGCCTTATTTAACCAACGAAACCCTGTTTTCCGTGCAAGAGGAGATTCGCCATTTGCTGGTCCTCGGCGCTGGGCCGATCGGCTGTGAAATGGCGCAAAGCCTGGCCCGGCTAGGCAGCCGGGTGACCTTGTTCGACCTGGCCCCGCGTCTGTTGCCGAGAGAAGACGAGGATATGAGCGCAGTGGTGAACGCACAATTCAAACAGGAAGGTATCGATCTGCATCTGGGCATTCAAGTCATTAAAGTCGAGCGGAACAACGGTGAGCTGCGGGTGTTGCTGGAGCATCCCAAGCAAGGCCAATACTGGCTGAGCGGCACCCATTTACTGATCGCGGCGGGACGTAAAGCCAACCTTGACTCGCTTGGACTGGAACAAGCCGGTGTCGAGCTTAACAATAGCCGTCTCAAACTTGACGCCCGTTTGCGCACCAGTAATAAGAATATCTACGCTTGCGGCGATGTCGCAGGACCCTATCTGTTCACTCATATGGCCGAGCATCAGGCCGGGGTGGTGTTGAGAAATGCGCTGTTTCATTGGCCGAGCAAAGTCCAAACCCGTAATATTCCCTGGTGCACTTATACCGACCCGGAACTGGCCAGGGTAGGGTTGTCGGAGAGCGAGGCGCTGCAACAAGGCATAGCGCACCGCGTTTACCGCTTCCCCTTCGCCGACATCGATCGTGCGGTGACCGAAGGTGAAACCGGCGGAATGGCGAAAATCATCACCACGCCGCGCGGTAAATTGCTTGGCGCTTGTATCGTCGGCCCCCATGCGGGGGAATTAATCGCCGAATACGTATTGGCAATCAGCAAAGGCATGAAGGCCGGCGATTTAAGCAATACAATTCATATCTATCCCACGCTGGCGCAAATCAATCGCCGCGTCGCCGACCAGCGGCTTAAGGAAGCGCTGACGCCGAAACGGAAACAGTGGCTGAAATGGATTTTCGGTTGGCGGGGATAAAGTATTAACCGAAGTTACGCAGTGTCTTTCACAACTGCGAAAAAGTTCTTGTTTCCGCCTGGGATTATCCGCCATAGGGCGCGCTATACGCGCCTTGGGAATCGGCGTCTAATAAAGCTTACTTTTAAACCATGAAGCGTATGAAGCCAAGTCTTCGTGGTCATTGCTTAAATTCATTAATGCCTGTTCCTTAGCTCTTAATGCGTGCATGGAATGCTCTGCCGCTTTTTGCAGACAATGCGCAACATCGGGTATTAAACGTTTTGGGTATGTTCAGGCGAGTCACAACCAGTGCCGCAAGCGTTGCAGCCAGTTCGCGCCGCTGTTGCCGTTAACAGGCAAATGCGGCAACGCCTCTTCGAGCAACCGCCCCAGCAGGTCATGATCGATATTGGCCTGTAAATCATGAGGAGCGCCGGTTTTGCCGGTGGCTTCCAGCGTCAATTCGCCATGCTGTTTTTGCGTTGAAAAACCATTGCCGCACACTGGGCAATATACCGCATCCCCGGTTTTATGGTGTTTATGTACCACTACGACAGGCCCGCACATCGGGCAAGTATGCATCGGAATGCCGGTATCGCTGTGACCGATAATATCGTCCAGTTCTCCAGCCTTGGCTTGGGCGATGAAATTCAGGCCGAAACTACGGTCGAACTGGGTATCCAGGTTTATGGCGAGTTGTTCAATAGCAGCTTCCAGCGCCATGCCTTTACGATAGGGGCGGGTGCTGGTCATCGCATCGAAAGCGTCGGCCAGCCCGACGATTTTTGCGGCATTCGACATAGTGCTGCCGTTTAGTCCGGCCGGATAACCCCGGCCGTCGATGCGCTCATGATGCCCCAGCACCGCCTCCATCGCCAGCGGCGCCAACGGATGGCCCTGTAAAACCTGGGCGCCCAAATTGGGATGGGTTTTCATCACCGCATATTCGTTGTCGCTGAGTTTGCCCTTGTTGTTCAAAATGCTGTCCGGCACGCCGACTTTGCCCAGATCGTGCATAAAACCGCCCAGCCCGGCAATCACGGCTTGTTGTTTGGAAAAACCGCAGGCCAGCGCCAAGCGAACCGAAAACTGCGATACCCGCCACAAATGGCCGCCGGTATAAGGATCGCGCGCTTCGACCAGGAACGCCATGCTGTAGAGAGTGTGCAGTAAATCCTGGGTATGGGCTTTAGTTAGGGAGTGTTTCATTTCGTTCTCCTGGGTTTGTGGGGCTGATTGTCCTGGCGATTAACACTCGCCATTAGATTTAAGTCGGAAAGGAAGCGAATTCCTTACAATGGCTAAAGGCTAAGAGCGGCCATGATGAAGCCTGGTTTTTTCGCCTTTCGCCTGATTTTCTTTCAGTTCGCCGGCAACTTGGCTGCCCCGTCTGCGATGTCAAATCCATGATTGCTCAGTTAAGCGCATGGTTAAAACTGCGTTCAAGTCTGGCGGTGTCCGCTGTCAGGTAATTTTTTAGCTAAAACTCTTCCCACTCGTCATTGGAATACTGAGGGATTGGTTTGGGTTTGACTGTTGCCGGTTTTTTAATGGCCGCTATCGCTTCTTTTTGCGCCGGCGCTGCATGAAAAGAAGCGGCTTGAGACATGCCTACAAGCGCATTGCGTGAGAAACTCTCCACTTTAAATTGCGCCACCGTATCCGATAGGCTTTGCGCCTGTTCTTCCAGTGATTCCGCAGCGGCGGCGGATTGTTCTACCAGCGCGGCGTTTTGTTGGGTCACGTCGTCCATTTGGCCGATGGCTTGATTGACCTGCTGAATACCGGACGTTTGTTCCGTTGAGGCGGCGCTGATTTCAGACATCATGGCAGTAACGCCGCGAACGGAATTGACGATTTCTTCCATGGTAAGCCCGGCTTGGGACACCAATTTAGTGCCGCCGGAGACTTTAACGACCGAATCGTCAATCAGGTGCTTGATTTCTCCGGCTGCCGTCGCGGCACGTTGCGCGAGGTTGCGCACTTCTACGGCCACCACGGCAAAGCCCCGGCCTTGTTCGCCTGCCCGCGCCGCTTCGACGGCGGCGTTCAGGGCAAGGATGTTGGTTTGGAAAGCAATGTCGTCGATGACCGAAATAATGTCGCCGATCTTGCGCGAAGCATCGTTAATATCATTCATCGTTTTAACGACTTGACCGACCGCTTCGACGCCTTTTCCGGCTATATCGGATGCGTCAACAGCCAGTTGGTTGGCCTGTTTGGCGTTTGCGGCATTATGCTGTACGGTGGAGGTCAGTTGTTCCATGCTGGCCGCAGTTTCCTCCAGGCTGGCGGCTTGTTCCTCGGTGCGGTGCGACAAATCGTTGTTGCCCGAGGCGATTTCCTTGGCCCCGGTGTTAATGTTGTCGGTGGCGGCTTTGATTTGATTGATGATGTCCTTGAGCTTGTCCACCGTGGTATTGGCGTCATCCTTGAGTTGCCCGAAACTGCCGGCATAGTCATTGGTGATGGTCTGGGTCAGGTCGCTACGGGACAATGCGCCCAGTACGCGCACCACATCATTGATTCCGCTTTCGGTGATTTCCATCAGTCCGTTAAGCCCTTCGCCCAGTTGTTTAAAGAAATCTTCCTTGCCCTGCATTGCAATACGCCGGGTAAAATCGCCCATCACTGCGCCATGCACAAGGGCAGCCACTTCCTGCTCTACCGCGACTTCAACCGTGCGATCCCGCCATTCGGCCACCGCTCCCAGACGTTGGCCCTGCTCATTGATGACCGGATTGGCGGTCACCACCATGGATCGACCGCCGAGATTCATTTTGGCGGTATAGGCATCGTTGAAAGTGGACAGAAGTTGCGCCTGATGTGCAGGGTTTGCATGGAAACCGCCGATATTGGCGCCGACCAGATTGGCGGCGGAGAATTCCGGCAGCTGTTTACGGATATCCGCTTCGGCCTTGCCGAGAATATCGACTACCGATTGGTTGACGTAAATGATGTTGCATGCATTGTCTGCAATCATCACGCCGGTACTGACGTTATCCAGGCCGATTTTGATGCGTAAATTCTCATCGGCAATACGTTTATCTTCCGCAATGTCGAAACCGAGCTTGGTCTGCATGGATTTAAGCGCTTCCAGCACCTTGCCGATTTCGTCCCGGCGTTCAATGTCTATGGTGTTGTCATAGTTGCCTTGGGCTATGCGGCCGAAGTGGCTGATAACGGAGTCAAGCGGACGCACAATAACGCGAAGCAGGGTAAAGCCTAAGCCTAGGGCAAAGGTAATACCCGTCGCGATCAAACCGATGGCGATGTTGCGGGTTAGGTCATATCTGGACTGCGCCAATTCAAATTCCTGCTTGGCGCCATCCAACTGCATTTGCAGGAGACTATCAATGCCCTCGTCCACCGATTCGTAGAGCGGTTGGATCTCTTCCACAATGATGCGCTTTGCCAGAACCATATCATTGCCATGCAAAGCCGCGATGGCCGGTTTCAGGCCTTCCACGATATAGCGTTTTCTGTTTTCGGCGAATTTGCCGGCCAGCGTTTTTTCTTTAGGGATGAGCGTGGAGGCCATGTACGAGTCCCATATCTTGGTAACGTCCGCGATGGTTTGACCCAGTTCGACGGTGGTTTTCTGGATCACTTCGGGGGTTGGCGTGATCAGGCTGGCGGTAATGCGCATCCGCTGAAGCAGCAGCCGTTTTTGGATATAGGCGATCTGCTTCATGGGAAGCGTGCGATTTTCATGCACAGTGCGCAGACTATCGTTGGCCTTATTCATGCCCTGTAAGCCCAAGCCGCCGATGATCATCATCAATACACTCAACAGACCGATCACATTGATTAACCGATTTTTGATGGTTAGACACTTGAAGGGATTACATTTTGTCAAAAAAGTCGATTTGACAACTCTTCCGTCCAGGATTTTCAGGTTTCCGGGCTTACCTTCTTTAAACAGCCGGTAGGCGGCATCCGCCGCATTGATTTGTTCAAGGCTGGGTTTGCTGCGCATTGACATGTAACCGGCCAGCTGTGAATTTTCATAATAAGGTGTGACATTGGCTAGCACCCAGTAAAAGTCGCCGTTTTTGCAGCGATTTTTTACCATGCCTGTCCATGGACGCTTCTCTTTCAAGGCCTTCCACATATCTGCAAACGCTTCAGGCGGCATGTCGGGATGCCGCACGATATTGTGCGGGGCGCCGATCAGCTCTTCTCTGGTGAATCCGCTAACGCGAAGAAAGTCCTCATTAATATGGGTGATTATCCCATTCGAGTCAGTCTTGGATACTATGGAGTCGCTTTCTTTAAGCGAGTATTCGACGTTAGTTATCGGCATATTGTTCTTCATAAACTATCTCTTGGGACTTGTATTTGAAAGAAGGGTCTTTAAGGTTGCGAAGCAAGGGTATGAGGATAATCGGGATCGAAAAACCTTATTAATTAAGTCGTTTTCGAGGGTCTATCCTTACAGCAGTTTATTAAGTTTTATATATTTTAAGCGGCTGGATTTTCGGTTTTTAGGTAGGGTACGTTGCGAACCGCACTTTTAATCGCATCCGATTAGAAGTTGCGCATTGATATGCACGGTAAAATATGAAGATTTAAGCAATCGCCAACGGAAAGCCAAACCGTAATAAAAGGTATAGGCCCTTCAATAGCACGTTGTACTTTGCCGATGTATATAAAATTTCTATTGCGCGTTACTTGAATTTGAAGGGCGGTACATTAAGTGCCGTTGGGTTGGCGCTATTCCAACCCAACGGCGCGGCTAGGGGTATTGGCTTTCAATATGGCTTGTTTAAAGCCCAAGATCGCTCAGTCCCGGATGATCGTCGGGACGACGGCCCAACGGCCAATGGAATTTGCGCTCGGATTCCTTAATCGGCAAATCGTTGATGCTTGCGTAGCGGCGCTGCATCAATCCGTTTGGGTCGAATTCCCAGTTCTCGTTACCGTATGAACGGAACCACTCGTTATTATCATTATGCCATTCGTAAGCAAAGCGGACGGCAATGTGGTTGCCTTCAAAGGCCCAAAGCTCTTTTATCAAGCGGTATTCATGCTCTTTAGCCCATTTGCCGGTCAAAAACTCGATGATTTGCTCCCGGCCTGCCGGAAATTCGGCGCGGTTCCGCCACTGGCTGTCGATGGTATAAGCCAGGGCGACGCGTTGCGGATCGCGATTGTTCCAGCCGTCTTCGGCCATGCGTACTTTATGAGCCGCCGTTTCACGGGTAAACGGAGGAAATGGGGGGCGTGATTCTTGGGTTGTGTTCATTAGAAAACTCCTCGGTTAAGGTTTGATTGATGGAAATAATGATAGGGTTGTAATAATCAGGCCACGGCGGGCCTGCGCGAAGTGCAGGTTTGGCTCTGCACAGCCTCCAGCTTGCCGTGAATGACTCCGGCCAGGTATTGCGCATCTTCGGCAATGCCCAGAAAGCGCCCGGAACCCCAGGTGTTCAACCAGGGCAAGCCGATGAAATAAAGCCCTTCGGCATTCGATACGCCGCGCCGGAACCGGGGATGCCCCTTGCCATCGAAGGCGGGTAGTTCGATCCAGCTGTAATCGGGACGGAAACCGATTGCCCAGACGATCGAGGTGATACCGGCGGCATCGGCATCGATACGCACGGGACCCGATTCGGATTTCCATTCCCATAGTTTTTCAAATGCCGGTTCTTCCGGCGCATCAATGTTGTTTTCTGCGATATAGCGGTCGATTTCCTCGCGTATCCGCACATAGACTTCGTCGGCTTCGTCGAGGCTTCGGGTCAGGTCCGGCTTAAACTCAAGCATCGTGCCGTTAATAGTGTTCATGCTGCCGTACAGGCGGACGCCTTGCAATGCAAATTTACGCAGATCGATTTCATGGCCGCCGCTACGTCCGCTCAGATAATGGTTGGTTTTATGGCAAACCGCATCGCCGAGCGGGTGCTTATCGACAGTCAAGTTATAAAAGCCCAGATCGTACAGCCATTCGGTGGTTTCGCGGCCTCGATACAGGCGCGGCGAACGGGGCGCGCTGCCGACCGCGAGATGCACTTTGCGGCCTGCCAGGTGCAAGTCTTCCATGATCTGTACGCCGGATTGGCCGGAACCTACCACCAGCACCTCGCCGTCCGGAAGTTGTTGCGGGTTGCGGTAATTGACGGAGTGAACCTGGGTGATATGTTGGGGCAGGCTGTGGGCATAGTCCGGCACGATCGGAATATCGTAGCCGCCGGTAGCCACGACCAAATGATCGGCGGTGAATTCGCCGGTGCTGGTCGTTACCTCAAGCAGGCCTTGATTGCCCCGGCGGACACGGGTTACGGCCACGCCTTCATTCAGCGGTGCGTTGACCTTTTCGGCAAATGCCTCGACATAGTCGACGATCTCGTCTTTCAGCATGAAGCCTTGCGGATTGTCGCCTTGATACGGAAAATCCGGCAGGCGGCATTGCCAGTTCGGGGTGACCAGGCAAAAGCTGTCCCAGCGGTCGTTGCGCCAGGAATGGCCGACGCGGTTTTTTTCAAAGACGATGTGGCTGATGTCCAGCTTTTGCAGGTAATAGCTGACCGACAAACCGGCCTGGCCGCCGCCGACGATGATGACTTGGTAATGCGGGCGTTGGTTGTTTTGTTGATTGTTCATGGGCTTCTCTCTTTACTGTTGTGTAGCGGTTTGTGATTGTTCTCGTCTCCGCGCTTGTCGTTAGCTGCCGGTTAGACCTTCCAGGTTTTGAAAACCTGGAAGGTCTGCCTATCGCCTACATCCCTAGCCGATGAACTCTTCCACCAAAACCTCCGGGTTTTCAATATCCGAAAACCGCGCGGCGACAGTTTCAATCTCGGCCATTTGGCTCATCGCGCTGGAACAGGTATAGCCGTACTTTTGGCGAACCCGTTCGCCGGCAATCTGTAAAGCCGCCCGGCTACGGGCCAGAAAATCATCCAGCTCGTAAGTCTCGCCCGGTTTAAAAAAATCCTTGATCACCTGCGATGGCGAATAACAAAGACTGGTGGATTGGTCCGGCCAGCGGACGCGAAAACGCATTTCAGGCATGGGTAAGTCCTCTTACCGTAAAAGTTGTATTAGGTAGGGTACGCATTGCGTACCGTTTTCAATGTTTTCCCTAGAATCAGATCTGCAAAAGGTACGCGATGCGAACCCTACGGCTTTTGTTTGAACTTCATGCCGCAGCCGGTCAACGGTTCCGCATGCAAATCCCATAACGGTTTCTCACTGCCCATATCGGCAAGGCGCAGACGACCGGACGCATCGGTTTCACCGATCACCGCGCAACTAATGCCGCGCCGGGAGAAATGCTCAATGACGGCTCCGGTGTGCTCCTCTTCCGCGCTCAGCACAAAGCCGTAACTGGGAAAACAGCACAGCCAGCGTGCTAACGGAATATCCGGCGGGCGCGGTATCGCCGCCACATCGATCAAGCCGCCCAAGCCGGAACACTCCAGCAGCATCAGCACCGTGCCGATCAAACCGGCCATGCTGATGTCCTTTGCTGCCGCGCACAGCCCGGCTTCGGCAAGCTGCGGCAATAGTTCCAAATCCTTGCGCAATCTTTCCGGCGGCGAGCCGGTGCTCGCATCCCACCAGGCATAAGGTTCGCGAAAATGCCCACGCAAATCGACCGCCGCCAACAGTTTTTGCCCGGCTTTTGCAGAGAAACTGCTGAGCAATTTGTCGGCACGGCCGAGAATCGCCACCGACAGTTGCGGCCGGGCGTTGCGAAGATTGCTGTGGCCGCCGACAATGGGGACGCGATAAATCTCCGCCGCGGCGGCCATGCCTTCCAGCACCGGCCGGGCTTGTTCTGAGCCGTCGCTCCAGATCGCATCGACCACGGCAATCGGCCTGCCGCCCATCGCGTAAATATCGCTGACGTTGACCATTACGCCGCAGTAACCGGCAAACCAGGGCTGAGTCGCGACAAACTCGTTCTGGAAACCTTCCGACGCCAACAATAAAAAACCGTCCCGGTCGGGTATCGCGGCGCAATCGTCGCCGAGCGCGATTGCGCCGCTTTCCCGTTTAGCGAGCATGTCCGTTACGGCGGCGATGTCGCGCTTGTGCGCCAAGCCGATGCTTTGTTTTACGTGCTGAGTCAGCCGGGCTAAATCGCTCATGCCGCAATCCTGCCGGTTGCAATAAAACCGGTCGCGCCGTCGGCATAAGGCGGATACCAGTCCAGATCGGCTTGCATCAGGTGATGCGGCCTGCCGTGCAATTCGATTTCCTGTAGCGAATTCCAGTGCAGGCGGCGAAATAACGGCACATTACGGCTTTGCACCTGCGCTAAAAAAGTGCGGCAGTCCTGGGCATGGGCAGTCGTAACGGCCAGACGGATCAGCGCCGCTCCGAGGTTGCCCTGTTTGCGGTAGTCGGCCGCCACCGCCAGCCGCGAGCCCCACCAGATTCCCGGTTCGGCTTGATGAATGCGGACGGTGCCGACTACCTCATCGGGCAGGCCGCCGACACAGGCAAGCGCGACAATCGATGTGGCGATCCGGTCGATTTCGTCGAGGTCATTGCCCTGGAAAACGCCTTGCTCCTCGCAAAACACCGCCTGCCGCAATCGCAGCATTTGCTCGCGTTCCCAATCCTGAGTCACCCATTTGACTAGGTACTCGTTGGGTACAAAACGGTTGATAGCTTGGTTCAGCATGTCAGGCCTCGTAACTGGAAAGGGCCGAGCAAGCGCCGCATTTGGCGCAACCGGCTTTCATATCGGCGGAGCGCAGCCCGGCTTGTTTCAACATCGCGCCCAGCGGTTGCAGAATGTCCTGCATGAAGCGCGGGTCGGGCGATGGATGATCGGCCAGCGGTGTGCCGGTAATCGGTATGAAAGGCACGACGAACGGATAAACGCCTTTGGTTATCAATTGTTCGCAAACGGCCAGGATCGCTTCCGCGCTATCGCCAAGCCCGGCCAGGATGTAGGTGCTGACTTCGCCCCGGCCGAACACTGCAACGGCCGCATCGAAAGCGTCCATATAACGTTCCAGCGGCACACCGGCCTTGCCGGGCATGATGCGGGCGCGGACTTCCGGGGTGACGGCTTCCAGGTGCATGCCCAAGCTGTCGATGCCGGCTTCTTTCATGCGTCTGAACCAGCTATCGTCGTCCGGCGGCTCGCATTGGCCTTGAATCGGCAAATCGACGGCGGCTTTCACTGCAACGGCGCTTTCGCACAGAATCGCCGCGCCTCTATCGGTCAGATTCGGCGTGCCGGTGGTGATGACCATGTGCTTGACGCCATCCAGCGCTACCGCGGCACGGGCGACTTCGGCCAATTGCTCAGGCGTTTTGCGCAGGATGGTAAGACCGGCTTTCAGCGATTGCTCAATCGCGCAAAACTGGCAGGATTTTTTGCGGTTGCCGTAGCGGATGCAGGATTGCAGTACCGTCGTGGCCAGTACATCCGATGCATGCAAGGTCGCGATATGGGAATAGGGGATACCGTCTGTAGTGTTTAAATTATAAAAACGCGGCTGGCGGGGGAATGCAATCGAGTCGATGACGCGGCCGTCGCGGCGGATCATGCTGATGCCGTGTTCATCGGGACGGCCGGCGATAAACGGCGATTTGGCCGCCCCGGCAATGGTTATCGGCACCATCACGGTTTTGCCGCCAATGGTGACGGCTTTGTGGTCGGACGGCCCGGCGCCGCCTCGGCGAACGGTCATGCCCGATTCGGCGTCTTCCAGCCGCAATCCCAACGATTGCAGCTCGGTAATCAGTTGCGGTTCTGCTCTATTCATGGCTGGGTTGCTCGCTGCTTTGGGTGGCTGGAAAAGGCGCTTTTTGCTCCTTCTCCCTTAGGGACAAATCCGCCGGGAGCGGATTTGCACTCGCCCGTAGGGTGGCGGACAGGAGAGTCCGGCATGATTAGGCTGGGATGAGGGGGATTAAATAAACTTTCTTCCTTATTTGAATTTCCCCTCACCCAACCCTCTCCCCAACAGTGTTCGGCACGAATTTTGATGTCAAAATGAAATCCAGTCAGCAGGTCCCAAGGAGATTGTTATGAACATTCCGAAACCCTTGAAAACAGAGCCCCCTGTCCAAGGCTTCAAATACCTGGAA
>Ga0208789_1000970_pt1 | contig 19847 bp, 11 predicted proteins | sample Methanotroph_Enr_FD_187368 | JGI IMG/M metagenome (GOLD analysis project Ga0208789, IMG submission 187368) | Enriched soil microbial communities from Old Woman Creek wetland in Ohio, USA - Methanotroph_Enrichment_5 (SPAdes) (version 2) | ecosystem: Environmental > Terrestrial > Soil > Wetlands...
CAACAACGGCACCCGTCAGAACGGCAACTGCGACCGCTGCCACACCGCGGTTGGCTTCATCAAGTTCGCCAACCAGGACGCAGCTCTGCAGACCCGCCTGGCACTCGTAGCCGGCCAGCCGAACAATGTCCTGGTCTGCGTGTCCTGCCACAAAACCGCCGAAGGCGAACTGCGTACCGATGCAGTACCGTCCGGCAACGGCGGCCCGCTCTCCGGCGGCTATTTCGCGCTGTTCAGCTCCTCTACTGCTTCGATCACCGCTGGCAACACCAAGATCCAGGTTGCCTTCCCGGGCATGAAGAACTCCAGCGTCTGCGTACCGTGCCACTCCGGCCGGTCCACCGACAAGGTTTTCATCGAGATCATCAAGAAAGCCGCAGCTGTTAACGGCAACTACTCCACCATCGGCACCTCCTACTACCAGCACGCGGCCAACATGGGCCAGACCTTCATCGGCAAGGGTGGCTATGACTTCACCGGCCAGCTGGCAACGGTGGGCATCTCCGCTCACGCCGCCGTCGGTATGGCTAGCGACAAAGGCCCTTGCGTCGGCTGCCACTACACCAAAGTTGATGCATCGCACTCCCTGGAAGTCAATGCTGCAGACGCTTCCTGCGTGAAGTGCCACACCGCTGCACCGGACGTCGCTGCTGCTAAAGCAAACTTCGATGCAGGCGTTGCAGTACTGACCGCTCTTGCTCATGCTAAACTCGACCCGCTGCGTGCCACCGCGCAGGACCTCAGCGCAGAGCGCGCCAACGTGCGTTTCGGCCGCTTCGGCAAAGCTGAAGGCACCCCTGCCGACGCAACCACCGCCATCGCCGCTTACGGCGCATGGTACAACTGGCAGATCCTGGTAACCTACGACGCAGCAGCTTACGCCCACAACCCGGCATACGCTCGTCAGCTCCTGAACGACACCGTCGACTTCCTCGACGATGGCGTAAACAACGCTTCTGCCGCTGCGACGATCGCCGCTGCTGCACCGACCTATGTAAACGGCCCGGTGGCTACCAATGCGCTTGGCTGCATCGACTGCCACGCCATCGCTCGCGATGCAGGCGCTGGCTTCGTCCAGGACAACGCAGGCGTCCGCGCAGTCGTTGCCGAATTCACCAAGCGTTCGCACCACATCACCGGTGCTGCACCGACCGACGCACAGTGCGCTGTCTGCCACCTCGAAGGCCAGTCTGTCAATGGCAAGATCGTCGTGAACGGCGCATTCCACATGAAAGATGCCAAGATCTACCTGCGCGACGTTGACAACGCTTCCGGCGTATTCGCTTGGGACGGCGTCGACCACACCGCAATGGACAACTTCTGCTTCGCTTGCCACGACAACAACGGCGCCAGCGACACGGTTTCCCTGAACAAGCTGATCCCGGCTGCAACCGCTTCCAACCCGTTCAACGACACCCTGACCAACGGTTACGATCAGGTTGCACGTACCGGCGTGGTTGACGTTAAGACCGCATTCACCACCACCAACGCATCGCACCACGCAGTCAGCGGTCAGCGTTACAAGTACCGCTTCTCCACCGCAGCCAACGCAGCAGTCTGGGCAGCACGCAACAACCAGCCGATGCCGAGCGCTGACCAGATCGCCGAAGGTCACAACGACCTCGACGGCAACCCGATCGAGTTCGGCGAAGAGACCATGACCGGCGACTTCTCCTTCCCGACCCCCACCACCTACGCCACCGCCGGTAAGGGCGAAGGCGAAGCAACCCTGTACGAAGCCAACAAGTTCGTCGCTACCTACATCCCGCTGGGTGCTACCCAGAACGTGGCTGACAACTCCGTCCTCCACTGCGGCGACTGCCACACCGTCGGCCAATGGAAGGCAGGTTCCTCCACCTCGGCAGACGGCACTGTTACCTCCGCCGTCATCGGTGCTCACGGCTCCGCCAACGAGTACCTGCTGCGTAACAGCCTGGGTACCGACGCGCTGCACAACAGCCTTACCTATGTCTGCTTCAACTGCCACAAGGCAGGCCTGAACGTGGGCTCTACCGGTACGGCTGGTGTTACCGCAGGCTTCGGTCTGCTCCACCCGGTCCAGAACAAGAACCAGGTCCTGGGCTACGCAACTGCCCATGCCGTGTCCGCCTTCCACATCCAGTGCCAGGCTGACTCCGCAGACAACACCGGCACCAACGGCGCCTTCTACCAGGCTGAATTCGGCGGCGGCGCTGTCCCCAACCGTCTGGTCAGCTCCTGGGAGCCGGACAAAGTCAAAGCATACGACTACCTCCCGGCTGCTAACGCAACCGCAGCACTGCCCGCTACCACCGCTACCGGCTCCGGCTGGCTCGGCGCTGCAGGCGGCTCCGACAACGGTTCCGGTAACATCACCGGTATCGGTTGCACCAACTGCCACAACTCCGCACTCCGCAGCAGCTTCGGCGGTATCCACGGTGGCGACAACACCTACACCGACGGTCTCGGCCGCGTCCAGAAATCCTACCGCTTCATGCCGGGCATGGGCAACTACCGCTATGCACCTCCGGGCGGCTGGGATGGCAAAGACGTTTCCGACCAGAGGTTCGTCGTGCAGGATACTGCAGCAGTAGTTGCCCTCCGTGGCAAGCCGCTTGGTGGTTGCTACACCAACGGTGCTGCTACCGCAACTGGCGACCAGAACCCCGGTTACTCCGCATGTAACCACCACGGCACCAGCACCATAGCTACCTACGGTGGCGGTACTTCCACCAACTCCAACACCAGCACCTCCCTTACCTGGGAGCCGACGGTTCGCGAAGCGACCGCAGGCAACGCGCTGGTCACCAGGCCGATCAAGTACTAGGCCGAAAACCTGTGGGAGAGGGGTCGCAAGGCCCCTCTCCTGAAAGACCCTGCTATGCGATTAAAGCCGGCTTCCCCGCCGGCTTTTTTTCGTTTTAAAGTACAGACGAAAAGCGAACTTTCCCCGCAGCACCCCCTCACCTCGTCTCCTTGACGGCCTCGCGCGCCGTGTCACCATTCTGCCGCTGTACGAAAAAATCTTGCCAAAGACGGGGCGTTTACTATATGAATATCCTCGGCTTGTCCCTGCGACAGGAACAAGCGGAAGCTGGACCAAACTGCCGGCACCACAGAGTCGAGGATCGGAAGAAATGCACATTCTGGTTGTAGAGGACGAGAGAAAGACCGCTGCCTTCATCAGCCGCGGCCTCACCGAAGAGAACTTCACGGTGGACACCACCGAAAACGGACGGGAAGGCCTGGAACTCGCGCTGAACCGGGAGTACGACCTGATCATCCTCGACGTCATGCTTCCGGGGATGGACGGCTGGGAGGTGCTCAAGCGGCTGAGGGAGCGCGGCAAGGATACCCCGGTGCTGCTCCTTACCGTGCTGAGCCAGGTCGAGGACCGGGTCAAGGGGCTGCAACTGGGAGCCGACGACTACCTCACCAAGCCGTTCGCCTTCTCTGAGCTTCTGGCCCGTCTCCACACGATTTTGCGCCGGGGACCGGTGCGGACCGCCGACGTCCTCAAAGTGGGCGACCTAGAGATCGACTTTCCCGCGCACCGCGTGACACGGGGCGGCAAGCGGATCGACCTGACCCCCAAGGAGTATGCGCTCCTCTCGCTTTTGGCCAGACGCTCCGGCGAGGTGCTGTCACGCACCCGCATCGCCGAGCGTATCTGGGATATCGACTTCGAAAGCGACACCAACGTGGTCGACGTGCACATGCGCCGTCTGCGCATCAAGGTGGACGACCCCTTCGAGACCAAACTGATCCACACGGTACGCGGCATCGGCTATGTCCTCGAACTTCGCTGACCCCGACACATCGACAGCTGCGCCTGCGCGTCCGGCATGGTCGCTTACCTTCTGGCTGACCTGTCTCAGTTCGCTGGCGTCCTTCGTCATCCTCGCCGTGATCTCGCTTCTTTTGTACGGCGGCCTTGCCGCGCAGCTCAACAGGCAGAACCACACCTACCTGCACGACGAGGCCGACATCATCGAGCGGCTGCTGCGTTCGCGCGCCAACGCAGATGCCTTGGCGGTCGAGCTGCGCCAGGACCACTCCGGGGACGAGTACATCAAGCACTACGTCCGGCTCATGGACCGCAACGGCGCCGTCATCATGCAGACCTCCTCGATGGAAGAGGCGCTGCCCTGCACCACCTTTCCCCTGCCGCAGCGCGATGGCAGGCCCGGCGTCGACCGCACCTGGCGCACCACCGACGGCAGGCTTTTCCTGGTCAGCGCGGCCTGGGTACAGATCGATCCCGATGCCGGCACCCTCGGCGTCCTCCAGGTTGCCGTCGACATCACCAACGTAGACCAGATCCTCATTTCCTACCGCAGCAACATCTATATCCTGCTTGCCCTGGGGTTGCTGCTCTGCGTGGCCGTGAGCTATCTCATCGCCCGCAGGGGGACCCGTCCGCTACGCGAAATGGCCGCTATCGTGCGGCGCATCTCGGGGAGCAGCCTGGAGCACCGCATCGTCGGGGATAACTGGCCCGCCGAAGCGCTGAGTCTCGCCGCGGCCATGAACCTCATGCTGGACCGCCTGCAGGAGTCCTTCGGGCGGCTCTACACCTCGGCGACCAACCTGACCCACAAGCTGCGCACGCCGCTCACCATCCTGCGGGGCGAGGCCGAGATGGCCCTTGCGCACTCCCGGAGCGTGGAGGAATTGCAGGACGTCATCTCCTCGAGCCTCGAGGAGTATGCCCGGCTGTCGCGGCTGGGGGACAACATCCTCTTTCTGGCCGACGCCGAGACCGGCAAGTTCCAGGCGAACCCCGCCGCGCTCGATGGCCGGGAGGAGATCGAGAAGGTGCTCGATTTCTACGGCCCGGTTGCCGAAGAAAAAGGGGTTGCCGTCAGCTTCCGCGGCGAGGCGACCTTCAATGCCGATCCGTCGCTGTTCCGAAAGGCGCTCGCCGTGCTCCTCTCCAACGCCATCACCTACAGCGAGGCTGGCGGCGAGGTGGCCATCTCGCTTTGCCAGACGGAGGACGGCGCTGCCGAGCTCTCGGTGGCGGACACCGGGTGCGGCATCGCGGCGGAAGAGACCGACAAGATCTTCGACCGGTTCTACCGCGTCTACGGAACCCGCCACCGCGACCCGCACGGCACCGGCCTGGGACTTCCCATTGCCCGGGCGATCATGGACCTGCACCACGGCACGCTCATGCTCGAAAGCTGCCTTGGCGCCGGTAGCACGGTAACACTCCGTTTCCCGGCACCCGCCGCCGAATAGCCCACTGCACGATTCCCCCCCTTTACCACCCCATCGTCGGCTCCCCGGAGGCCAGCTCGGCCCTGGGCTCGGACAGCCTGCGCCCGAATTGCCGTCGGCTTAGGCCATGGAGGCCGCTCCTGCGGCTGGCCCGGACTTGCGCCGCGCACGCAGCAGACCACGCTGCCGGCGCGACGCTTCGCTCCAATCCGGCTCCCCTTGGGCACCACTCAGATTCACAACTGCCTGAAAAATAACCTCTTTCCCGCCTCGATATCCGCCCGTGCCGCACCTTTTGAAAAATGACAAAACCGTCATCTTGCTGTAATTTTGCCGAGCCTGTCATTCCGCAATACTCCGCGTTCCCCATGGTAAAAGACTGCGTCTCCCCTCGGTGTCGCACCTGTCCGGCCGCCGCCTGCCCTTACTGTCAGGGTCACAACTGGTGTAGCTGCGTTTCCTTTGAATTGGCAAAGTGACCAAGTATTACGGAGTCTTACGCCTTTGGAGAGGCCCCGCCGGCCACACTGCCGTGCCGTGTTGCGAAATTGTGGCACCCCTGTTGCTATGTCAATAACAGAAACCTGCCGCGTGAAGCAGGATGGTGCCGAGCGCAGCAGAAAAAATTATGCGATGGAACAAAAAAAGGAGAAAGACAGATGAAAAAGATTTTGGCAAGCGTGGTAGCACTGGGATGTTTGGCAGCAGCAGGTTCCGCAATCGCCGGTCTCCCGGCCGCAACCGGTATCAACGGCTCCCTGCACGACATGAACAAGTTCGTCGGCGGCAACGCTGACAGCATGGGCCGAGTCTGCGTATTCTGCCACACCCCTCACCATGCTCAATCGAACGACGGCCAGACCGACACCGCTCCGCTTTGGAACCGCGAAAAAACCATCGGCAACTTCAAATCGTACGAGTGGGTCACCCCGGCCAACGCAACTCCGGAAGGGAACGACTTCACCATCGTAGAGGGCACCGCTCTGATCGGACCGAGCCGCCTCTGCATGTCCTGCCATGACGGCTCCATCGCAGTTGACTCCCACGGCCCGGCATTCGCTCAGACCGGTTCGCGCTTCGTCTCCGCGCGCGCCAACCTGGGCCTCGACCTGACCCAGACCCACCCGATCGGCTTCAACTACGTCGACATCCGCACCTGGAGGAACAGCATCGCCAGCGTGACCTCCGGTACCGACAGCGAAATCGTCGATCCGGAACTGGGCTTTGCACAGTCCATCACCGTAACCGCTAATGACGCAGCCAACCAGGGCACCTACAACAACGTCGTGCGCGGCGGCAAAACCGGCGGCAAAAGGATCAAGGACGTCCTCTACGGCGGCACCATGATGACCTGCGCTTCCTGCCACGAAGTTCACAACAAAGAGAACGCAACCCAGGAAGCCTACACCGGCGTGAACGGCTCGGACACCAGCAAGGCTCCGAACTACTTCCTGTACGCAAAAGAAGCTAACTCGCTGATCTGCCTTTCCTGCCACGTGAAGTAATGCTGATTGGGGGGGGGCTCAGTTCCCCCCCCCGTTTTTAATTTGATTTACCGGCTTTCGGCCGGGGAGACCCTGTTCCTAAATAAATGGGAGGCAAAAAAATGTTGAACAAGAGAGGAGTCGCACTGGGCTGTCTGCTCGTAGCCACGACCGCAGTCGGGGCGTGGGCAGCGACGGCATACCAGCTGACGACCAAACTAGCAACTGCAGGCGGCACTCTGACGGTGCGCACCCAGGCCCCGCAGACCTCCGGCACCGTGTTTAAAAACTTCACCACCAGCGTAGCCGTGCCGGTTTCCGTTTCGGCAAACGCCGGCTACAGCATCTCTTCCATCACCAAGAACGGCACCACGGTGTACGACGCCACCGTCGCTCCGATCCCGAACGGTTCCATCGTCAATTTCGTGAAATCGGCCGGCTCCACCCAGAGCCTGATTGCCAGCTTCGCGGTTGCCAAGGAAGCCGTCTCCACCTCGGTGACCACCGCCAGCGGCGATGCCACCGGCACGGTGAGCCCGGCTAGCGCCACCGTCGATTACAACAAGAGCATCACCCTGACCGCTACCCCGAGCCAGACCAACGGCTACGTGAGCGCGATCACCGTGAACGGTCAGCCCTACGCCTTCACCCCGGCAACCGGCTCCATCGCAATCAACCTTGCCAACGTGACCGCCAATCAGGCCGTTGTGGTTACCTTCAGGTCCCTGTCTGCCAACGCCGGCAGCAACCAGGTCGTGAAGGATGCCGTAGCCGCCAAGCTGTTCGGCAAGGCAACCGGCACCGCAGTCTGGTCCCAGGTGAGCGGCCCGGCAACCGGTACCTTCTCGGTCGTGAACGGCGCTACCTACTTCACCCCGGCCGGCATCGGCGTCTATCAGCTGAAGCTGGCAGCTTCCTACGCCGGAGCCGAAGTGGCGAGCTCCACCACCCAGATCACCTCGGTGACCGACGTTCCTGCCTACATGAACAACGCCTGCAACGGCTGCCACAACGCCGACGGCGGTGCAGCACCCAGCCAGGCCTACAACAACTGGATGAACTCCAGCCACAAAGACACCACCCACGGCCCGGCTAACTGCGTCACCTGCCATACCGATTCCGACATGCCGACCGCAGTGCACTCCGACTCCTCGGTCGCCGTCGTCGAAAACGTCTGCCAGAAATGCCACTCCTATGTTGCTGGCCCGTACAACTACAGCATCTACTCCTCCGCTTCGCAGGCCGGCTACAAAGCTCCGCACGGCGCAGGCAAGGCCGCTCCGGCTTCCGGCGCTGTCAACGTGGGCGACTCCACTTCGCAGTACATGACCGGCGGCGCCGTCTGCAAAGACTGCCACGGCCATGACAACACCATCAACGCAGGCTTCGCTGCAGGCGCTCACGGTGCTGTTTCCAGCGATCCGCTGAATCCCTTCACCCACTATGACTGGGCTGGCAAAGCCTCTGCAGCTCTGAACGGCACCCGTCAGAACGGTAACTGCGACCGCTGCCACACCGCAGTCGGCTTCATCCAGTTCGCCAACCAGGATCCGGATCTGCAGGCCCGTCTGGCTCTCGTAGTCGGCAGACCGAACAACGTCCTTATCTGCGTGTCCTGCCACAAAACTGCCGAAGGCGAACTGCGTACCGATGCAGTACCGGCAGGCAGCGCAGCCGGTGCACTCTCTAACGGCTACTTCGCGCTGTTCAGCTCCTCGGCAGCTTCGATCACCGCAGGCAACACCAAGATCCAGATCCAGTTCCCGGGTTACCAGAACTCCAGCATCTGCGTACCGTGCCACGCCGGTCGTTCCACCGATCAGGTGTTCGTACAGACCATCGCCAAGTCGCTGGCAGGCCTCAAGAACTACTCCACCATCTCCACCAGCTACTACCAGCACGGCAAGAACATCGGCCAGACCTTCATCGGCAAGGGCGGCTACGATTACACCGGCAAACTGGCAGTGGTGGGCATCTCCGCTCACGGTGCAGTACAGATGACCTCTACTGACGACCAGGGCCCCTGCGTCGGCTGCCACTACTCCTCCGCCGAGACCCACTCGCTGGAAGTGAACGCTGCCTCGCCTACCTGCGTAAAATGCCACGCAAACGCTCCGGATGTCGCTGGCGCCAAAGCCAAGTTCGATGCCGGCGTCGCAGTCCTGACCTCTTTGGTCCACACCCAGCTTGATCCGCTGCGCGGCACCACCCAGGACATCAGCGCCGAGCGCGCTGCCGTCCGCTTCGGCCGTCTGTTCCGCGTAGGCGGCGAGACCCCGGCTCAGATCGCCGACCTCGCCACCAAAGGGTACGGCGCATGGTACAACTGGCAGATCCTTGCCACCTACGACAACGCAGCATTCGCTCACAACCCGGCGTACGCACGTCAGCTGCTGAACGACACCATCGACTACCTCGATGACGGCGTCCTCAATAACTCCGCCGCAGCCACCATCGCAGCACTCGGCACCTCCGGCGCCGTAACCGCACAGCAGGCAACCGACGCCAACGCCTTCAGGACCGCATCCGGCGCCCTGGGCTGCGTGGACTGCCACGCCGTCGCACAGAACGCAGGCGCCGACTACGTTCAGGACAACAGCGGCGTCCGCGCCATCGTGCCTGAATTCAGCAAGCGTTCGCACCACATCACCGGCGGCGCACCGACCAACGCACAGTGCGCGGTCTGCCACATGGAAGGCAAGGCTGTCAACGGCGGCATCGTTGTCAACCCGACCTACCACATGAAAAACGCCAGCATCTACCTGCGCGACGTCGACAACGCTAACAACGTCTTCGTCTGGGACGGTGCGGACCACACCGCGATGGATAACTTCTGTTTCGGTTGCCACGACAGCAACGGCGCATCCGACACGGCAACCATCCAAGCCCTGGTTCCGACCGCAACCGCAACCAACCCGTTTGGCGACACCCTGACCAACGGTTACGACGCAGTAACCCGTACCGGCGTGGTTGACGTGAAGACCGCGTTCACCACCACCAACGCTTCGCACCACGCAGTAAGCGGCCAGCGTTACAAGTACCGCTTCTCCACCCTGGCCAACGCAACCATCTGGGCACAGCGCACCGGCAATGCAGTGCCTGATGCAAGCCAGATCGCCGAAGGTCACGTCGACCTCGACGGCAACGCAATCGACTTCGATGCCGCCGAAACCATGACCGGCGACTTCACCTTCGGTTCCGGTACCGGCGAAGGCGAGGCAACCCTCTACGAAGCAGGCAAGTTCGTAGCAACCTACATCCCGCTCGGCGCAACCGAGAGCGTGGCTGACAACTCCACCCTGCACTGCGGCGACTGCCACACTGTCGGTCAGTGGAAAGCCGGCTCCTCCACCGCAGCCGACGGCTCCGCAACGACCGCCGCAATCGGTGCACACGGCTCCAACAACGAGTACCTGCTGCGTAACAGCCTCGGTACCGACGCACTGCACAACAGCCTGACCTACGTCTGCTTCGACTGCCACAGGGCAGGTCTCACTGCAGGCGTGACCTCCGGCGTAGCCGGCTTCGGTCTGCTCCACCCGGTCCAGAACAAGAACCAGGTCAAAGGCTACGCAACCTCGCACGCCGTCTCCGCAATGCACATCCAGTGCCTCGCCGACTCGGCTGACAACACCGGCGTCAACGGTTCGGTCTACCCGGCAGGCTCCAAGTTCCCTGACGGCACCGATGCATCCGGCGTCGCTGTCCCCAACCGTCTGACCAGCTCCTGGGAAGGCGACAAAGTCAAGATTTACGACTACCTGCCGGCTGCCAACGCAACCGCAGCACTGCCCGCAACCACCGCCACCAGCACTTCCTGGATCGGCAAGGCTGGCGGCTCCGACAACGGTTCCGGTAACATCACCGGTATCGCTTGCACCAACTGCCACAACTCCGGTCTCCGCAGCGGCTTCGGCGGCATCCACGGTGGCGACAACACCTACACCGACGGTCTGGGCCGCGTCCAGAAATCCTACCGCTTCATGCCGGGTATGGGTAACTACCGCTATGCACCTCCGGGCGGCTGGGATGGCAAGGACGTCTCCGACCCGAACTTCGTGGTTCAGGCTGGCAACGCACCTGGCATCGCTGCAGGCAAACCGCTTGGTGGTTGCTACACCAACGGCGCTGCTACCGCAACCGGCGACCAGAACCCCGGTTACTCCTCTTGTAACCACCACGGCACCAGCACCGTAGCCATCTACGGTGGCGGTACCTCCACCAACGCCAACACCAGCACTTCCACTACGTGGGAGCCGACGGTTCGCGAAGCGACCGCAGGCAACGCGCTGGTCACCAGGCCGCTTAAGTACTAGGCCTGAAACCTGACGGGGAGGGGCCGCACGGCCCCTCTCCTGATACCCCTGATATGCAGTTGAAGCCGGCCTCGCGCCGGCTTTTTTTTATTTCCAAATCGACGCCGGTTCTGCTATCTTGTTCCCGGCCTGGAGCGGATTTGTCCAGTCCTCGTATACAGTTGCCTCACCTGCCGATTGGAATAAACCAACAGAACAAGGAACCGTCCCGTTATGCAGATCAGCCCCGGCCTCGGCGTCGCGATCATGATGAACAACTACCTCCACGACATGGCTACCGGCCTTCTGGTCGGCAGCGGTTTCGCCCTGCACGCCATCATCCGCCTCCAGGCGTCGATGAACACCCCTGAGGCCACCCTCTTTTTCCTGAAGACCAACCGGCAGATGGTGAAGCTCTTCAAGTTCGCCCTGTGGTGGGTCGTCCTCGGCGGGGTGCCCCGCACCATCTTCTACACCAGTTTCGAGTGGGCCAACGCGGCGGACAAGCTGCAGGTGCCGGCACTTGCCGTAAAGCACGTCATGATGTTCACCGTGGTCGTCTGGGGGAGTGTCGCCTGGCGCCGCATGCAGAAAAAGGTGGCGGTCCTGAAGGAATCGCTTCCCGAGGAGTACCGCGCCCGGCTGGCCGATTAGCCCGGCTGCCACTGTCGATTGATATCCAGCCCGGCTCGCCGGCACTACCGGCGCTCCTGGCGTTTAATGCGGTGATTCCCTTATGCGACTGATGGTTTATCGACCGTGCTGATCCGTATCCTGAAAAACTCCTTCCTGAAACGCCCCAAGGCGGTCTTCCTGGTATTTCTCTCCATTGCCATGGGAGCCGCCGTGGCCACGTCGTTCCTCGGCATAGCGGGCGAAGTCTCCCACAAGATGGCCCTCGAATTGAGGAGCTACGGCGCCAACATCCTCCTGGAGCCTGCCGCGGCAGAAGGCGGCGGCTTCCTGCGCGAAGCGGACCTTCCCAAGATAAAAACCGTCTTTTGGAAATACAACATCACCGGTTTCACCCCTTACCTGTTCGGGGTCGCCGAGCTGAGCTCCGGCGATAAGCGCGAGCGCGGCGTCATTTCCGGCACCTGGTTCAACAAGGAGCTCGAGGTGCCCGGCGAGGAGACCAGCGTCCAGGGGATCAAGACCATTGCGCCCTGGTGGGACGTGCAGGGGAGCTGGCCCGCCGCCGCCGATCAGGCCATCGTGGGCGCGGCACTGGCCAAGCGCCTCAAGGTGACGGTCGGTTCGGTCGTCACCGCGAGCGCCAAGGGGCGCAGCCAGCACTTCCAGGTCTCCGGCGTGGTCGCCACCGGCGGGTACGAGGAGGAGCAGCTCTTCGCGCCCTTGGTGACGGTCCAGGAGTTCCTGCAGCAGCCCGGCAAGGTCTCGCGCACCCTGGTGAGCGCGCTCACGGTGCCGATGGACGACTTCGGCAGGAAGGACCCCGAGAAGATGACCAAGGACGAGTACGAGAAGTGGTACTGTACGGCCTACGTCACCTCGGTGGCCAAGAACGTCGAGGAGGTCATGGCGGGGAGCCGCGCCAAGCCGATCTGGCAGATCGCCAGCGCCGAGGGTGCGCTCCTTAAGAAGCTGAACGCCGTGATGATCTTCTTGACCGTTTTGGCGCTGGGCGCCTCTGCGGTCGCGGTCTCCACGAGCCTCATGGCCTCGATGGCCGAGCGCAGCCCCGAGATCGCCCTCATGAAGGCGATCGGCGCCGACCGCTTCCAGATCGCCGCCATCTTCATGGGGGAGACCCTGCTGGTTTCCCTGGCAGGCGGGCTGGCGGGGTACCTGTTGGGGGATCGCCTCGCCGAACTGATCAGCCGCTCCGTCTTCAACTCCACGCTGGTTTCCCCGCTCTGGCTCCTGCCCACAGCACTCGTCTCCGCGCTGGTGGTCGCCGTCGCCGGGAGCGTGGCGCCCTTGCGGCGCGCGCTTTTGGTCGAGCCGGTCCGGGTTCTGAAAGGATAATATGCACAGGCGTCGCTGGCTCCTACAACTCGTGATACGCGCCCTCGGCCACCGCAGGGGGCGCACCGTCCTTTTGCTCGCCGTTTTGGCCATGGCCTCGAGCCTCGCCACAGCGCTTGGCATCGTCTCCTACTCGATGGGGCGGCGCGTTGCCGAAGAGGTGCGCAAGTACGGCGCGAACCTGATCGTGATCCCCCAGTCGGCCCGGCTCGACGTGGGGAGCGGGGGGCTCAACTTCGGCGTGATAGCAGAGCCCGCCTACCTGAAACAGCGCGAGGTGGAGGATGCCCTCGCGCGCGGCGGAATCAAGGCGGAGCGTTCCTTCCACCTGCGCGGCGCCCTGCACTGGAAAGATTCGGACCTCCCCGTCGAGGGGGTCGACTTCTCCGAGATACGCAGGCTTTTCCCCTGGTGGCAGGTGAAGGGTGGCTGGCCCGCGGCAGGGGAGGTGGTGCTGGGGCTCGATCTCGCCAACCGACTGAAGCTCAAGCCCGGCGACACCGTGGAGCTTGCCGGCACGTCCGGTCCTTTTCAGGCGCGCATCTCCGGTGTGGTTACCACCGGCGGCGAGGAGGACGGTCTTTTGTTCCTCTCCCTGCCGGAGTTGCAGCGGACCCTGGGGCTGGACGGCCAGTTGACCCTGGTGCGGCTCATGGTGACCGCGGGCGGGGACAACCTGAAGAAGAGCGCAGCGACCCTTGCCCAGCTCATGCCGGCCGCCAAGGTGAACGAGGTCCGGCAGACCGCACGCACCTCCGAGGGGCTCCTTGCCAAGGTGAAGCTCCTCATGATGCTCGTTACCGCCGTGGTCCTGGTCTCCGCCGGCAGTTCCGTCACCGGGACCATGAGCACGACCGTACTTGAGCGCAGCAAGGAAATCGGCCTCATGAAGGCGATCGGCGGCACCCGCATGGAGGTCATGCTGATCTTCTGCGGCGAGGCGGCGCTCCTGGGCGTCCTCGGGGGGCTGGCCGGGTATCTCTTGGGGAGCGCCATCGCGCAGTTCATCACGAAGACGGTGTTCTCCGCCTCGGCCGAGTTCATCCCCTGGTTTGCCGGCGTCTCGCTCGCGGTGAGCCTCTTCCTCGCGCTTTTGGGGAGCCTCGGGCCGATGGTGTCGGTGTTCAAGCTCGACCCGGTGCGGAGCCTGCGCGGGGAGTAAAACCAGGGAACCGCAAAGGCGCAAAGGACGCAAAGAAAGGCAACCCTCGGTACAGAAACCATGAGGCGCAGCCCTTAGAATGAGAAGGTGTCAGCTAGGTTTTCTCCTCAATTGGCATGTCCCTGTAATGAAGGACGGTATCAAGCGTATGGTCAACAACCTGTAGTTCGGTTTTGGTTTTCTTGGCGTTCTTTGCGTCTTTGCGGTCATCCCGCCTTAGATCTGAAAGGTTTTTTTATGGCATCTGCGACAATCGAAACGACCGGCCTCACCAGGAGTTACGGCGACATCTGCGCCTTGAAACCCATCGACCTCCAGGTTCCCGAGGGGGAGTGGCTCTCGGTCATGGGGCACTCCGGCTCCGGCAAGAGCACCCTCATGAACCTGGTGGGCGGCCTGGACCGCCCAAGCGGCGGCACCTTGAAGGTGGGCGGCGAGGACCTGCTGGCCCTTTCCGAGGACGGCCTGGCCCGCTTCCGGCGCGAGTACGTCGGCATCATCTTCCAGCAGCACCACCTGGTCCCCTACCTCTCGGCGGTGGAAAACGTCATGATGGCCCAGTACTTCCACTCGGTGCCCGACGAGGCCGAGGCGAAACTCGCCCTGGAGCGGGTGGGGCTCGGCCATCGCCTGAAGAACCGCCCCGGCGAGCTCTCCGGCGGCGAGCAGCAGCGCGTCTGCATCGCCCGGGCCATCATCAACAGCCCGAAGCTCCTTTTGGGCGACGAGCCGACCGGCAACCTGGACCACAAAAGCACCCTCATGGTGATGGACCTCCTAAAGGAGCTGCGCGCCGAGGAACGCTTCACGGTGGTCCTCGTGACCCACAACGAGGAGGTCGCCTCCTGGGGGGACCGCACCATCTACCTGGACGACGGCGTCCTGGTGCGTGACGAGCGGTTGGGGGACTGATGCCCACCTTGAAGTTGATCCCCCATCTCCTGAGCTACGCCGGGATCGTCCTGGTGCTCTTGCGCGCCTTCGCCGGGCGCCGCCTGCTGGTCGCCGTCGCGTCCCTGATCGGTTTCGTCGCCGGGATCGCCGCGGCCGTCCTCCTGTTCCGCTTCTGCCCGGGCGAGCCGGGCTTCGGCCTGGTGCGCGACGTGGTGGGCGGGGGCTTCCTGCTCTTTTGGGGCGTCGCCGTTACCGCCGTCTACCGCTCGACCGGCCACGACCTGCCGATGACCTGGTGGGACGACCTTTTGGCCCGTCCCGCCGCCGGCGCGGCTGCCGCCCTGGCCGCTTCCCTGGTCGCCGGCGCCGTTTGCGCCTGCCGGCTCTCCAGCGGCGATTCCCTTATCACCTATCTGCTCCTCATCCTGGCGGCGGCCCTTCTGGTCTTGGGCGCCCATGCGCTGGAGCGGCAGCTTCCTGCTGCCTTCGCCGTCGCGCCGGCCGGCCTCATGGCCGTGGTGGTCGCGCTTCTCGTCTTCAGCTCGGCCTCGATCATCCGCCTCGATCTCTTCTCTCCGCTCACCATGAAGGTGATGAAGTTCGCCCACGACTTCGTGCACCAGTTCTTCGAGTCGATGCTGATCCCGGACCACCTCTTCATCCGCACTAACCTCTGGGGCTACATCGGCCTCCTGTTCGGCAAGGAGATCGGCTTCTGGGGCGCGCTCGTCATCCTGCTGGTCCCGGTTTTCCTGGTTCTCTTGTCCATCAACTTCGAGCCGCTCCCCCAGGTGGCGCACATCCGCCAGGGCGCCCAGCGCCGCAGGCTCTTGGCCGAGGCCATCGGTTCCCGGCGCCGCAGGCTGGTGATCCCCGGGCTGTCACTCGTGATCCTGGCCGCCGCTGTCTACCGCAGCCTCTACCCGAGCGTCGAGTACTGGGACCCGAAACCGGTGGCCGTGACCGCCACGCCCGCCGGAGAGATCTTCATCCCGAAGAAAGGGGAGATCGACCTGGAAGACGGCAAGCTGCACAAGTACCTGTACAAGGCGGGGGGCAAGGAGGCGCGCTTCTTCATCGTCATGACTCCGGCGGGCAAGCTGAGCGTCGACCTGGACGCCTGCGCCATCTGCAAGCCGGACGGCTACGGGCAGGCCGAGGGGACCGTCATCTGCTACTACTGCAAGACCCTGATCCCCATGGAGACGGTTGGCAAGCCGGGCGGCTGCAACCCGGTGCCGGTCCCCTTCACGGTGCGCAACGACGGGGTGCACCTTGATGCCATGACCATCATCAACACCTGGGGCAGTACCGTCCAGGCGACCGCACGGGTCAAGGAGGCTGGCAAGTGACGCGCCTGCTACGTTCCGCCTGGGCCCTTTTGAGCTCCCGGGTTACCTCGCCCGCCGTCCTCGGCATCTTCCTTCTGGTCTACATCGTGATCGCCTTCGGCACCGACGAGACCCTGATCACGCTCATGGCGGTCACCAGCGCGAGCACCGCGCTCCTCATGCTGCTTGCGCTGCTTCCCTTGAGCAGTGCCGCCCGATGCTACCGGGAAACCGCGCGTTACCTGGCCCGGCGCCGGGTGCTGCGCGGCGAGCCCACCCAGGTCCCCGAGGGGCTCTTCGAGGAAACGGTCCGGCTTCCCGCCGGCGGGAGCCTCGACGAGGTCAAGGGGCGCCTGGAGGCCGAGGGGTACACCACCTCGCTTGCCGGCGAGTCGCTGGGCGCCTGGCGCGGGGCGAGCGGTTCCTGGTCCCGTATCGTCTTCCTGGCCGGCACCTTCTGCCTCTTCGCCGGCATCCTGATCAGCCTCAGCACCCGGACCTCGCACCGCCAGAGCGTTTTGGAGGGCGAGCCGATGCCCACCGCAGCGGGCGGCGGCGGGGTGGTGGAGAAGATCAGCCTGGTCCCCGGCACCGGCCGCATCCTGTCGCGCGACCTCACGCTGCAGGTGGCCCGCTCCGAGGCGGGCGACCCCGCCAAAACCTGCGGTCTCTACCCCCCTGCGCTGTACCGCGGCAACTTCGTCTACCCCCGGTACCTGGGGATCGCGCCGCAGCTGAAGTTCAGCGCACCCGACTTCGCCGCCGGCAAAGAGGCCTACTACGTCCTTAACATCTACCCCGCCGGCAAGGACGACAAGGTCGAGTTTGCCGGTTCCCCCTACCGCCTGGACGTCGGCATGGCCGAGCCGGGCGACGGCAGCGACCCCTTCGTCTCCGGCAAGATCACCCTCCTCTTCAAGCTGGTTAAGGGGAAGGATCTGGTGCTGAACGGATCGGTTCCGCTAGGCGGTACCTTCGAGCGCGACGGCTACCGGCTTTCCTTCCCGAGCTACCGGCGGCACGTGATCACCGACTTCGTGCAGGACTACGGCGTCCTCTTCATCTGGACCTCCATGGCGCTCTTCGCCGCCGCGTTCCTCATCTGGTTGCCGGTGCGCCTGTGCTTCCCGCGCGGGGAGCTGGCCATCGTCCGGGACGGCGACGGCATGCGCGCCTACGCGCGCGCCGAGGGGGGACGCACCAGACACAACGGGGTCTTTCATGAGATGCTGGACCTCCTGGAATCCCGAGCACATGACCGCTCCCAGGGGGGCGCCGGGCAATCTGAAATGGCTGGCAATTGATTAAGTGTTGTGCTAGCATTGCCGAATTTGGCGGGGCGTAAGCTTCCAATGTTTTCGCAGTACTACGCGAAAAAACCTCCAGTTCGCATCACCGCTAGGTCGGTCCCTAAGTCGTTCATTAATCTTTTTTTGGAAGGAAGTGACCAACAGTGCAAGAGCAGACCCTACTAGCCCGAGTAAAGAACTTCGTCTTCGTCTCATTCTGGCCGTTTCCCCTGTTCCTGATCATCCCCGTTTTCACCATCCTGAACCTGAAGCTGCACCTGCGCGTTTCGGGCGACCTGCTGCTCTATAACAACGCCGCTTTTACGCTGTTATTGGCAGCGCGCTTCGTCTGGTACCTGGTGAGGCTGCGTGCCCCGGTCCGCTACGGGGCCGAGCGCAACGTCCCCGAGGAGTCCTTTGCCGTACCCCGGCCCGCGTCCCAGCTGGAGAGCGAGCTCACCGGCGCCGGCTACCGCTTCGAGTCGGGGGGGCGCTACGGGGAAAAACCCGACCTGGGCTACCTGGGTACCACCCTTTTGTACGGCGGCCTCATGCTGCTCCTTTTGTTCGGCTCCTACGATTACCTGAGGGAGTACTCGATCATGGTGCGCCTGGGCGTCGGCGAGCCGATGCCGCTGGACGGCAAGGGGCTCACCGGCGAGTTCGAGGCCGGCAGCCTGGCCGGGACCTCCAATCTTCCCAAGCTGCAGATCCGCAAGCAGATCCTCCCCAACGCCCAGTATCCCAAGGGTGCCACGGAAATCGCGCTCATGTCCAAGGACGACAAGGACCTGACCACCGGCACGCTGGCTCCGGGCAAGCCTTTTCACTACGGCGGTTTCGACTTCACCATGAGGAACTTCCTCTTTGACGGTCTGATCAACATCAGGATGGGCGACTACATCGTCTTCGACAGTTTCGTGAAGTTCGTCCCGCTCGCCAAGAAGAAGGACAACATCTACAGCTACCAGGCCAAGCTCTTCGACAAGACCACCGGCAAGACGCTGGGCGATGCCTGGCTGCAGCCCGAAAAAAAGGCGGTGCTGATCGATGCCTCGGTCGGGGGGAAGAAGGCGATCAACACGGTGCTCGAGCTGTGGGGCGAGCACAAGAAGACCCAGGGCGAGTATGTCGCCTCGCTGGAAGGGCTGGCGCAGTGGTCCGAGATCCGCGTGGCACGCGGCAGGCACCGCGGCATCCAGGCCTTCGGGGCTGCGGTCGCGCTCCTCGGGCTGTTGCTTCGGCTCGCGATCCGTCCGCAGCGGGTCTGGCTGGAAGGGGAAGCGGGTGGCAGCCGGGTGAAGGCCACCGGCAAAAAGACCCTGCAGCTGCTCGGGCAGTAAATAGTACGGCGGGGACGGGCGCTGCGCCCGCCCCCTGCCTTGGCTTCTCCATCAGGACTCACGTAACGGGAGCACGCGCGACATGTCAAACCTCGAATCTATCTTCTTCTGGATCTCCCTGGTGCTCTACTCGTTGGCGGCAGGCGGTTTCCTGTACTCCTTCGTCTTCAAGAACCCGCGCTTTCAGTCCAAGATGACGCTCCTGATCGGCGTCGCTTTCATCCTCCACACCGTCGCCATCGGCGCGCGCTACGCGGCACAGGGGCACCTCCCCTGGTCCGGCGACTACGAGAGCGCCATGATGGGCGGCTGGTTCATCATCGCCGCCACCCTGTGGGTCGGCTGGCGCAACAAGTCGCTGCAGGCCCTGGCCGCAGCCACCGTACCGGTGGTGGTCATCATGATGGGCTACGGGGTGATGCGCAACCCGGTGCTGACACCCATGTCGGCCAGCCTCAAGAACTACTGGCTGTACATCCATGTCTACTTCGCCTGGCTCGCCTTCGGTGCCTACACCCTTGCCATGGCGGCCGGCGTCCTCTACCTGATGAAGAAAAAGGCGACCCAGGGCGGGGTGGCCAATGCCGCCTACGAGAAGTACCCCTCGCTGGACCGCCTCGACGAGCTGATGTTCCGCTACGTGGTGTTCGGCTTCATCACCGATACCATCATGATCGGCGCCGGCGCCATCTGGGCCAAGGACCTCTGGGGGAGCTACTGGAGCTGGGACCCGGTCGAGACCTGGTCGCTCGTCTCCTGGCTCATCTACGGCCTCACCATCCACCTGAGGGTGACCTTCGGCTGGCGCGAGTCGCGCCTGGCGTGGCTGGTGATCGCCGCCTTGAGCTCGGTCATCAT